>Ga0074193_1001884_pt1 | contig 22082 bp, 17 predicted proteins | sample EPASupsiteHSE605_FD_64523 | JGI IMG/M metagenome (GOLD analysis project Ga0074193, IMG submission 64523) | Bioremediated contaminated groundwater from EPA Superfund site, New Mexico - Sample HSE6-05 | ecosystem: Environmental > Aquatic > Deep subsurface > Groundwater > Contaminated ... | reverse complement strand
GCTTAATGTAGGGATGGCTTTTCAGATTAAAGATGACCTTTTCGACTTTCAACAAAGTAATAAAACCGGGAAACCCAGTGGCATCGATATCAAAGAGCAAAAAATGACGCTTCCGCTCATTTATATGCTTAATAACTCGGGGTATTCCGAAAAACGAAGAGTCATCAATACCATCAAAAATCATCATAACAATCCCGAAAAGGTTAATCAGGTGGTGAAAATGGTAAACCAGAGTGGTGGAATTGAATATGCTCAGCAAAAAATGCAGGAATTTCAAAACAAAGCCATCGATATACTGCGTACCTTTCCCGAAAGTGATTACCGCACATCTTTGGAAAAATTGGTTATTTTTACAACCGAAAGAAATAAGTAAACTATGCAACGAATTTTCCTCATCCTTATTTCGGCTATCTTGCTGAATACTACTACATTGTTTGCTCAGAAAGTTTTTACGGAGTATTGGGATAACAATCAGAAAGCCACAGAAGGTGCACGTATCGACTCCATCAAAGTTGGAAAATGGACATGGTGGTATAAAAATGGGCAGGTGATGCAGGAGGGTTCGTACAACAATCAGGGTCAGAAAATAGAAACATGGACTTACTGGTACGAAAACGGTAAGAAATGGAAAAATGAACCCTTCAACAATGGCGTGTACAACGTTTGGTTTGAAGATGGTCAGAAAAAGACTGAGGTAAAGATTGTAAATGGTAAGCGCGACGGATTGTATCAGGAATGGTATGTAAATGGCAATTTGAAAGAACGTTATACTTACGTAAAAGGTTCCCGTGAAGGACTGACCGAGAGTTGGTTCGAAGACGGAAGCCTTCAGTTTTCATGCACTTTCATTGGCGATAAACTCAATGGCTACGGGATCTGGAAATGCAAAAACGGAAATAAGGAGATGGAAGGCACCCTGAAAGACGACCTTCAGGATAGCATCTGGACGTTTTACTATGAAAATGGCAAACGTGGCAGCAAAGGCCTTTTTACATCCGGTCAGCAGGAAGGAAAATGGGTTTACTGGTACGAAACCGGCGAGAAATGGAAAGAAGGCAGCTACAAAAAAGGAGAACGCACTGGCGAATGGACGGCCTGGTACGAAAACAAAAACGTTCAGCGTAAAGGTTCATTTGTAAATGATAAGGAAGATGGTGAATGGACAAGCTGGTATCCAAACGGACAAATGCAGGATAAGGGAAACTTCAGTCTTGGTAAGATGAACGGGAACTGGGAAGGCTGGTATATAAACGGGAAACAGAAATACCAAACCAGCTATACAGATGGATTGAAAGATGGTCATGATATTTTCTGGTTCGAAAATGGTCGTAAGAAAAGCGAAGGCAATATGCGCAAAGGATTGCCCGATAGCGAATGGACACAATGGTCGGATCGTGGCGTTATCCTTGAAAACGGCAAATATAAAAATGGCGAAAAAACCGGAATGTGGTCCTTTTATGATACATATGGAAGTAAATACAAAGAACAAAATTTCACCAACGGTAAGCCTGATGGTAAATGGGTAGAATATCATGCCAACGGTAAAAAATCAGGAGAGGGCCAGTATATAGGCATGTTACGCACCGGAACCTGGCAATATTGGGACAAAGCCGGAAACCTGATTTACAAGATTATTTACGACAAGGGTAAAAAAATCAAAGAAGAAAAGCCGATGGAACGCCCCAAAGAAGGCGGAGCCAGAATACCGGAATAGATTGAAAGGATTGAATAGATTGATAAGACTGATGTGTGATTGACCGGATTGAGATTCTGTCTTCTGACTTCTTTTCAAGCTTCACCTTTCTGAAAGTATTGAAAAGATTGAAAGGAGTTTAAATGCCTGATGTGATCACACTGTTTGCTATAAAATCACTGTAAAAAACCATTTAATTTTCTTTTTTTCTGAACACCACCATCATGGTAGCAAAACTCACCCAACGAGAGGTTGCGAATCTTTACTGACCCATTATTACAAAGTAAGCCCACATCACCAAAGTTCGCCACTATTTGGCTTCGCCGATTTTCTATTTCCATTGTTTAACGAACCACCGTATACGAGACCCGTACGCTACGTGGTGTGAGAGGCGCGCTCCGTCATCTAATTACTGGGCGGGGTAGTCTAATCTGATTGTATGTTCAGACGTTTTTATTTCTAATAATCGTTCATATAATCCCGTAATTCTTCAAATGCCAATGGATAGAGCTTTTTTCGTTCTTCCATATTGTAGGGGATAATAACATTGTTCCCAATATATTTTTCTAAAAACTGGTTGAGAATAATACCGCTTTTTTTTACTTGCAAATAAGATATTGGTATTTCTTGAATTGATTGAATGCTGTTATCAATTTTATCCAAAATACCATTGGATTCTCTTTCTTGAAATAAGTTTAATTTACTTTGGTAATTATTCATAGTATAAGCAACAAATTTATCATTCTGCCATTGTATATTATGTCTATGTTTTAACCATTTAGGGATTCTTCTTTCTTCTTCAAAATACTCCTCATATCGTGCTTTTTTTAATAAAATATGAGAATTGGTATCAGGAACAACACTTTCTCCTTTCCCTCTTAACCCATATAATTGATAAAATTGAGGATATATAATCAAATTAGGGAAATGATAAAATATGGAAGCATTTAATATCTTTTCATAATCTCGTGTCAAGATTCTTAATAATGCAGGACTCTTGATTTTTTTTGTAAAATAATCTATATCTAAAGAAAATCCATTGGCTAAAAAAAGAAAATCAGCATTATGTGGTGGCAAAGAATGTTTGTTGATTGTTTCTGAAGAAATGGACAACATAAGTATTCTAGCAACAAAGTCAAGGCATACATCTTTATACAATTCTTCTTCGAAAGGAAGTTTCCAGGATTCTAACCTATTCCTATTTAAAGATAAAGGTAAATTTCCCTGTGAATCTGAAATTAAAATATTTGGTCTGTTTTTAATTACATCTGAATAATTGTATGAAAAATTACTACTGTTGTCTATTGTAACAATTATATCATTGCACGCAACAAACATATTATTACTGCTTTTTATTTCTCTGGGATAATCCCACTGTACTTTATCGTAATTCTCGGGTAGGATTTCTCTTTCTTTTATAGGAACGAAGAATTTATGGGGTTCTTTTGCTTCGTTGTTTAGTAAATATTGAATTTTGGGGTTGTCATTTATATACCAATCAGTCCAAGTGATTTTGTTATAAAGATCAAGCCTAGTTAATCTGTCAAATATATCTTTAGATAGTTGTATTTTAATTTCTGTTCCAATCTCAAAATTGTCAACAGCCTTTACATCAATAAAATCGCTATCCATATTTGCAGTAAATGCAAAGGCTTTTGAGTTGTGTTTACTGCTTTTTGTTTTCACAGAAATTTCGTCTCCTAACAAAAATGCAGCTAAAACACCTATCCCAAATTTTCCATTTCGATTTACTAAACTTTTCCCATTGTTAGTAAATTCTTTTTTCCATTCAATAGTTTTTCTAAAAGAAGAACCGACAGACAAAAAATAATTCAGAATTTCGTTTAAAGTCATGCCTTTGCCGTTATCCTTTATCTTGAATAAAAAGTTTTCTTCGTCAATTTTGTCTATTGAAACAGTCACAACCGGCTCGTAATTTGCATTCCCATTATCTTGTTCAATTTTTTTTCGTTCTTTGCAAGCATCGGTAGCATTTTGTACTAACTCTCGCACTCCATAGCTTGGATTATTCCCATACAAAGGGGCAACCAGTAGCTTAGATAATTCTTTATTTACTTCAAAAGATATCTTCTGTGGAATATAATTCAATTCTAAATTCGTAAGATTTGAGTCAATTCTCCGAAATTTTATTTTGGGTTTGTTGTCAGGTGTAAAACCATATATTTCTCCTAAAACAGCCCACGATAAATCTAATTCATGTTGTATGTCTTTAATAAGCATCTGTATTTTTACATACATTCGAGCATCTTCTGGTTTATTACATTCAACATAAATTAATTCAGGTTCTTTTAGTTTTCCAAAATATATATGCCGAATAGTTAAATGTGTTTTGTGTTCTCGTAATGAGATAGGGCTATTTAATGTTTTTAACTTTAGTAAGACATTGTTTGTCCTTGTTTTATCAATTTGTAAATAATCAGCAATTCTCAATAATACCATTAAAAAAACAATATTCAATTCATCTGGATATTGCCACGCATCTTGGGCTATTTCTTTTAGATATGGAAATGTTTCACGAATGTTAATACCATGACTTCTTGCAGTTATTCCTGCTAATTGTTTATCTCGTTCGTCAAATCCAGAATTTTCAAAAGGGATAGTATCATTTCCGATTAATCCATTTAATGCAATTTCATGTGCAAAACGAGCATGATTTCTTCGAATAAATTCACCTATTAATTTCTTATCAGCTCCGGTCAATTTGTCTTTATTTGATAAATCAGGAGTCTGAGGTATTTCATTATGATTTCCGAAAATGTCATTTAATGTTTTACTGCTCCAGTGCCTTGATTCTGATAGGTATTCATCCCATAATTCTGCCCAAGTTTTAATATCTAAAACATCAACTTTTGCGTTGTCATATTTACCTTCAAGCATTGCTTTGAAAGTTGCAAATTCTGTGTGCATCGCAATATCGTGCAGTACTATTGAAGAAATTAATAATGCGATTTCTTTGGGGGTTATATGACAATATGAGTCATCAGGAATTAAAAACTCTACGACTTTTAAGACCATCTCAATATGCTCGATGCCGTGGTCTGTATATTCCTCAAAAAAGAATAACTTGTTGTCTTTGAATATAGATTCAAAAGTGGTAACGACAGATTTTACCAAACCATCCAGTGTTTGGTCTTTCTCTAATATATCTTTTAGTCTATTTGGAATGATCATCGGAATACTATTTCTTGTCTATTAATCTTTTTAAAACATTATTATTCAATACACGTACTTTCTTTCGCCTGACACACAACACCTGTATATCCAAAAAGTTGTGGATGTATTGGTATTCGTTGAAATGAAAACTATATCAGCTAATTGATTATTTTTAGCATATTTAACCAAACTACGATTGATTCATTTGCATCTGCTATTTTTTAGTCAGTAAAACTAATAAAGTTTTAAACTACCTGCAACTTAATAGAAAAAATAACAGATCTCCTTAGCTCGCTTTCAGGATTGAAGGGAGTGAAGGGAGTGAATCCTCTTCTGTTTTCCAGCTTCTACATTTTTGTCTTCTGCCCCTCTACATAAAAAAAAGCCCTGACAAATTTTAAAAACCTGCCAGAGCTAAATATAAGAAATATAGTATCTTAATCGTTATTCAATCATTTTTTCAGCTTTTGTCAGTAGGGCATCAATCCCTTCGGGGTAGCTGCCGCCGGCAGTCGCAAAGTAAGTCTGTCCGCCGCCGCCGCCGCGGATTTCTTTTGCCAGTTCCCGAACAATTTGTCCGGCGTTGAGTTTGCGCTCTGTCGCCAGTTTTTCTGAAATCATCAGGCTGATGCCTGGTTTGCCGTCGGTTATAAAGGCCAGCAAAACAAAAAGGTTATCAGAGGTGTCTTTCAATGCGAACGAAAGATCTTTGGCTGCCGCAGCATCAAGTTCGGCACGTTGTGCAATAAACTTCACCCCCTTAATTTCGCGTGCCGAAGCCAGCAAAGTATCTTTCAGCCCCAAAGCCTTTTCGCGCTTCAGTGCATCGATGGTTTTCTGAAGTTTCGCATTTTGTTCCACTAAATCGTGTAATGATGCCACCATATCTGCCGAACTTTTAAACACAGCCTTGAATCCGCCTACGGTCTTAAAGTTGCTCAGAGCCATTTCTTCTGCTTTTTCTGCAGTAATTGCTTCGATACGACGAACCCCTGCTGCAATAGCACCTTCCGAAACAATTTTAAATAAGCCGATATTTCCGGTTGCGCTTACGTGTGTACCTCCGCAAAGCTCTACCGATTCACCAAAACGGATTACGCGCACACTGTCGCCATATTTTTCGCCAAAGAGAGCCATTGCTCCCAGCTTCTGGGCTTCCGCAATTGGCATTTCGCGATGTTCATCCAATTGAATGTTGGCACGAACCAGTCTGTTCACCATTTTTTCAACCTTTACAATTTCTTCATCGGTCATTTTCTGGAAATGAGAGAAGTCGAAACGAAGATTTTCGGCATTAACCAGTGATCCTTTTTGTTCAACGTGTGTTCCAAGCACCTGACGCAAAGCGTAATGGAGAAGATGTGTTGCAGAATGATTGCAAGCCGACATCTGGCGGATACCTGGTTCAACCACTGCCCGGAAGTTTTCTTCAGGTTGTGCTGGAAGCTTTTCCGTAAGATGGATGATGAGATTATTTTCTTTGCGGGTATCGATGATGCTGATTTTTTCGCCGTTAGCTTCAATGAAACCGGAGTCACCGGCCTGTCCGCCACTTTCGGCATAGAACGGAGTACGGTCAAACACGAGCTGATAGAGTGTTTTGTTCTTTTGGGTAATTTTACGATAGCGCAAAATTTCCACTTCTGCCTCCAGAAAATCGTAACCGATAAACTGAACTTCTTCACCTTCACGAATGATCACCCAGTCGTCGGTATCAACAGCGGCAGCTTGTCGCGAGCGTTCTTTTTGTTGCTGCATTTCCACGTCGAATCCGGCTCTATCTACTACCATGCCTTGTTCGCGGGCGATAAGTTCGGTCAGGTCGAGCGGAAAGCCATAGGTGTCGTTCAGCGTGAATGCATCTTTTCCTGAAATTTCAGCACGACCTTCGGCTTTTGCTTTTTCAGACAATTGTTCCAGAAGTTTGATCCCGGTTTCGAGCGTACGCAAAAACGAAGCTTCTTCTTCAGCAATCACACGCTTAATCAGCTCCTGTTGCGATTTGAGTTCGGTAAACTGATTGCCCATCTGGCTTACCAGTACAGGTAAGATTTTATACATAAACGGAGTTTCAAAGCCGAGGAAGGTATAGCCATAACGTACGGCGCGGCGCAAAATGCGACGGATAACGTAACCTGCTTTGTTGTTTGAAGGTAACTGACCATCTGCAATAGCAAAACTTACGGCACGAAGGTGGTCGGCAATTACGCGCATGGCAATATCCTGTTTATTGTCCACACCATAAGGTCTGCCGCTCAGTTGCGCAATTTCCTGAATCAGTGGCTGGAAAACGTCGGTATCGTAATTCGATTTTTTATTCTGAAGTACCATGCACAAGCGTTCGAAACCCATACCGGTATCCACATGTTTTGCAGGAAGTTGTACCAGTTGTCCTGAAGTCAGACGGTTGAATTCGATAAATACCAGATTCCAGATTTCAATAACCTGAGGATGGTCTTTGTTCACCAGATCTTTGCCGGGAATAAGTTTCTTTTCTTCTTCCGAACGAATATCCACATGAATTTCGGAACATGGACCACATGGCCCCGTATCGCCCATTTCCCAGAAGTTATCTTTTTTCGAACCAAAGAGAATGCGATCTTCCGAAATAATTTTTTTCCAGAAATCATAAGCTTCCATATCCTTGGGCATGTTGTCGGCTTCGTCGCCGCCAAAAACAGTTACATAGAGTTTCTCTTTGTCGATTTTCAGGACTTCGGTCAGCAATTCCCAAGCCCAGGCAATGGCTTCTTTCTTGAAATAATTTCCAAACGACCAGTTTCCAAGCATTTCGAACATGGTGTGGTGGTAGGTGTCGTGACCAACTTCTTCGAGGTCGTTATGTTTTCCGGATACGCGTAAACATTTCTGAGTATCAGCAATTCGCGGACTTTTCGCCGGCGAGTTTCCGAGAAAAACATCTTTGAACTGATTCATTCCTGCATTGGTAAACATCAGGGTAGGGTCGTTTTTGATAACCATAGGGGCTGATGGAACAATAAGGTGTTCTTTAGAAGTAAAAAACTCCAGAAAAGTTTTGCGAATATCAACTGATTTCATCATTGAAAAATCGTATTATGGTGATTTTAAGTTTTTTTAAGATGCAATTTGGCTGCAAAAATAGCGTTTTATCCGTACTTTTGCCATCACAAAGGGGTAATGTCTTATTAGATTTTGAAAAATATTGCACCATTTACAACTAGTTATTCTGAGCAGAGCCGAAGAATGGCCGTGAGGTAGAGGGGCATCAATGCCAGTTTTTCGAATGATGGAGATTATTCTAAAGTCAGGGAATTCATAGTTGTTTTACAATGCCACGAAAGATAAGATACCATTTTAATGTCCATTCATTATCGATAGAAAAGGTAAGAACAACCTTTCGCGACAGATTGAAAAAATTATTAAGTATTGTTGCGATGGGTGCTGTTTTTTCGGCAGCAGTCATGTTAGTAGCCTATAATTTCTTTGATTCTCCGAAAGAAAAGCAACTGCGTCGCGAAGTAGAGCAGTATAAACTGGAATATGAAATTCTTAATTCACGTCTTGATAATGTTCAGGCTGTATTGAAAGATGTTGAAAATCGTGACGACAATATTTACCGTGTAATTTTTGAAGCAGAACCTATTCCGAATGAAGTACGCAATGCCGGAATTGGTGGTGCAGACCGCTATGAGAAGCTCAAAGGATATGACAATTCTGATTTGATTATCGAAACCACCCAAAAAATGGATAAGATTTCACGTAAGCTTTATGTGCAGTCTAAGTCGTTTGATGAGGTTTTTAAAATGGCGAAAAGCAAGGAAAAGCTGATGCTTAACCTGCCGGCGATATTGCCATTGCCCAAAAACAAAGGTCAGATTATTTCCGGTTTTGGTTTGCGGTTTCACCCTATTTTGAAATATCGTCGTATGCATACCGGGATTGATATTGCGGCACCCAAAGGAACCCCCATTTATGCAACCGGTGATGGCGTGATTGCAAAATCAGGGCGCGAAAGTGGCTATGGCTTAACCTGTATTATTAACCACGGATTTGGTTATCAGACTCTTTATGGCCATATGAGCAGTATCAGGGTTCGTGAAGGCCAAAAAGTAAAACGCGGTGAAGTAATCGGATATGTAGGCTCCACGGGATTATCGAAAGCACCGCACGTTCATTATGAAGTTATCCTGAACGGCAATAAAGTAAACCCGGTATTCTTCTTCTACAACGACCTAAGTCCTGACGAATACGAAAATGTTATCGACAAGGCCAACGAAGAAAATCAGTGTCTGTCGTAAGGCATTGGAAAATTAGTTCCATTATTAAATTGAATTTCTATCTTTGTATGAAAATGGAATTCAGATGGAGAAACTCTATTATACAATTGGTGAGGTAGCGAAGATGTTTAATGTGAATATTTCGCTGATTCGGTTTTGGGAAAAAGAGTTCACAGTGATCAAGCCCCATCGCAATAAAAAAGGGAACCGGCTGTTTACCCAGCACGATGTGGATCTTTTCCATCAGATTTATCATCTGGTGAAAGAGCGTGGCTATACGCTCGATGGTGCGAAAGAAAAACTGAAAACACTGAAATTGGAGGAACAGGGTGTTGATCCTCAAACTCAGATTTTATTTACGCTGAAAAAGGCAAAATCGTTTTTGATTGAATTAAAAAGCTCTCTCGATACGCTTGAAAAAAACCGGGAAAGCAAAAGTGAAGTATAAAAAAAGGCCTGATAAATTTTTATCAGGCCTTTTTTTATCTGTATCAGAAGCTTGAATCGTTAAAAGGTATCTCTGAATTCACGTTTTAGAAATTCCAATGCAACGGCATACAGCGGATTTTCGATTTCCAGCGTTGTTTTGATAAACTCCTGTGCCAGAACATTTGCATTGTCGTTTGCATCAAGTTTTGTGGCACACTGACCGATAACACTGATAACGTCATCTTTTCCTTTTTTAATTAACTCCCATGCTTCTGACGAAACATACATTTGCTGAGCCAGATTGTGTTCAAATTCTTCACGGATGTTCGAGATGAGTTTGGTTTGCAACTGTTTTACATTCATAGCCGGATGGATGTTTCGCAATACCAGTTGTGATGGCGAAATACGTTCCAGATAAAGCACCAGACGTTCATACGCTTGCATCTGGATTGGGATAATTACATTTTTAGCAACGGCTTGTTGTTGATTTTTAAGTTCGAGCATCCGACGTTTGTTTTCAACATCGGTAAACTGTTTTATGATATAATAAGCTGTCGCGAAAACGACTAGCGACGGTAAAACGTACTTTAAGATTTCCAGAATACTTTCCATGAGCTGTTTTTTTGCAAATATCCGAAAAATCCTCTTTTGAAACCCTCATTCATTGTTTGGCAAGATGAAACTAAAATCCCGTTTCTCTCCAAATCTAAACACTTAAACGAAGTATCTGTTTGATAAGCAATTGGTTATGTTCTGTTGTTAATTAAGTAACAAAATCGCTTTCTGTCTGTGAAATAATTTCTAATTTTGCTTTTTCCCTGAAAATAAAAAAACCTTCAATATGAGCATTTTATCCGACCGCATTCACAATCTTGCCGAATCTGAAACGCTGGCCATGACCCAGAAAAGTCGTGAACTGGCAGCACAAGGATTCAGTGTTATCAATTTAAGTATCGGAGAACCTGATTTTGACACTCCTGAATATATCAAGGAATATGCAAAAAAGGCAATTGATGATAACTATTCACATTATACGCCTGTTCCGGGTTATCAGGATTTACGTGAAGCTATTTGCCGTAAACTGAAACGCGATAACAACCTTACATTCACGCCTGATCAGATTGTTGTTTCAAACGGTGCAAAACAATCTCTTACCAATGTAGTATTGAGCCTTATAAATCCTGGGGATGAAGTGATTGTTCCGACTCCCTATTGGGTTTCGTACCGCGAAATTATCAAGCTGGCCGAAGGGAAAGCCGTATATATTCCGGCACCCATTGAACAGGACTTTAAAATTACGCCTCAGCAACTTGAAGCAGCAATTACACCCAAGACCAAGCTCTTCATGTTTAGCAGCCCTTGCAATCCTACCGGAAGTGTTTATACGCAGGAAGAACTGAAAAAACTGGCAGAAGTATTTGAACGTCACCCACATGTGTTTATTCTTGCCGATGAAATTTACGAACTGATCAATTTTGACGGAGGGCACCAGAGTATGGCGCAGTTTGAAAGTATCCGTGAACGGGTAATTACCGTAAATGGCGTTTCGAAAGGATTTGCAATGACCGGATGGAGAATCGGGTATGTGGCTGCTCCCAAAGAAATTGCAAAGGCTTGCAATAAAATTCAGGGGCAGATAACTTCGGCTCCTTCTTCAATTGCTCAACGCGCAACGATTATAGCCATGGATCAGGATCCCAAAGAGTGCGAAGACATGAAAGCCATGCTTGAAGCCTTTCGCAGTCGTCGTGAGCTATTGCTGAACCTACTTTCCGAAATACCGGGCTTTAAATGCAACCGTCCGCAGGGAGCATTCTATCTTTTTCCGGATATCAGTTATTATTTTGGAAAATCTTATGGAGAAACGGTTATTCAGAATGATAGCGATCTTGCAATGTGGCTGTTGAATTGTGCACACGTAGCATTGGTAGGTGGATCCGCTTTTGGTGATCCGAACTGTATCCGTTTTTCGTATGCTACTTCTAATGAAAATTTGATTGAAGCAGCAAAACGCATTAAAATCTGGCTGGCAAAACTAAAGTAATTACATACAGATAGATAAAAAGCCCCTGAAATTGTACAATTTCAGGGGCTTTTTATCAAAAAAGATTCTTAGCCTTTATTTTCAAAACTTACTTCCAATTCAACATTGTTGCGGATCATAGCCCATACCGGACACATGTTGGTTTCGGTCATTTTGAGAATCTTTTCAATCAGTACATTATCCGCTTCCGGAACTTCCATGCTGAAATTCAGATTGATTTTTGAAAAGGCCTTGGGCAACTCTTCTGTACGTATTCCGCTTGCGTGAACTGCAAAGCTCTTTACCTCTTTTTTATGTTGACGGAATAAAAATACAATTGCAGTACTACTGCAAACTGCAAGGCTCATGAGCAAAAGCTCCAGTCCTGTATATCCATCTCCATCGCCTACAGGTGGAAAATAGTCAGCCTGAATAGGTTGATTGTTACGGGTGCTTCCGGTAAACTGAACTTTGTCATTAATCAGCTTAGCCGAAACTTCAAGATTTTGTGACATATTTGTTGATTTATAGGGTGAGATTATTTTCGTAAAAGCGGATAAAAAGCATCTTTGATATGGTTGATTTTTACATCATTTTGAGTAAAAATAATCGCAATGATGTCGAAACGCGCTTCAAGCGTTATGTTATTTTTTTCGATATAAGCATTTGCTGCTCTGATTATAAAGCGTTGCTTCTGGAGGGTAACGGCAGTTTCCGGATCTCCTGCAAAAAGAGACTTGCGGCTTTTTACTTCTGCAAATACAATAAAACCTTTGGTTTTGGCAATGATATCCAGTTCATCCTGCCCAAAACGCCAGTTGACAGCCTCAATTGTATACCCATTTCTTTCAAGGTATTCACGGGCAAGTTCTTCGCCCTTTTGCCCCAGCTCGTTATGTTCGGCCATGATCGTGGTTTTTCTAATCGCGACCTGAGGTTTTATTCAGATTGTGATTCGGTTAGAAACTGTAAAGTTACGCCATTTCCAATTTGTAACCGGATTTTTCGACCCAAAATCAGCGCATAATTGTCGGGTTGATGACCAGCCGGAAATTGGAAACATACAGGGTAATTATATTCAGATACATGTTCAGCAATAATCTCCTCAGCCGTTTTCCCAAAAGGAATGGTATTGTCTTTCATTTCGCTCATTCCACCCACAATCAAACCAGACAGACTTTTGAGCATCCCGGCACGTTTCAGGGCCATCATCATGCGGTCAATATGATACAGATATTCATCCAGATCTTCAATAAAGAGAATTTTTCCGGTAGAGTCGGGTAGCGAATTACTTCCAAGTAAACTGTATAGTATCGAAAGATTTCCTCCCATAAGTACTCCTTCTGCTTCCCCGTTTCTGTTGAGTTTGAATGACGGAACAGTATATTCCAGCGGATGACCGCTTATGGCTGCATACATGCTCAGTAATGAATCATTGTTGCTACCGTCGGCCGGGAAGTTCAGTGGCATGGTCGCATGCAGGGTTTCAACTCTGAAATTACGATGAATATGTGCATGGAGGACTGTTACATCACTATAGCCAATAATCCATTTCGGGTTTTGAATAAACCGGGTGAAGTTCAATGAATCAATAATGCGAACTGTTCCATATCCACCCCGTACGCAGAGTATAGCTTTGATTTCAGGGTCGTCGAGCAAGGTCTGAAAACTGCGAATGCGGGTTTTATCATCTCCTGCATACTGATTGTCTTCTGCAAACAGATTGGGAGAAGTTACCGGGTTGAATCCCCATTCAGAGAGTTTGTTTATAGCAGGTTTTATTTCTTCGTAACTGATTTTTCGGGCAGTAGCAACGAGACCAATTTTGTCTCCGGATTCAAGAAAAGGGGGCGTTTTCATGATCGTATTTTTCAGAATTCTCCGGTTTCATTTTCCACCATGTTGTATCCACCATATTTGGGATAGTTCATGATTTTGGCGATTAAATCGCCAATGCGGATATTGCTACGGTTATTGAGCCAGATTAATGTTTTCCCGGTCTGTTCGTCGTGGATGTAATAGGTTCTGTATCCTTTCCACCATCCGTTGTGATAAACTACTTTATGGTCTATTTCCCACTTTAATCGCCAGCCAAAGCCATAATCGCGACTGTTTGTTTCGTCAATCATATCTACCGGACTGAATGCTTCTTCGAGCATCGGGCGGGGAATTAATCGTTCTTCGTACATGGCGCGATCGAACTTAAACATATCTTCTACCGTGGAATACAATCCTTTATCACCTACAACTCCATCCAGATAATCGGGTTTCTTTTCCATCAGCCCTTTTTTAAACCCGGTGTAACCCTTAATTGGTAGAGAATCTTGTTGTTCAGCGTAATCATACACAAACGAGTTATTCATTTTCAGTGGTTCGAAAATACGTTTACGCATAAATTCAGCAAACTTCATTCCTGAAACTCTTTCTACCAGTAATGCCAGATAAGCATAGTTGGTATTACAATATTGAAAACGAAGTCCGGGCTTATAAGCCAATCGAATGTTTTGCTGGGTAAAGAGTTTGGATAAGCTGTCGTTAGATAAAAGGCTCTTATCTTTCATGAAGTTTTCGGCGGCATAAATATAGTTTGGAAGCCCTGAACGCTGATTGAGAAGGTGGCGTACTGTAACACCATCCCACGGAAAATCAGGAATATAAGTTTTTACATCTTTATCAATATCCACTTTCCCATCGTATCGAAGCAGTAATACGGCCATTGCTGTAAAAGGTTTGCTAACCGATGCTAACTGTAACGAAACATGATTTGTAAGTGTATCTTTTGTGCTGATGTTCGAGTATCCAAAGTATCCTTTATAGATAATGCGACCGTTTTCGGCAAATAAAACCGTACCGTTAAAGCGTCCGGCTTTATAGGAAGCACGCAGTAAGCTATCAATCCAGATATTTTTCAACGAATCATCAACAGAATAAAGACGGCAGTTTAAATCAACAGAATTGTAATTGTGAATAATATCAGTACTATCTTTTAGATTGCTTCCAAAAATGGGAAGTGCAGTGGAAATATGACGTGCACCCATGAAAAGAGCCGACAATAAGATTGTGCTAATCAGTAAGTAAAGGTTGATTCGTTTGTGTTTAAGCATACGTCTCATTGTGTACAAAATACAGAGATGGTAGGAAAATGATTACTTTTGCCAAAAATAAAAGTTCCAGAAGAAACTATGGCACAAGAAAAAGTTAATTCTCAACAAAACGTTGTTAGAAACTATAAACGATATACAATTACATCTGCACTTCCATATGCCAATGGTCCGGTTCATATCGGCCATTTGGCCGGAGTTTATATTCCTGCAGATATTTATGTTCGTTATCTGCGCTCTATCGGAAAAGATGTTATTTTCATCGGAGGTTCCGACGAACATGGTGTTCCCATTACGATCAAAGCTCGTCAGCAAGGTGTTACCCCACAGGAAATTGTAGATAAATATCACGGGATTATTAAGAAATCTTTCGAAGATCTGGGAATCAGTTTTGATATTTACTCACGCACTTCCAATGAAATGCATCATAAAACTGCTGCCGGATTTTTCACAACCATTCACGAAAAGGGAGGCTTTGTAGAAAAATTATCAGAGCAATATTATGACGAAGAGAATAAGCAGTTTCTTGCCGACCGCTACATTACCGGAACTTGCCCGCATTGCGGCAACGAACGTGCTTATGGCGATCAGTGTGAAAAGTGCGGAACATCGCTTAATGCAACCGATTTGATTAATCCCCGTTCAGCGCTCAGCGGAAATGCTCCGGTGATGAAAGAGACCAAGCACTGGTTTCTTCCACTCGAAAAACACGAAAGCTGGCTTCGCAAATGGATACTCGAAGATCATAAAGAAGACTGGAAAACAAATGTTTATGGCCAGTGTAAATCATGGATTGACCAGGGATTACATCCTCGTGCTGTAACCCGCGATTTAGACTGGGGTGTAAAAGTTCCATTGGCCGAAGCCGAAGGAAAAGTGCTTTATGTTTGGTTTGATGCACCTATTGGCTATATTTCGGCTACCAAAGAACTTACTCCTGAATGGGAAAAATACTGGAAAGATGAAGATACCAAGCTGGTTCATTTTATCGGAAAAGATAATATTGTGTTCCACTGTATCATCTTTCCGGCTATGTTGAAGGCTGAAGGAAGCTATATTTTGCCCGAGAATGTTCCGGCAAATGAGTTTTTGAATCTTGAAGGAGATAAAATTTCCACCTCTCGCAACTGGGCGGTCTGGTTGCATGAATATCTGGACGAAATGCCCGGAAAACAGGATGTTTTACGTTATGTGCTTACCGCGAATGCTCCCGAAACCAAGGATAATGACTTTACCTGGAAAGATTACCAGGCTCGCAACAATAATGAACTTCTGGCAATTCTTGGAAACTTTGTGAACCGTACGATGGTTCTCACTCACAAATATTTTGAAGGAAAAGTACCTGCACAAAATGAACTGACCGAAACAGACAGACAGGTATTGGACGAAATGGCGAGATATCCCGATATCATTTCAAAAAGCATTGAGCTTTACCGTTTTCGTGAAGCATTATCGGAATTGATGAATCTGGCACGGCTTGGCAATAAATATCTTACCGATACCGAACCCTGGAAGGCGTGGAAAACGGAGCCGGAACGTGTTGCCACCATCCTTAATATTTCGTTACAGATATGCGCAAACCTTTCGGTACTTGCCGAACCATTTCTGCCGTTTACCTCCGAAAAGATTGCGAGTATGCTTTGTTTGCCGAAACTGGTTTGGAACGACGCCCGCAATACGAATTTACTGGCAAATGGTGTACAGCTAAATCCAGCCGAACTCCTTTTTGAAAAGGTTGAAGATGCTGTGATTGAGCAACAAATAAATAAACTTCTTGAAACGAAAAAGGCGAACGAACTTTCTAATTATACGGCAAATCCGGTGAAAGAATCTGTAGCCTTTGATGATTTTGCAAAGATGGATATCCGTACAGGAACTATTCTGGCTGCTGAAAAAGTTGCAAAAACCAAAAAACTGCTCAAGCTCACCATTGACACCGGAATTGATACCCGCACTATTGTTTCGGGGATAGCCGAACATTATGAACCGGAGAGTATTATCGGACAAAAAGTGTGTGTATTGGTTAACCTTGCTCCCCGTAACCTAAAAGGCATTGACTCTGCAGGAATGGTTCTGATGGCCGAAAATGCAGATGGAAAGCTCTGCTTTGTAGCTCCGGTTAACAATTTCAAAAACGGAAGCGAAGTAAAGTAAATACTAAGAGTGAATTTAGAAGACAGAAGATAGAATAGTGAAACGTGAAGGAATTCCTCAATTTTCTGGCTTCTTTTTTTACCAGTTAACCTCCCAAAGAGTCCGCGACCACTTTTGAGGTTGCCTTTTCATCTTTCATATTCATCTAATCATGAATCTCAAACCTGGTATTTCCCGTCGTTATCTTGTTTTTATTGCTGCAATAGTCTGGATTTTTGCAGGCGGGATGCTTTTGACGAAAGGAGCAATTTTTTTACTGGAGGATTCGCAAAATCTTATTTTAAAGCTGATTTTCAGTACTGCTGGAGGTGTTTTGTTTTACTGGTTTCTCTTTACCAAAATCTCAGAAAAACATATCCGTAGAATCTTCCATCTAAAGAGCGAACATCCCTGCTTGTTTTCTTTTTTCAGTGTAAAAAGTTATCTGATGATGAGTTTGATGATTTTGTTGGGCATAATATTGCGTAAAACCGGAATAATTTCACATCCTGTACTTGCCGTTATTTATCTCACGATGGGCATTCCATTAACACTTTCGGCCATTAAGTTTTTTGTAAGAGGAATGAAACAATTTGAAAATGAGAGCGATTTGAAAGTTTAAAACTATTTTCAATCGCTTTTCATTTAGGTATATTATATCTGTGTTTATTCTGCTGCTTCCAAATTTCTCTTTTTTATTGCCCAGTATCCGGCAAGAATAGCTTCTGCAGCATCCGCCATTAATGTTTTAGGAAAGGGAAGCCCTGCATCTGCAATTATTTTACGTGCAGTTTGAATTGCCAGTTCTTTTACAGCTTTTGTTTTAGTCGGATCACTGATTTTAAACATTTCCTTTCGCCAGGTTTCAGCGTGAAATGCAATCACATCGATATTTCGGCATTCAGCCTCTTTTTGCCATGCTTGTGCAATATTACCACCCCCTTCAATAATAATAGCATCCAGCGGGTCACAGAGGATGAAGAAACGTTTCATGTCCCGTTTCAAACATCCCATGGAGCCATAGTTGTGCAAAGAGAACTTCAGGAGTGTTCCCTGGTCCGAAAAAAGAGCAAATCCGGTTTTTACTCCGGCATCAATGGCAAGATAATTTCCCATTTTCAAGAGTTCAAAAGGGTTACGTCAAACATTTTACAAAGGAAAGGAATAAATAACGGAAAACATCTCCATGTTGGAGAAAATATATACTTTAGCACGGTAAAAAAGCACCTACAAAACTTAAATTAAAACATATCATGAATACGATTGATTGGAAAAATTTACCCTTCGGTTATTTCAAAACCGATTACAATGTACGTTGCTACTATCGCGACGGGAAATGGGGTAAACTGGAAATTTCTTCGTCAGAATACATTAACATCCACATGGCTGCTACTGCTTTGCATTACGGCCAGGAAGCATTCGAAGGATTAAAAGCATTTCGTGGAAAAGATGGAAAAGTAAGAGTTTTCCGCCTTGAAGAAAACGCAAAGCGTATGCAAAATTCTGCTTATGGAATCATGATGGCACATGTGTCTGATGAACTATTCCGCGAGGCAGTTCTCGAAGTAGTTAAACTAAACGAGAAATTCATCCCTCCTTACGAGTCAGGTGCGTCTCTCTATCTGAGACCATTACTGATTGGTAGCGGAGCACAGGTTGGTGTTAAGCCGGCTGCTGAGTATCTTTTTATGGTATTTGCAGGTCCTGTTGGTCCATATTTTAAAGAAGGATTTAATCCGGTAAGTATTCAGATTTCCCGCGATTTCGACCGTGCTGCTCCTCTGGGAACAGGTCGTTACAAAGTGGGAGGCAACTATGCTGCCAGTCTTCGCCCAGGTGAACGTGCACACGATGAAGGTTTTTCATCCGTACTATTTCTTGATGCAAAAGAAAAGAAATTTATCGACGAAGCTGGTCCTGCAAATTTCTTTGCAATCAAGGGGAATAAATATATCACTCCTGACTCAGGTTCTATTCTTCCTTCAATTACCAACATGAGTTTAAAAACACTGGCTGCTGATATGGGAATGGAAGTTGAATGCCGCCACGTTGCCGTAGATGAATTAGACACTTTTGACGAAACCGGATATTGCGGTACAGCTGCGGTTATTTCGCCGATTAAGTGCATATCTGATCGCGAACTCGGAACAAACTTTGAATATTGCAAAGATGGGAAAGCAGGTCCAATAAGCACCAAGCTTTACAATCGTTTGCGCGCTATTCAATATGGCGACGAAGCTGATAAATTCGGTTGGAATACCATCGTTGAATTCTAGTCAAAAAAACGATAGATCAAAAAAAGCTACTTCTGTTGGAGTAGCTTTTTTTTTGAACCACAACAATCATAAATTGTTGCGTATATGTAACCTTATCATTTTTTTAACGTAAATTTACAGTGGCAAAAACCAGAATATGAAAAAAGATTTCAGATATTTTATATTCAGTCTGTTGTTTATGGTGTTGTGCGTTCATGCATTTTCACAACAAAGAGTAGAATTACTGCTCAAAGACAGACAGAAACTCTATGGAACGATGCTTATGCGTTTAGATGAACGTGCTTTTCGTGATACATCAATCCCCGGTATATTAAATCAAATAGCTGAATATGATCAATCTATTGCTGCTGAGATCAAAATAGTAGATTCGCTGATGGAGACTAACCGTCAGAAACTGGAACTTCTCCAATCGGTAAATGCCAACTTTGAAACGGAAAAACAGAAAGTAAAAACTACCCTCTGGATATTTGTTGGCCTTTCAATTGTATTACTTGGGCTTGGAATTTACTTTTTCTTTTCATGGATGGAAGCTAAAAACCGTTTAATTTTTCTCAAAACCGATATCGACGAAACCAACCGGAATTTCTCCCGTTTAACCAATGAAAAAAGCGAACGTGAAGAAGCCCTGAAAAACGAGGTTTTGGAAGTACGGAAAAAGATTGAGTATTATGAAACTCAGTTGAAAAATAGTAAAAATGAGAGTGTTAGCTTACGCGATAAAGTGATTGAAATAGAAAAAAACCGTTCGGTATTGCTTACCAAAATTGAAGATCTGAATCGCGAAATACAGGCTTCCAAAATGGTTGTTGAAAAACTCAGTACCGAAAATCAGACACTTAGCCAACAGGTAATTGTATTGCGAAAAGATAAAGAAACGTTGCTTAACACTCCGCTTATTCAGCAAATGCAACAACCTGTAGTGCAGACTGTTGTTCAGGAGCCCGTTGCAATTGTGCCGCCTCCGGTTCAAACTCCACAAGCTGTTCCTCCTCCAGTACCACAACCCGTTGAATCAAAAGAAACAGTAGTCGAAGCAGCACAACGTATTTTGCAATCTGTAACAGCAAACGGGAAAAATTCGATTGCTGACGAGTCGTTTTTCAGCAGCATTCAGCAAAGCGGAAAAAACGCGATGATGGATGATACAGAACTGTCGGAAGCGCAAAAATCATTGATGGAGCTGGAAGTAAACCTTCATAAGATTGCAAAAATCAAGACTTTTAAAGATAAAGGGATTCTTTCTGAAGAAGAATATGAAGAACTGAAGAAAAAAATATTCTCCCATTTGTAAAATCTCCGTTCCTTAATCTCGTTTAGAACACAACATTTCCTTTGGGGAGATGTGTATATTTGTATTTGGAAAAATTGTTTTTCCGATTGTTTTTGTGTACCGATTAATAAAGATATATCATGGAACTATTGAATTTGCCGTTGATTCAGGATGCGAATCTAAAAGGGAAAATTGTACTTGTACGTGTGGATCATAATGTGGTAAAAAGTGGAGTGATACACGATCCTTACCGTATTGACGCTACCATCGGAACTCTTTTTCATATTATTTCGAAAGGAGGAAAACCCATAATCATGACTCATGTTGGACGCCCGAAAGACAAAAAGACAGGAGAAATAAATATCAGTCCAAAAACGTCTGTGCAGCCAATTGTAGATTACATCCAGTCAAAACTTCATATCACGATAAAAATTCCGGAGTTCTATATCCATGAAAAAACAGGGTATATGGGGGTTGAAACATCGGTGAATCATCTGATTAAAGAGCTGCGTCAAGGCGATATTGATGCTATTTATCTTCCCAATACACGCTGGTTTAGTGGTGAAGAAGCCAAAGGTGAAGGTGCTGACCGTTTTGCAAATCAGTTGGCCGGCTTAGCTGATATTTTTGTGAATGATGCGTTTGGATCATGGCAGGCTCATGCTTCTACGGTAGGTGTAACTAATTATTTACCGGGTTATGCTGGTTTTCTGCTCCAGAAAGAAATTTCAAATCTCGATCGGATTTTTCAGCCTCACAATCCGTTTGTTGCAGTGGTTGCCGGTGCAAAGTTTGATACAAAAATAGATTCTCTTTTTGCTCTTTTGCAAAAAGCGGATAATCTGGTTTTAGGGGGCGTAATTTACAATGCATATCTTTCTGCAAAATACGGAATTTCTATACAGGGAATCGAGGATGACGATCTGGAACATGCAAAACAATTTGTTGAGTTTGCCAGGAATTATCCCGGCAAATTGATTGAACTTCCGTTTATTATAGAGTCAGATCTTGCTGATCATAAACAGGAAGGAAATTACAGGGTTCATGATATTCGTACACTGAAAAACGGGAGCAGATTAAATTATGTACTCGATATTGCTCCTGAATCATTTTTAACGGACGAGGTTCATGATGTGTTTATGAAAGCACAAACCATCTTTGTAAATGCGGTAATGGGTTTCACCCCTCATTTTAATGAAGGAACGATTGCGCTTGATCGTCTGATTGATGAAAATACTGAAGCGATTAAGCTATATGGAGGAGGAGATACTTTGCAGGAACTGAAACGATTACTTCCAGGATTGTATATTGTAGCACTCGATAGTCCTAAATATTACATTTTTACGGGCGGTGGAGCAGTATTGAAAGCCATCGAAAACGGCACAACCAGTGGCTTAGCTCCTGTAAAAGCACTGATGGAAGCCGCTCAAAAGCACGAATGATTTATGCCAAAGTTATATCTCTTCAATCGGTGTAACGGACATTGACGGAAATATTGGTCAACTCCTAAAGACCGATGCAAAATTTTATGCCGTGCATGGTAGCCCTTCCGAAAAAGAATTGCAAGCGATGGGAAGCACCGAACAGGAACAAGCTGAAGCCTACAACAGAATGAAAGGCATATTGCAAGAAACATCAAAACTCATTCTGATATTTTGTTTCCAAAATGCACTATATTTGCAGCATAATAGAAACAAAGCAGAAAATGATCTTTTTAGAATTTA
>Ga0074193_1001881_pt1 | contig 22118 bp, 15 predicted proteins | sample EPASupsiteHSE605_FD_64523 | JGI IMG/M metagenome (GOLD analysis project Ga0074193, IMG submission 64523) | Bioremediated contaminated groundwater from EPA Superfund site, New Mexico - Sample HSE6-05 | ecosystem: Environmental > Aquatic > Deep subsurface > Groundwater > Contaminated ... | reverse complement strand
TATGAATTCTCTCCAGAACAAGTCAACATGGTGGAAAGGCTCCTACTAGATGATCCTGAACAGAGATTATCTGTATTGGAGCTGTCGGAATCAGAAGTATTCCTTCCTTTCGACGACCAGGATGATTTTCATGTCGAAGTCAATCCTGAAGATTTAGCCACTATAATCCAAGATATCAGAGAACGTGAGTATCCCATATTCTCAGAGGTATCTGGGTATGAGTAAAAATTATGTTGGGATTCAATTTTTTTCATATGATTCGGGCAATCCATAGTTAAACACTAAAAATTTTTAATAAAACAACAAAAGGATCGAATAACCATACTTTCATAACACAGTTTTTTGGAAAACAAAAACAATGAAAACAGAACTGAAGAAAGTCCCCTATTTCAACCAACTTTCATATGGAAGAGATCCATATTGTATCCATAATAGTGATATCCTTATAATTACAATACAATTATTGTTATTTTGTGTTTCAGGAAATTTATGAGTTTTGTTCTGAGTACCCGCGGGTTGTCTTTTGTTAATTCCATGCCATATCGAAAAGATTTTAAGTTTATTGTAGGTGAGCATGCATATTCTTGCCATTATATAATCGCTGATTTTTAACAGGCTTAATGGTAAATATAATTTGTTAGATTCAGAATATTGAAACCGAATTCACTTCTAATTTTACATTGTCAATTAAGTTCTATTGTCAACTCAAACTGTTCAAAAAGCTTGAATTTTTTCAAATGAATTATGATATTGTATCCGATTGTTTGTTATCAATCCTTTGAAAAAAAAACATTTCGATAATTATACCTCGATCATGTTGATTAGTCCGATGATGTAAACTTTACATGAGTTATCAATTTGTTTATCACAAATTTGAATAAAACCATTTTCATTTTTATGTTATTGTCATTAATAATTGCAATTTGCTATCAGTTTAATGCAAATGGGCTAAAATATGAGATTATTGGTGATACTTTAAATGTTTCCATTGTCGGAACTAGCGATAACTGGGCAAAACTGATTGAATTGAAAGGAAAACTGGAAATTCCAAGTTCAGTTATTGATGCATCCACAGGAACAAGTTACTTAGTGCATACTATTGGTGCTTCCGCGTTTTCTAATTGCCATGATCTAGTTTCCATCATTCTTCCTGACTCCATTATTTCGATTGAGCACAATGGTTTTACTCAGTGTTCCAAATTATCCACAATTATCTTTTCGAAAAAGTTAGAAAAAATTGGTTTTTATGCATTTTATGGATGTAATTCTTTAGTTGATATTAAGATTGAATCTAAACTTACTGCACTCGACACAGTATTTTCCGAATGTCGATCATTGGTAACAGTAGATCTTCAACAAACTAGTTTGGAGTCGTTATCTTCAAATTGTTTCAACAATTGTTACTCTTTGAAAAATGTTATTCTTTCACCATTAACCACAACTATTTCGTCTTATGCTTTTCAAAACTGCATTATGCTTACCACAATAAATCTTGAAAATGTCATTCGAATTCGAGAATATGCCTTTTCTAATTGTAGAAACTTAGTGATTTCTAAATTCTCAAAAGATCTTGCCGTTATTGAGAAAAGGGCGTTTGAAGAATGCCATTCACTTCATGAATCAGATTTCTCTTCATCACAATTGGGAATTATTGGAGAATATGGCTTTCTTAATTGTATTTCATTAAAGAAAGTGCTTCTCCCCTCATTTACTGAAATCAGTGATGGTATTTTCAAAGGATGTAAGTCTCTAACTCAAATTTCCCTCTCAACAATCATTACAACAATACCCCGTGAAATGTTTTTTGAGTGTCATTCATTAACTAGTGTGATAATTCCAATCAGTGTTAAGATAATTGGGGATAATTCATTTTATCAAGCAAGGGCATTAAAAACACTATCGTTTTCCAGTAATTTGGAATCGGTTTCTCCAACAGCTTTTGTTGGATGTGATTCTCTAGAGAGTTTTGATGTTGATAGCAAGAATGAAAAAATTAGTTCCATTAATGGTATTCTTGTTGAAAACCCTGACACATTAATTGCATATCCACCAGGAAAATCAGACAAAGATTATACAATACCAGATCAAATTCAATCAGTATATAATTTGGCATTTTATTCATGCAATAATATTGAAATCCTGAGGTTGAACAAGGTAATATCATTAGAGCAGCTCGCAATCTATGGATGTAGTTCACTTAAGCAAATTTTCATTTCTCAAGTAACAATTGGGTTACAAGTATCAACAATTGAAGAATGTAAAAGCTTGGAAAGAATCAATGTGGACAAGACCAACATTTATTTGAATGATATTGATGGCATCCTTGTACAACGGGGTGTAATCATTCTTTGTCCCCCAAATCACCCTAATAAGACAATCATTTTGCCAAATACTATAACAAGCATCGAAATTCATTCATTCATGAAATGCCATAATATCGAAAGCATTAGTTTCCCATTATCTTTAACTTCAATTAATAAGGAAGCTTTTATGGGAGCAATATCTCTCAAATCAGTTACAATTCCAGATTCAGTAACATATATAGCAACTGCAATGTTCAAAGATTGTATATCTCTTGAATCGATTGTTTTTGGCAAAATAACAAGAATTCCATCAAATTTTCTTTATGGATCACGAATTAAAACACTTTCCATACCAAAAACAATCCAGACAATTAATGATGATGCATTTAATGGAATGGCATGCTTACAATCAATTGTTGTGGGAAATGACCATGAATATTTTTCTTCTGTTAATGGAGTTTTATTCAATAAGAAAGGTGATGTTTTGATTCACTACCCAAGTAATCATCCAAATAAAGTCTTCACTTTGAAATCAGGACAGAGTTTGATCAATAATGATGTTTTTCAAAATGCCGTCAATTTAGAAAGCTTTACTGTGGAATCGGGGGCATATTCTTTTATTTCTTTTAATGGAATTCTATACAATGCCTATTATCAAATCATTCAAATTCCCCAGAATATTCAATTAGAAACTATTGTATTATCCGAACATGCCAGTTTTATTGGTGATTATGTGTTTAAGGGACTTCAAAAAGTAAAGAGATTCGAAATGCCAAAGAAGAATTCGTTCTTATCCATTATTGATGGAGTTCTTTATGATTCATATGAGAAAAAGATCATTTTTGTTCCCCCAAACTATTCAAATGAAACAATCAAAATTGGTAAAGAGATTACCTCAATTCAAACAGGAGCATTCCAACTTTGCCAGAATATTAAGAAAATAGAGGTACATCCAGAAAACTATTACTTCTCAGCATTTGAGGGTGTTCTTTTTGATGAGCACCTTTCTCACATGATTTATTATCCAATAAAAAAGGAGTCCGAAAAATTTATGATTCCAATCTCAACTCTTACAATAGATTCATCAATGCACCAAAATAGCGCATTATCATCAATTTCATTAGAGACAGGAAACGACATGTTTTCGGTGAAAGATGGAATTCTATATGATAGAGTATACTCAACACTGATAAGGTGTCCTCCAAAAATATCATTGGAAACAGTAACAATTCCAGCATCTGTAATCAATATTCAATCAAACTCATTCCAAAACTGTGTTAATGTCAAGTCTATATATTTTTCATCCAACTATATATCCACCATCGGATCCAATCTGTTTTTGGGTATGAAATCATTGAAATGCGTGTCAATAGCATCAATTGCAGGACCATATAGTTATTCATATACTCAAACAATTGAATCCGCCAAAATCTATGTCATGGCAACATATCCATCTAACAAGTTTGGCGTTCTTCCTGTAGAGAAAATCAATGGAAAAATAAATGAAGTGTGTTCATCTTCATCCGATGGAGGCGACGCCAAAAAGCCAAAGAGTAAGGCAATTCTCCTATATGGGGGTATCTCAGGAGGTGTCATCGTCCTAATAATCGTTGTTTACTTGATTGTAAAGTCTCGTAAACCATCCGATTGGAAGGAAGGAGAATTCAGTAAAATCTAAATGATTTACAACTATTCATTTGATTTCAGTGAGTCTGTTCGGAACAGTTCTGTGAAGATGAACGACATTGACAATCCGAAATTTAAGGTTATTTTTTTAGGCGATGCTGGTGTTGGTAAAACATCGATAATTAATAGAAGAATTCACGGTTCCTTTGATTTTAAAGTTGAACCAACTGTTGGTGCTTCACATTTGCTTTCTGAGGTTTTAGTTGAACAGAAAAATGTTGAGCTTTGTCTGTGGGATACTGCCGGCCAAGAGCAATATCAAAGTCTTGTTCCGATTTATATACGAGGCGCGAACGTTGTTGTGATTGTTGGATCAATTGTTGACCATCAATCTATTTTGAATTTGTCAAAATGGAAAGAGTTTGTAATGAATTCAGAAACCCAACCATGCATAATTGCATTGGTAAACAAAATCGATATTAATGAGGGATATCTTTCCAATATGGATGATATCCGAAATTCGCTTTCAGAGCATTTTGAAAACATATTCTTTGTTTCAGCACGGATGGGTGATGGAATTGAAGAGGTGTTTTTCTCTATTGCATCAATGGCACTGAAATCCATTCGTCCTGCACCCAAGGAAGTTAAGGTCATTAAAAGTCCTCCAAATATTGCAGAAGCTACTCATCAAAAAAGATGTTGTTGAATATATAAACATTACTATTCTGTTTAATATGGTTTGTGCTCTTTTTGTTTAATCAAATACTCTTCAAGTATTTGTTGTCCATTTTCGATGGCAACTTGAAGTGGAGTTTGACCATTAGATCATTAAGAATTCTTAAATTCAAAGCATTAATATCTGCCCCATTTTGTAATAAATATTGAGCTATATGAAGAAGTCCTTTTAGTGATGCATAGTGAAGTGGGGTCATACCATATTTGTTCTTTGTTAATCATCATTGAATGCATTGATGTTGGCTCCATGGTCTACAAGATATTTAATAATCTCAACATGGTTATAATATACAGCAATATGAAGAGTAGTCCACATATAAAGAAATTAGTAATCCTATTATCTGATGAATTCACATCTGCCCCCTTTGTAATGAGGAATTCAACAATGGGTAGAAAACCATTTCTTGCTGCCCAATAACAGGGATTCATATTCTTGTTTCGATTTAAAAACTAACGACACAAGGATTAATTTCAGCTCCTTCTTCAATAAGGTACCTTACTACATCAAGATATCCTGATCTGGAAGCCAAATACAGAGGAGAACCCCCAAAAAATTAATGTAACCTTCATAATACTTGGAATCAACTTCAGCTCCATTTGATACAAGGTATATAACAATATTTAAATGACCATAGCTAGAAGCAGCTTGAAGAGGTGTTTGATTGAAAATATTTGTTTAATTCTAGAATAATTAGCTTTGAATTGAGCACCTTTATTAATGAAAAATGTTACTATTCCAAGATGGCCATTTATTGAGGCAATAAAGAGGGAATCAAGGATAGAAAAACAAATTCGAATCCTAATTCTGCAGAACATATTTCTGCTCCGTGATCAAAAAGAAACTCTACAACTTTTAGGTGTCCATTCTGAGATGCCAAAAATAAGGGAGTAACTCCACAAAAAAGCCAAACTCTTCGGTTTCCATGGAATTTATTTCTGCTCCATGATGAACTAAAAGACGCACAATGTGCAAATGACCATTTGATGAAGCACAATGAAGGGGTGTTTCGAAGTCCAGAATAAAAAAACATTCATATCTCCAGTATTCACATTGGCTCCTTGTTTGATGAGAAAGTTGACAATACTTATATGCCCCTCAGTTGCAGCTTTATGAAGGGGAGATATACCGCATATTCGTGCCGTATTGACATCTCCGCCATTTTCTAATAAATATCTAGCAATCGATTCATAGCAAAACTCGGAAGCATAACATAATTGTTCATAATAATCAGAAGTATCAAAGGAACATAAATGTATAATTTCCAAATTCCCACTGCAAATAACTAGTGATTGAACAGATTCAGTGATTCCGAATCCATTCATTAATAGATATTTGAAGCACTTAGTTGAACCAAAAAAACCAGAGAATGAGAGGAAATCCAGATGTTCAGGTCTCCTACTCCATTCAAAGGGACTCCATTTGGCCTCATTTTGGTTGTTCGGAAGAAGACCTGCAAGAATGAACAAATCATCATATTTGAGGCAATACTCAATTGTGTGAGGCGGGAAACCAAATCTAATTGATGATTCAATAAGTTCATTGTTCAATATAAATGAATCATCAAACTCTTCTGGTTTCAACTGATCATTAAGAATAATAGAGCTCATCATTTCCTCACGGAAATAAAAGTAAAGTACATATGTGTTTTGTGCAGATAAATACTGTTGAATAGTTTCATATTGAAATACTCCATTTTCATAAAGCCTATTTACAAGCACATAGCATCTTTTCATAGATTCTTCGAGCAATAATTGTCGGAAATCAGCATTTTTACAATATTCTTTACAAATCTTAACAACTTTATCAATATGAAATGGTCTTAAATTTGGAAGACGAACAATTCTATCTACACAAAACACATAATCGTCAAGAAGTTCAAAAAAATCAATAGATTCACCTCTATAAAGGTTTTTTTCGAAATTTATCAATTCCTCCATTTTACAAAATGAGGGGAAAATTTGGTTATAAAACATTTTTGTTCAAAAAATTTCTTTTAAGAAACTGAATAAGTTAAATTTATGATCATTAGAACAGAGAAATTGTAACTTACTAATGTTTTTTTATTAAGATAATGCCAAAGTGTCATCTTTGGCATTATTTTTTGAGACCAGATATTGATTTCCAATATGAGGATTTTAAATTTTGAATTGAAAAGGAAATTACTAGTGTTTAGACGAATATTACATTGATCATTGCATAAAAGATCCAAATATTTTAAGCAATTCATATAATATATTGATTAAGATAATTGATTTTCTGGTGTCTGGGCATATTCCTAGTGATAGAAATGATCAGATTGGAGTTATAAATATGCTGAGAGAATGGGAATCATATTTTGGGATTCTTGATATTTTTCGTTTTCGCTTTTGTTATCAAGAGAAAGATGAGATTGTTGCTTAAATTCGTGAAGAGTATGAAGTGAATATTGTATTATTGTCACTAATGTTGGTATTATTATTACATGTATTGAACATTTCCCTCCATATTTCCAATAACAGAACATTTAAACATTTCTTTTTTTGGATTTGATAAGTATGATTTAAGTGGAGTTGAACACAAATTTTGAAATTCTGCCAGAGCTGCTTCATCAGAATTACAGTTTAGTAAAAAAATTTGTGCTTCTGAAGATTGTTTTCCTTCTTGAACGAAACTACACCTGATTAACCTTGGAAACATTTCAGAGAAAGAAAATGATGCACTTATCTCACCAACAGAGCTTTGCCATTCGGCAAATTTTCTACTGTTTGGCAATACTATTTCAATAATACCAAAAGACAAATAAATTATCACTTCATTATTCCTTGAAAAATCGAAGAAAACATCATTTGTGGATGATGTGAGGAGAATTTCAATTGATTTGTCCTCTTTCCGAAATCCAATCCAAATATATGATCGAAACAAAAAAATAACATAACTAGATAAAGTTTTGTTGAGAATTTTCTTGTGCATTGGGGAAACTTGCATCTTCTTGATTTCCACATCATCTTTCAATATTAAAATATCTCTAATCGGAAATGAGTTGGTTGATGCCATTGGACCAAACTCAATCAAATCGAAACCAGCCCTTCTATATGATTCATAGGAATCAATAATAAATTCGCATTGTTTTGAACCCATTTTCCAGATTCTTATTGAAGAAAATATATCTTCATAATCTGGATGTGAGTCTGCAGTGAGTCTAATAATTGTATTCAAAAAGCCTTCATAAAGTTGAATTCTTTTCATTGGAAGCTCAATAATATCGATAATCAACAAATCGTCCCTTTTTGATCGGAATAATTCATGTTTGATATCATCACTCTTGCGATCAATCAATTTATACCATTCATCTATATACTCATAAAACAGAAATAAAAATTCTCCGTAATTTAACATTATTCGCCCAATACAGCTCATTGGCTTTATACGATCACAAACACATTTAAGTTTCTCAATTATTGAACAAGAAACTTGATACAATGATGATAATATAAAAATGAGCTGCGAAATCTTAATATTATGAGCTATAAGTTCATTCTTCATCTGTAATATCGTATTTAATTGCTTACTGTACATAATTTCAGAATTATAAAGCTCTAGAATCCCATGTGCCCTTAAATCATGTGAATGAATTAGCTCAACAATATCATCATCAGCAATACCATAACTCGGGTTTAAAAAGCTATGAACATAATTAAGAACCCCTCCAGAATTAAGTAATAGCTCAAAAACATCTGTAATATGCTTATTTGCGGCATAATGAGCAGGAAGAACCCCTTTAATATCGGAAATTAAAGGATCAGCACCCATATCCAATAGGAGTTTTACACAATCATATATTTCATTTTTATCTTTGACAAGAATTATATAATGAGATAACAATGATAATCGATTCTTATTATAAATACTAACATGAAAACCTCTTAATAAAAACTGTTGGAGTTTCTTTATGGAACTTTCTTCATTAAATATTTGATGAGGCTGAAAGCAAGATATTATATTTGAGGCTTCTTCATTTTTTAATATTAGTGCAAGTTCTAAGGGAGTAAATCCATCAATATTTTTCTGTAGAAAAACTTCCTGAAACCCTGGATCATCAACAATCTGAGATTTAAAATTGCTCTGAGACCATGGAGCCCCTAATAAACTGTGGAGAAATGGATTATTGAAAGCTTTTATTGATGAGTGAATAGGGTTTTCTAATAGGTTGTTTTGAGCTAAAAACTGTTGGGAACCTTGATACACTGATTTAAAAATTTCATCATTTACAGAATATTCTCTGGAAATAAAATGCATTATGTTGTCACCGTTCTCGATTTTTTGGGCCAATAAACTTGGATATGCTCCAGCTAAAAATGATGCGGAAACATGATTGTGATATTTGACAGATTCAAAAAGAAGCCGAAGCCGATTATCATCAGATAATTTTGGAGCAAATTCAAAAAGAAAATTAGAAAACCATTGATTAACACAAAATCGAGATGCAATTAAGAGCATTTCAATCGAATTCACTTCAAAAAACGTTTTCATTTGTCTAACTAGTACTTGGGATATATTTCCATTGTTCCATAGAGATGGAAAATTAAAAATATGTGTTGGCATGGTCATAATTTCACTTTTCATATTATCAACAATTATACCTGTGTGATCGTATCCAACTTCTAAAGCAATCATGAGTGGGGTTTTTCCTGCTTTGTTTGGGATATTTACAGGAGATCCTCGAATAATAAGCTCTCTAAGTAATCTTTGAGAAAGATTATTCGAAGCAGCAATATGAATTGGATTATTGCCATTTCTTCGAACAGAATCAATGGGAGACCCGTATTGAAGAAATGCAAATGCTGTATCTTCTGCACAATTCTGCAAAGAAACTAATAGAGGAGTTGAGCCCTCAATATCCCTTAATTCCAGGGATGGCTTTTTTTGAAGCATTAATGAGACAATACTTAAAGAATTTTTTTTAGCTGCTTCATGAAGTGGAGATGAACCACAACATTTATGAGAACAATCAGCTCCTTTTTTGAGAAGTTCCATTGCAGCTTCAGTAGATCCATTTTCAATAGCAATGAATAAGGCTGTTCGGCCTTTTTGATCGATTATATCGATATAAGCACATTTCATTTTAGGGATATCATTGAAAAGGTTTTTTTCGGCTGCTATATGCAATGGAGTGGCAATAACACTGCTTCGAAGGCTATTCCATGATGAAATACTCTGAATAATTCTTTGCAAATATGATTTTGTAATATTGTTATTGATGTTGGAGAGATCAAGAGATAAGATATCCTGTGATTTAAAATGGCTGAGTATCATCTCAATTATCTCCGTTGTTGGAAAAGGATCAAAAGAAAAATGACGGATATTTATAGGAAATGTTGATAAAATATAACTAATTAGAGCCTTATTACCAGTATTAACAATCATATCATTATACTCACAATTCTGCAACACTAACTTTGATATAGCTTCTGGAAGAAGCTCACAAATTTTCTTAAATACTTTCACTGATGATAAAGAAATAACTTTTTTCAAAACAGTGTCACAGTTGGCTTTAACCCATGATTGATTAGATTCAAAAAGACTTGCAAATTTTTTTTCATCATCATTCTCTATGATAATATCAATAGCAGTCTTTCCTTTCTTATTCTTTATTAAAAAAGATGCTCCTCTTTTAATCATTTCAGAAAAAATTAAATTGTCTGATGCTAAATGGATAACAGTATTTCCATTAATATCTTGATGATTATAGTATAAAAAATGAGAAATAACCATGCTTAAATTACAAGAAATCTTTTCTTGAGCAAAATAATGCAATAGTGTCTGATCTAGCTCATTTTTAACTTGATCCAAACTGAAAACTTCTTCAAAAAAAGCTTTCATTAGGTTTGTTGACTCTTCATTGATTTCACTAGTAAACAGCTGAACTGTATTGATAAAATCCAAATTCATTTTTATTACTCTATTCCAAATGGAAGAGAACTATTCATTGTTTCTTGATTAAAAAAGAAGATAAACATTTAATCAATGTCTGTACAAAGGAGACAACCTAATGATCGGCTTAGTTACAATGATGATATTATTTTGTTTGAAACAGCTCATTTTATATCGATTATCAACCATAACCAAGGAAGGTCTCATTTGATTATTAGATCAAAAAGGGAAATTGAAAAAGATTTTCCTTTTGATTTATACACTTTTAACATTGATTTTCAAGATGAGTTTTGGTATTTAGTCCAGAAGACTGTTGCTAAAAGCCAAATTCCAACATTTTTATGTCATCATTTTGGAGAATGGAGGAGTGCAGATCATTTTCATGTCCATCTTGTCGTTAATAATGCTCAATTCGCTAAATTTGTGGCAAAAGAATCACCAAAACCAATTGATGAAGCTAATGTAATAAGCAAGATTAACAAAAAATCAGAGTATCTAGTCATCAGACAAATGAAATTTCAAAACGAAGAGCTTGAGGTAATTAGAAATATGAAAATCACATCAGAAGACCAGTTTCCAACAGAATGGGAAGACTATTATATCGAGATTCATCCATATTTCTCACGAGTATCATTCATCCCAAAAGCACCTCTCATGTATTCTCAGGATTCTAAGGTTGTCAATGAGCAGCTAAAAACATATAGGACAAACGTTTTTAAGGCAATGAGAGCCTTTGCTGACAAATATGGCCTCAAGAACTATCGAACATGGCAGAAACTATCAGGGGACCCTTTTTACATTAATCATGAAAGACCTACTGATAGATTAATATACGGACTAATACAAGTTTCCCCTATTGACTTCTTTAGATTGCATTCTAATAGAGAGGAATGGTTGGAGAACTGGAAGAAAGCAGATAAGCACCCTCTCAACCTGAATAAGTTTCCTGTAGATCCCTTATCATGCATATAGATAAATGGAGAAATCTGATAACCTTGTTTTTTTTAGTGAGCCATTGAATGAAATGGAATCTCTTGATTCAGAAGATTCAGAAGTCTCTTTTTCAGTTCATGAACTGCAAGAAGTGCTAAATGAGATCGAGCAGATACAGGATATTCCATCATCATTATTAAATACAGGGAATACTACTCAATTTGTTCCAGGAAAAATCAATGTAGTTGATCCATTATCATATGTGACTGTGAATATTCCCCGAACAACTAAACCTCAACTTGTAGATGGAATTGTGGGGGCATTTTCTGAAGCGACATTCCAACTAGATAAGAATCCGCCTCCACAATTCAGTGATAGCTTTTTCGAGTTTGATGTTCTATCTTTACTTTCAAATCATTCCAAAATCAAATCACTTTCTGAGTTTCAAAGGCTATTCACCGGATCAGCTGATGATCCGATGCGAAATACCAATGTATTTCATCATCGTGAGTTTTTAATTATTACAATTGATGCATCTTCAAAACAGATCCTTCATCCAGATACCATGTGTGCGATTGGTTTTTGGAGATTCGCTGACTTGAATAGAATAGGAATTCATGCCCAGCATTTTACAAAGTTTGTGATATACTGTGTTGTTAATGATGAACCCCTTCTTGATATTGCAAACTTAATTGCTGTCTTATGTGATGAACCAAGAGTATATAGCTCAATGTGGAATGGAAAATCTAATGGAGATATAATTCATATTATTGAAGAAACCAAAAATGAGTTTCTATTCCAACTTGTTTCTGCTCATCAAGCAATCGAAAAAATAAGCGAGAAAATACATATTGTTGAAGATGAAATTGATATTCATCGAAATGATTGGCTTCATAGAAAACTCCTTTTAAATCATGAATTGAGTCCATCTCATAAGCATGAGATTGAAAATGAAGAGATATCATTGAGCAGTGTATTATGTTGCAATTCATTAGGTAAAGGGATCTCGGATGATTACAAAAGGAGAATAGGATATTATGAATCTGACTGGACAGATGGTTTGTCATTCAAGCCTTTTATGGTTGCAATTTTTTTGGCTCTCGGCATTCTTCCATATGTTTTCATCTTTGGAACATCTCTTGATAATCATACAAATGGGTATATGAATTCATGGCATGTTTTAATCGCTACAATTGTTGGAGGTGTATTCATGTCATTATTTAGCCCACAGCCAATGATATTTCTTTCTCCTTCGGCTGCTTTTATTTTGTTCCTTCGCACATCTGATGAGTTATCTACTCAATATGGAACTAAGTTATCCGAAATTTACCCACTTATGTCAATTATTACATCCATTTTCCTAATATTTTTTGCATTTCTTAATATATCAAGCGCAATGAAATATGTTACATCATTTTCTGATGAAGTTTTTGTTGTTTTTGTCGCCTTTTTATTCATTCTTGATGCATTCAAAGAAATCCTTTCTAGCAAAAATCAATTTTTGCAGATTGCATCATCATTTGTTTCGTTTTCTGTTCTTGTAATGACTTTAGTAATTAACAGATTTCGGAAAAGTACATTGACATTTAGTTGGGTAAGATCTATTTGTTCCGATACTGCTCCAATAATATCAACATTAACTGCACTGTGTTTATTGCGATTTGGATGGAGAGATGTTTATAAGCAACTGCCTCAATATTCTGTGAGCGCTTTGAAAGGACATGTTGTTTTAATATCTTTCGGATCTCTAAATGCTAAACAGATATTTTTGGCCACAATTCTTGGATTTTGTTCTGCTGTACTTATTTTTTTCGAACATAATATTACTGCCAAGTTAGTGAATGGCGAAGAAATGCGTCTCAGAAAACCCCCTGCATACCATCTAGATCTCTTTGTATTGTCAATAATCAATATGATTCTCGGGATTTTTTCATTACCAATGATAGTTGCCTCAAAACTTCACACATTTCATCATATTCATTCAATGTCTGTCCACACATTTCAGTTTAATGAAGAAGGAGAACCATGTTCCGTGTATATTAATGTACAGGAGACTCGATGGACTGGCTTGATATCTCACATTGTTCTTGCTCTATGTTTGCTGTTTCCATCAATCATTGTGATGCCTAGGGCAATATTTGCAGGAATATTGGCATTTATGGGTGTTGTTACTATTGGTAACACCCAACTATTTACCCAACTATGCTCATTGTTCTGGAATCCACAGAGTCTACCACCAGAACACTGGTTGAGGAATGTGAAAAGATGGAAAGTTTTTTCACTTAATCTAATACAAATACTATCAATAATTGCTGTTTATTATATAGAGCACTCAATAATTGGGTTTTTGTACCCATTATTTGTTTTAATTTTAGTAATTTTTTACCGAATTCTTTATCATTTCTTTGAGACTGATATGATAATGGTAGAAAAAGGTATAGATAAAAGAATGTAACAAAGATGAATTTTTTAGAACACTGAACAACTGTAGACTCTTTGGAATTGAATATTCATAGAAGGAGAATATCTGTTCCTTCCTGGATCAAAATAGGATCCGTTCTTTGATCTTACAATATAGTGCATGCGCCCATTAATGTTATATCCTTCAATTCGAAAATCATTATCGTAATACAGAGTTTGATTATTGTTAGTGTACATATCGCACGAAAAATACTCACCAAATTCCCTCCAATCAAGAATAGTCAGATTAGAAGTAGCAAAATTATCATATAGTATTTGGTTGACCAGCATCTCAATACTTGAAGCCGAATCGTAGTCAGCAATCTTTGCTAAAGCGAGAAAGGCAGATGAATTCACATTCATTGCGGGCGCAACAAATCCGGTATTATCCATAAAAATCGGGTACTGGGGTATATAACCACAACTAACAGGAATAAAAACCCGGAAACCAACGTTCAATTGGTTCAAATTCACTCCTTTGTTTGCATCCTGTAGCTGGGATAAACTAATAGAATACCTCGTAAGCAAAGTTTGAGCGTTTTCACCAGGTGCAATAGTATGATATATATGGCATCCTGGCACATTAGCTACAGGCCTATTACGAGATAGAGCACGATAGCACTTAGTTCCGACTTTGATTTTGGTCTTTCGAATCCCAAAAACTAACCCAAAAAGTATATAAAACAGCATAAAGCAAATGTCAAAATACTAAGAAATTAACCGACATGTTTGAAAGAAATATTTGTGATAAATATTAGTTGACACTTTCCAAAATTGAACAGGGTTTACTTTTACTTTAAAGGTATATTGTCCTCATCGAATTCACCAGGTATTAGGGTATTTAGCTTCATTCTTGTGGTGATGTATCTTTGGCTCAGCCTTTCATCAAATATATCGTCGTCACTATCGTCTGAATCGTCAAGAAGCTTCTTAGAGTTACCAACACAAATTGGAACTGAAGGGGCGCAAGGTAGGTGTCTAATGTTTTCAATAACCTCTCGATATAAATCATCTAAAGATTTGAGTGTGTTCATGTTTGCCATGTTTGAAGGCTGTAAATCAAGTTTGTAATCTGGTCCATAATATGATAGATAATCATGGTATGGTAAATTATCATCTATATCCTCATCAAGGAGAACAGCTGTCTCATATGCCCAGCATCTGGACACATTCCTTACTGTGTACCCTCCTCCTCCCGCTACAAGCATTGGGAGTCCAAAGCTTTTCACATATTTAACACATTCACCATGACCGTGGATTGTGAGATTGAAGCAACCCAAGCGATCTCCAGTTAAAGAGTCGGCACCACACTGAAGGAATATTGCTTGCGGACGATACCATTCAATGAGATTCTTAATAACTGGCTTGAAAATGTAATGATAGCTTTCGTCATCCATTCCATCTTTCAATGGAACATTTACCGAATAGTGCCTACCTTTACCAATTCCAATATCATCAATATGACCAGTACCAGGGAAAAATTCATCTCCAAATTTATGAAATGACACTGTTAGCACTCTATCTGTTGTATAAAAAGCCTCCTCAACCCCATCACCATGATGAATATCAATATCAATGTACATAACTCTTTCATATCTTTCAAGTAGTTCAAGAATACCTAAAACACAATCTGCAACATAACAAAATCCACTTGCTTCGGCCTTTTTAGCGTGATGAAGACCACCTGCCCAATTGATTGCAATATCGGCATCACCTGAATTCAAATGGCGGGCAGCTGTGATCGAACCGCCTGCTGAGCTCTGACAAAACTCAAACAAACCATCAAAAACAGGAGAATCATCACTCACGTTGAATTTTTCATATAAACCAGTTTGATTTAGAGTATTATCAGGGGTTGCCATTTGTAAAAACTGAACATATTCAGGCGAATGAAAACGGGTCAACTCGCTAGTTGTTGCCTTTTTTGGTCTGAGAATTTTGAGCTTAGGATACAAATCATAAGCAAGGACTAAATTATTTGCCATCCGGATCCTATGAGGTTTCATAGGATGGTTCGGCGCATAGAAAAAATTACCAACATCTTCATCATAAAAATATACGACCCGCTTATTCGCCATACAGTAACAAAAGTGTCTAAATTACAAAGTTTATGATGTAAACATGGGTTTTGAGCTTAACCTGACTTGTTGAAGAAGCTCATTGATGGAAAATGCCATTCCTTGTTCTTGTTCTATTTTCGAATTATCAGGAACAGGAATTATTGGAATTTGGAACATTGGCCACCCTTTCACTGGGATTAGAGGATCAAATCCAGATGGGAAAATGTTTTCAAGTGAGTGTTTTGTTGATTCTTCAATCTGTAACATATCTGAGGATATATTATAAAGTTCCATTGTTGGCAGCGATGTTTGAATCGGGTCTGGTCTAAACAACTCCAAATCGAGACTCTGATCGGATCTAGGTTTAGTGTCATTGAGGCTATCATTTGTAGAAAACCCAACTTGAGAGTTTGTTGATAGTCGGTGCTTGAATTCTTGAGACTTTGGCTGATTAATATCATCAATGGAGTCATCATGATTCTTCCCAGGAAGGGTATTGACATGATCATCTATGTGAATAATACCAGAAGATGCTCTGATTGGCTTTGATTTGTTAGATATTGCCAAAATTTGGTTATTACAATCTTTAAGAGGAATATGACAATTTTCATTCTTAATATCCGGTTCTTCAGGCACAATTGGTTTTGGAATGAACTTTGATGATTTATGTCTCCTTTTTTTGGCTTTTTCTACTGGTTTTTCACTGCTATTGAATACTTGGACCTTGTTTTCATTTTCAAATTCATCTATTAACTTCAAGGGAGGGACTGTTGGTAATGATTTTTTAGCTTTATTGTCAGTTTCATCTTTCCTTCTTAATCTCTTCCCGTTTAGATGTTTATCTTCTTCTTTAAAATCCCTTTTTCTTCTTGTTTTTGTATGCTTAACTCCAAAACCGAGAGGGTTCATAATATGTTCTTTCACAACAGGTTCTCTGATCTTAGAAGCCTGATCAACTTTGTGATTCATCCTGATATTTCTTTCAACACCATCAATAGTCTGATCATTGATTACTTTTAAAGGCGGGGCGGGGCTCTCTTTATCTTCTTTTTTCGGAGTTGTCTCAAAATTATTAAACAAAACAAGCCTTACAGGAGGGGGATCAACAGGTGGCATAATTGAATCATAGTTATCTTCGCCAATAAACTCAGACGAATCAAATAATACCGTAGGAATGTCATCCATCAAACTTGCATGCAACTGAAACAATATATTATCTTCGGCCTTTTTTATAACACTACTCTCCTCTTTTTCTTCGATATTACGATTTTTTGACGATTTTTTCACCCTCCGCATATATAACGAAATGTGATTTAAAAACAAATGAGCAGCATTCCAATTGGTGTAGCCTATTCGCATATATCTCAGTTTGAGACGAGGAAAGATAGGCCTTTTACTCACTGCTCTTTATATGCTCTTTTTGATGGAAATGATTTGAGAGATTCGATTTCTTCCAAGTCTTTAATGAATACGCAAAATAACTCACAACTATTTGCGGCAATAGTTGATATCGATGACCAAGAGATGATTGAAATTTTAAATTATTTATCTATCAATGTGTTTTTCTTTCACTTTACCACAAATCTATTCCACACAGCATCAAGGGTTCTTGAAATCCTCAAAATTTTTCCAAAAATGAATGCAGTTGCGATTTGCGATGATTCCAAAAAATGGGATTGTTTATCAAAGCTCACGGAGTACCATCCAAAGATAACAATGGCATCGATTTTTTCAAAGGATGCCCAACAAGATTATTACTGGACATCGTTTCCAATATCTGCAGTTTTCTTAAATGAGTTACATTTTTCCGAAACAAGGAGTCTTCTTCCTGAGTATCGAAGTCTGATTAGTGATTTGATGATTCGCCATATTCCAGTTTTTGTATCATGTGATATGCCTGATTTCAATGATTATTTGGATTCTTTAATGCATTTTCACAGCTTTCTAATACCCTGCAGTGGATTGTATACATTTATGGATCCATTGCAGCCACTTGCAGAACATTTGTCATCCTCAATTTACGAGACTTTTGAAGGAGATCAATCTAAATATGATCAATATACAATGGCAATATCCAAAGCACTGGAAAAGAAAGGTTATGATTCAATAGTAGCAATATGTGGTGCTGGGAGAGGTCCTATTGTTGATTGTGCAATTAAAGCAGGAGCAATTAATATTTATGTTGTTGAAAAAAATCACGCAGCTTCAATTCTACTTAGATCGAGGCTGAAAAATGAATGGACGGGAAACATACAGTTTTTTGAAGGAGATATGAGAACTATCGAATTGCCAAATAAAATTGATATACTTGTTACCGAGTTACTTGGTGGATTTGGAGATAATGAGTTGAGTCCAGAATGTATCGAAGGCTGTGAACGCTTTTTAGGACCAGACTCGCTTTCAATACCTTCAAGTTATTCGTCATATCTTGTTCCATTAACTTCTTCATTCTTATATACAATGGCATATAATACAAATCGGTTGAATTTAATGTCTGTTTCTTCATTAAAGGGATCATTTTTCATGAGTAATCCACAGGGATGCTTTGAGTTCCAGCATCCTGGTACCAATATTCTATATCAAAGAAAGACTCTTGAATTTGTATCAGAATTAGAAGCCGAGATTCATGGATTTGGTGGCTGGTTCGATTCTGTTTTATATGATGGGGTATCTCTTTCTTCAAATCCAACAGAAGAGACATCTCATCTGCGTAGTTGGTTCCCTGTGTTTTTCCCTATTGTGAAACCAATAATGGTGAAAAAAGGCCAAAAAATTGTGCTTTCTTTTGAAAGAAAATCTTCTAAAACCCATGTTTGGTATGAGTGGGCTGTTCTCCAGCCTGAAATAACCCCAATTCACAACCCATCTGGCACCCAGTTCGCATTTGGGTTATCCCCAGTGCCAATAAAATATAAATAGAGTTTACATCAGATTATTTTATCGATTAAAAAATGCTGGCAAAAGGAAAAATCGAGCAGAATAGTTTTCTGATTCAATGTCGCCTTGTTGATGCTGAAATCAAAACAGCAATTAAGAAAGAGCAGAATACATATGAAACTGTTGCAAGACAGTTTGGAGCATTTGTAGGACAAAAAAAGAAAAATGACGCACTGAGCAGTGGTATTAAAATGTGTGAAGCAAATAGAAAAATTTTTATATTATCCGAAATTGGGAAATCAATAAATGTCCTAAAGGAAAATGTGGCCTTTTTGGTTAAAGGGGAATTGAATTCTCCTGTTCTTGAGTATAGTCTATATGTTATATGCGGATGCGCTGAAGCAAGTGGATTGGCAAGTTTGGCAAAGTTTAAAACGACTCTCATGAAACCATTAATCGTCAAGTTTCAGCAGTTTTGTGATCCATCAAATCTCAAAGAGCCACTCAATGTGTTCATTACTAATGCAAAACCATCTGAAAACGAAATCATGGATAATATGATATCAGCATCAAAGCAGCATGTCAAAGATCAATCACAATTTGAAGCGATGTTTAATACTGCTCCAGCACCCCAAGTTATCCCAATTCAACCTATTAAACCCCAATTACCCAAGACAAGTGATTCAAACGAAAAGAGTAGCTCCCAAATCCCCAAGCAAGTTCCAGAAACTCCTTCAAAGTATGTATACAAGGAACATGCAACTCTTTTCACACCAATTAATCTCCCAAATATCGATAAATCAAAATGGGCTTCAGTTCTCGCTTCAATTAAGGGTATAAATGTATAAACAAGGATTTTTTATCTTAAGGCATATCCTCCATGACAACATTCGGCTTCTACACTTCCTCGCTGGTGAGAAAGCCATACCCATAAAGCAAAATCAACTGTACCTTGTTTCTTACCTTTTTTTTTAGCAATCGCATCTGTAACTTTTCCAACGAGAGCTTCGTCCTCTTTTCCAAATTTTTCGCAGCACCATCGAACCATGTGCACATCGGGCTTAGCACAAGACATTAAACCAATATTACGCGCCAAATGATACTTGGTTATATTTCCAATGAAAGGAAGATCAGCCAAAGATTCGACAGTAGTTAGAGAAGCCCTAAATTCACCCCAATTTTCTTTCTTTTTCCATATTTCAGAAATTGCGTTTAATTTCCGTTGATTTCGAAATATTTCGATCATTTTCTCCATATCTCCTTCACATTTAACAATTAGAGGGCATAATCTAGCAGCAATCTTCGCTCTAAAACCAGATGCTAAAACGACATAAACATATTCATAAAAAAACGAGTCAAAATCTTTCATAAGGCCATTCAATGAATCTATTCGCTTTAAATCTGATCCATGTGTCTTTTCGCAAAATTCTAAAGCCTTTTCATAATCTTCAATGGCACCGTCTAGTTTTTCTTCATTCATATAACTGTACCAAAGAACTCGATATTAGATACCATAAGTGTATTGGTTCCTGCATGGTTTCTTCCTGTTTGTTTCAGCTTAATCATGTTATATGGATCAGAATCCTCGACTTTCCACCATCCAATTCTATTCCTACCATTGAGATCACAATTGTTCTCTCTTTTATCAATTTGTTGCCACATATTTCCATCATTTGAGCCTTCTAAAACCCATGATTTCAAGTGAATATTGTTTGGCCCCCTATGCAAAGTTTTAATAGCATAATATGAAATTCTAACCTTTTGTGCTTTGAAGTTGAATAAAATCCAAGAATCTTCCTTATCATCAGAAAACCACCCTGTTGTCCATTCTTTGTCTGCTATTTTATGCGGAGGAGTAAGTTGAGAGGATGAAGAAGAAATGATTTCAACAACACCTTTTAGATGGATATTCCCCCCGCATTCATTTGTAAGACTTGATAAAATACCAGAAAAAGGTTGGGTTGAAACAAACTCATAGGTTTTTCCAAGAGTTCTTTGTGATGTTGATTTAAGACCCATCATTAATCTCTGGCATATAGATTGCCATATTCTTGGACTAATATTGCTACTATCAATTAATGTAATAAAGTGTGCTATCTCTGATTCATTTAAGGCTTCAAGCGGAATAAAATCAAGCAAAACCTTATATTGAGATCCAAACTCGCTTACAAGGCCAGATATAAGAGTGAACATCCATGTTTCACTTTCAACCTTCAAATTTGGTTGCTGTAATACTTGCACTAAACACTCAAACGGTATTTTTTTAATCATAGAATACTTGAACTCGGAAAAATGAACCGCTAAATACTGAATTTCAGGATTACTTGGGGATTTGGTTTTATGTTTTCCAATTACCCGGCTAATCACATTTTCATTTGTGAGAAAATTCTCACATATCCTTTGAGATGTATTAATTATCTCAACATTTCCTAACCAATTACCAATAGAATAATAAAAGTCGCAATTATCTTGATTTATATCAATACTTTCTCCAGATATCAACTTCATTACATTCTCAAATAAATAATCATTATCGTCTATATCAATAGCAAAGCTGGTAATATATGGATCAGTCAAATGCATCATTGCAACAACAGGAGACAAAAAATCAGCCATTATATAATGGCAAGAATATGCATGCTCACCAACAATAAACTTAAAATCTTTTCGATATGGCATGGAATTAACAAAAGACAACCCGCGGGTACTCAGAACAAAACTCATAAATTTCCTGAAACACAAAATAACAATAATTGTATTGTAATTATAAGGATATCACTATTATGGATACAATATGGATCTCTTCCATATGAAAGTTGGTTGAAATAGGGGACTTTCTTCAGTTCTGTTTTCATTGTTTTTGTTTTCCAAAAAACTGTGTTATGAAAGTATGGTTATTCGATCCTTTTGTTGTTTTATTAAAAATTTTTAGTGTTTAACTATGGATTGCCCGAATCATATGAAAAAAATTGAATCCCAACATAATTTTTACTCATACCCAGATACCTCTGAGAATATGGGATACTCACGTTCTCTGATATCTTGGATTATAGTGGCTAAATCTTCAGGATTGACTTCGACATGAAAATCATCCTGGTCGTCGAAAGGAAGGAATACTTCTGATTCCGACAGCTCCAATACAGATAATCTCTGTTCAGGATCATCTAGTAGGAGCCTTTCCACCATGTTGACTTGTTCTGGAGAGAATTCATA
>Ga0074193_1001879_pt1 | contig 22138 bp, 20 predicted proteins | sample EPASupsiteHSE605_FD_64523 | JGI IMG/M metagenome (GOLD analysis project Ga0074193, IMG submission 64523) | Bioremediated contaminated groundwater from EPA Superfund site, New Mexico - Sample HSE6-05 | ecosystem: Environmental > Aquatic > Deep subsurface > Groundwater > Contaminated ... | reverse complement strand
GCAGCTGCCGTGGACGTTTCAGAAGAACTGTCATGCAGCAAGACTACAGATCTATCATACTTTTTAGCATTCTCCACTACATTTTCGGTGATAGAATCGCGGGTTGCGTTACTGGCTGTATCACCCCGCTTACATTCCAATCATAATAGGTAAAACCCCGGCGCAGCATCTCAGCGATAAGTTCTTGATAAATACGAACATTATAGGAGTTAATGCTCCCACCGGGAAATCTGAATAACTCCGGCTTAACCCCGGTGACTCGCTCTATTTGCTTATAAACTATATCAAAATCTGCTAAGTAATCCTCTACCGATTTATATATCTCCGTATATTTATGACTGGCCGTATGAACGGCAATAGTATGCCCGCGCTTGACTATCTCCCTATAAGCATTTTGGGAGGCTTCATCATCATGATAAATGACGAAAAAGGTGGCTTTAACGTTATATCGGTCCAAGATGTCCAGGAGATCCATTGTATTCGGAGAGGGGCCGTCATCGAAGGTAAGATATATTGTTTTTGCAGCATTTTCCGTTACTTTGGTGCTCTTTTGCACGTATAAATTAGGATACAGCTTTTGATAAGACAGCCCTACATTCTCAGCTGCAAATGCATATGACCCACCAAGTCGCTTAAAATTGCGATCACCAGTTGTTGAGCCCGGATCTGAATAACTAGCTATTTTTCGGTTCAATTCGTTATTCTTCGCGCTTAAGACAATGGTAGCAGTCATAAAACTAAGAATAATGATACAAATAGAAAGTAATACCAGGTGTTTAAAAAAACGTACACTACCGATATACAATTCTTTACCTCACGCTAAGTTCATAATATTTGCAATTATTTTGCTTAAGTTTTCAAAAAGCACATTTCAACTTACTATTACTATCGGATTTTTTTCCTGGAATTTCACATAAATTTTAATCTATTTGCAGATTTCTCTAATAAAGTTACCTTTACTCCTCCCAACGTTCTTTATGTTTGCAGCATAATTCTAACCTTGAAGAAAAACAGGAAGCAGATTATATCACAGCAGGCGGAAGCGAACTTGACTTTTAGCGGGCTTGAAAGTTGCCACCCATAGCGAATTGGTGGCATATCAAGAATATATCGCAAGGAATCCGGAAATTATATTATGTAAGTTGTATAGAAGGTTAATCAGATAACTGCCGATGGCGATGAGCTTAACGGAAATTTGCAATTTCAATAAATGATTGGAGGTATTGAGTATGGGAGATAAAAGTCCAAAGAACAAAGAGAAAAAGAAGAAAACGGCAGATAATATTAAAGATTTTAATATACCAACTCCCACGCAGACACCGAACAAGCACCAGTAAACAGAAAATATGATCGCCGAAAGATGCCCTGAGCTAGTTCAATTGCAGAGCTAACATGGGAAGCTGGATTTACATGGCTACAACTAGGGCTGCTCTGGTCCTATCAATTGTATAAAATATCAAAAGGGGTTTCAGATCTAAGTCTGAAACCCCTTGGTCGGTAATGGCGGCGAGGGCGGAATTCGAACCCGCGATGCAGTTTTAGCCGCCTATTCGATTTACAATTCTGCGGAGCAGGTTACTATTCTAGGGAATTGGTCGCTATGCTCATCTATTCTGGATTTGCAACTATCATTAGTCTTAGTGTTTTTCAGCTAGTTGAATCTATTCTTGGGCGTAACTGCCTATTTCGGCTACTCCAGGGCGATCAAGAGATATATACATTTAAATTAGATGACCCTATACAAATCTGTAATACTTTTAAAAAAAATTTCAATTTAATTGATCGATCGATAATTAAACTCATCATAATAATAGCATTATGTAGCCAGCTATTAAAACGTCTCAGTTATTTTTTTCGAAATAAATTATATTATCTTTTGGAATTAAAACCAATTTTCCTCTGACAGCTAAATGATACAGATGTGACATAGCTTCACCAGTAGCAAAAATCTTTTGTTCCCAGGGAAACTCTTTCCAGTCCTTATATGAAAGATCCCATTTTATCCGGCTGGCAACTTGAGCTGCATCGATTCTTTTCTTTCCTACAATGCTCATAATTTCATCCATACGTTTTTTATAGTGGATCTTTAGTTCTTCAATACGTCCTCGGCAGTCAATTAGTATATAGCGATGCCCCGGTAAAACCGTATTAATTTCTAGATCACCAATTTTATCAAGACTGCGGAGATAATTGCCCAATACATCTTCCCCTAGACTCCACAGAGTTATATTCGGTGTAATTTTTCCTAATATATGGTCACCCGATATCAATATCGTTTTCTGACGCTCATAAAGACACATATGTCCCGCAGTATGACCTTTGGTATCTACGCAATGAAATCGATAGTTCCCTATTCTAATTGCATCTCCCTCTTTAACCATGGTGAACCTATTAAAAGACTCCGATTCAAACTCGTAACCCGGGTTTGGGTTTACATAATCCTTATTACCAGTGGCAATTAATCCGCTAATCTGCAGGAAATCTTCAAACATTTTCCTAATTGCACTATGCTGAACAATTCTCTTAGCATCAATCTCCCCCATCCATACTGTAGTTTCAGGAGTGGCCAGATATTTTACCAAACCTACATGATCAGTATGAAGATGAGTAATGAAAAGATCGGTAGTTTCCATTCGTGCGCCCAAATTTTGCAATGCCTCGGCCATTACGGAACGGGACTCTTCACAACTGAACCCGGTATCAATTAAAAGATTCCTCGTGTCACCTCGAATAAAATATGAATTAGTGGCCTTTAAGGGATTATTCGGTAATGGTATTTCTATTCTATATATATCAGGTAGCACTTCATCGATCATTTTTATCTCCTTAAAATCATCTCTAATGCAGAAAATTATTTCCTCTCTATTTGGTTAGTTGAGCATGTCTTTTTAATTTGTTTAATCCCCCACGGATGTACATTATGGATAATCAAGGTTATTACAACTAAGACTTACCAATTAACCATTTTAGTTCTTATTGGTTCCATCTGCTTAATAGCTTGACTGTTTTGCTTAATTTTAAATCTTGTTCTATCCTGCTTCATATATTGTTTACTAAGTGTCTGCCTTTCCTCAACCGGCCTAGATTTCATACGGGGTATCTTAAGTCCTCCCTGCCTTTTACATTTTGGTCCCCAATAAATTGAGCAAAAATTATAATGACCACAAGAGAGACAGATTTCATTCTGCGATTCTACTTTAGCCATAATTACACCCTTCGAATGTTCTTCTGTTTTAAATGTCATGTAGCCCTACGGTTGTGCGTATTAATATAAAGTTTAATTAATGAGCCTATGAATATTATTTGTTATCAATACTAAAACGGGTGACCACGAAATAGATTTCCCGTATCACCCGCTAAAGCCTTAATGAATTATTTTGCTCTCTGGAAGATCATAGCAGCACCGTGACCATGCCCGATACACATGGATTCAACTATATATTCAACATCAGAAAAATCTGGATCTTTGAACAGTGCCACTACATCAGCAGCTATTCTTGCACCTGTACATGCCAGCGGATGTCCAATTGATATTCCGGAGCCCCAAACGTTTACGCGATCCATGGGCAGTTTTAATGCATCTACACAACAATATCTTGCCTGAGATGCAAAAGCTTCGTTGATTTCCCATAGTCCGATATCTTTCTGGGTCAGCCCAGCTCTTTTTAAAGCCTTAGGAATAGCCAGGGTAGGCGCTATCCCCATTACATCAGGCTCGCAGCCAACTACCGCCCAGGATACGATCTTGTAAACAGGTTTTCTGTCTAAAAGTTTACAACCTTCTTCAGTAGCTAGAACAACACCAGCAGCAGCATCATTAGTTTGCGAGGAATTGCCCGCGGTAACCGTTGCCTTTTCGTCTTGCATAAAAGCGGTAGGCATCTTCGCCAGGGATTCCATAGTAGTATCTCGACGGAGCCCCTGATCACGAAATAACACCATTTTTTCTAATTCTTCGCCTTTTTCTTTAGCTTCATTAGCCAGGTACTCAGTTGCTATATAAGCAGGCGCAGGAGCTAGCGGATCATTTTTATAACTTTTCTTAGGAACCCAGGCTTCGATGGGTATGATGATATCTTTGGTCTTGCCCAACCCGCCATTGGCATCCTGAGCCATAGCACATTTTTGATGAGAGATCATGGCAAATTCATCCTGTTGTTCTCGACTCTGATTGAAACGGCGAGCCACAATCTCTGCTGTGTAACCCATGTAAAGTGCATCCAGATTCACATATTTGCCCAAATCCGGATGAAAACTTACACCATCGATCATAGGAATATGGCTCATGTGCTGTGCGCCGCCGGCAAACATAACCTCACCACCCATTCCACTCATCATGGATGCAGCCGCCAGTTCAATTGCATTCAAACTGGATGCGCACATACGATCTACAGTACAGGCAGGAACTTCATAAGCCCCATCAGACAAAAGCCATGAGACGCGGCCTGCGTTATTTCCTGTCTCTTTTAAAGCATTTGATGTTGCAGCCCACACCACGTCATCTATAATAGCGGCCTGTTTGGTCTTATCTTCAAGACCAACTCGTTTTCTAAGTTCTCTCATTACGATTGCTGATAGTTCATCAGCACGAATATTTGCAAACCAGGATTGTTTGCCCGCACGAGCAACCGGTGTACGTGCGCTTTCTACTACATATACATCCTTCATGTATTTTTCCTCCTTTAATAATCTGACGCAACAGAGCGCCCTATAAACTTCTATATATTAAAATCTTCTTTATTGCTTTTTACCCATATTTTATTTTTTTCCGCTTCCTTAATCAGGTCATCACGATATTGAGGATGAGCAATATTTATCAAAGCCTCAGCTCGTTCCCAGGTGCTTTTAGCTTTAAGCATTGCGATACCGTATTCAGTAACTATATATTGAGTAATACTCCGGGGAACAGTAACAATTGTACCGGGGTTGAGAGTAGGCTTGATGCGTGAGCGAGTGTGTCCATTACTATCCACATAAGTTGAGGTAAGACAAATCAGTCCTTTTCCACCTTTAGACTTATATGCTCCCATAATAAAGTCTAACTGGCCCCCAGTTCCTGAAATCTGCCGTACTCCTGATGATTCTGACGCTACTTGGCCATATAGATCAACTTCAATAGCGTTGTTAACAGCTATTACATTATCATTTCGGCCAATTATAGCCGGATCATTTGTATAGTCAGCAGGGTAACTGGCACAAACTGGATTGTTATCTAAGAATTCGTAAAGTTTATTTGTTCCCATAGCAAATGTATATACCATCTTACCTTTATCAATCTGTTTGCGGAGGCCCGATATGCGCCCTGCTTCATACATATCTACAAACGAATCAACCAGCATTTCAGTGTGAATCCCTAGGTCTTTTAAGTCTGATTGTGCAATAATGGCTCCAACTGCATTTGGCATTGCTCCTATTCCTAATTGCAGGCAGGCACCGTCCTCAATTTGCCCGAGTATGGTTTCAGCAATCTTATTATCAGTCTCTGATACAGGTATTTCAGGAAGCTCTATTAACGGTCTATTGTCACCCTGGACCAAGTAGTCAATTTCAGACACATGCATAGTTTCACGCAACCCTCCCAGACACCAAGGTACAGACTCATTTACTTCAGCAATTACTATTTTAGCAATATCGCAAATTGTATGAGTACTAGAATTAGAGGTCCCTAGGTTAACATAACCGTGTTTATCGGGAGGAGTAACCGTAATAAAAGCGACATCAACCCTCAAATAGTTCCTTTCATAAAAACTCGGGCCTTCATGATAAGTCTGCGGAATATAATTACAAAGATCCTTATCATGAAGCTTTCGGCTGGCACTGCTAAAATGCCAGTCATTATATATAAAATGTTTTCTCAATTGGTCACTTAGAACCGTTTGCGGTATAAACGGACAACAACCTGCTATTATAGTTACTCCTTCTAATTCGTCTGTTCTCCTAGCAAGAGCTTCATCTAAAACTCGGGAATTCATTGCGTGTTCACCGTAATGCACAACATCTCCGGACTTAACTATCTGCACTGCTTCTTCGGCCGACTTAACCCTGAGCTTGCCGTCTCTCTTACTATACAAATCAATGCCTCCGAATAAGTTTATATTTTCGTCCAATCCGTTTAGGAAGTACCTAATTAGCAAAAGACTTGCTTTAACCATTAAATGTATGCGGTAATTAGGTACTTCCCTAGGTTGGACTAATTTAAAAAGTTGTCCTCGGCTTTTCCATACAGCACACGGATGTCCGGTTTGAGTATCTTTCCGGCTGAGTTATGGGGAATTTCATCCACTATTTGCACATAACGAGGTTGTTTAAATCTAGCCAGCTTATCCTGACAGAACTGTTTGATGTCATTTGGATTTACTAATTTCTCCGGTAATAAAGACACTACCGCTTTAACAGATTCTCCCCATTCTGGATGTGGCACTCCGATGACCGCAACTTCTCTGACCGCAGGATGTATCATTATGACATCCTCTATCTCCTTCGAATAAATATTTTGGCCGCCTGAAATAATCATATCCTTGGACCGATCTACGAAATACACATAACCGTCTTCATCATATTTCGCCAGGTCTCCTGTCAAAACCCATCCATTTTTCAAGGTAGCTTCCGTCTTCTTCGGATCCTTGTAATAACCTAGCATTGCACTTTCGACAAATACGGCGATTTCTCCGACCATTCCAGACTCTTCAATTTTGTTAAGATCCTTATCAACGATAACCATCTCAGCACCCAGTGAACCATCAATACCAAGACTAGCTGCTTTACGCTCTATGTCTTCAGGGAATAAGGCGGTGCCAGTAGGACCGGCTTCAGTCAATCCGTAAACCTGCATAAAACGCCCTCTCAGATTAAATACATCAATGATCATGGCCTGGTCTTCTGAAGAGGCGGGACTTCCTCCCATTATAAAGAGCTCAACGGATGAAAGATCATATTTGCTCACGTCATAGAGCTTGGCACAGGTCAGATATACCAGCGCTGGGCCAAAAAAATGCGTTGCCTTTTCAGCTTGAACATTCTCCAGGAACAATTGCGGATCATATACGGGTAAAATAATAACTGTACCGCCTACAAACATCGTACCTAACATATGATTATGCAGCGGAGCTGAATGGAAGAGCGGCATCATAATAAGGTTCCGGGTAAAATGATGGAACCTATGATTCACCGCGCCAATAATACTCGCATTATAGGTTACCCGACGGTGATCGAATACTGCTCCCCGGGGCGTACCGGTGGTACCTGAAGTGTAAATGATACTGCAAAGATCGTTTTCCTCAACATCAACAGGCGGCCTTTTATTGGAGGTCCCTTCCATAAGTTCATAGTATCCGAGAGCTCGCTTAGGTACATCTGCTCCCACACATACTATATTCTCCATACATACCAGGTCATTGCTGATTCCGCTTAGTATAGGAGTGAAGGCTTCATCAAAAAAGAACAGCTTCGCTTCGCTGTTGTTAAGAATAAACTTGACCTCCGCCTTCACAAATTTTGTATTAATAGGGACTACTACGCCTCCAGCTTTCAAAATGCCAAAATAGACAGCAATGAATTTTTCAGAATTGCCCATCATCAGCGCAACCCGATCACCCTTTTCTATTCCCAAGCCAATAATTACATTGGCAACCTGGTTGGATAGCTCATCAATCTCCTGGTAGGTTAATCTTTTGTTTTTAAAAACAACTGCTTCTTTGTGTGGATATTTCCGGGCATTTCGGTACATGATTTCAGCAACAGTTAAATGTTTAGCAATTTTTACTTCCGCTATATTCATAATATTTGGTGTAACACTCGAGGTATCGCACCTTCGCCTCCCTTCGAGGTTCTCAAAATCAGATTAGTCCCGAAACCCTTGTGTAATAATAAATTTCCAACTTTGAGAATTGACTACGTTATCAAATCATTCCAACAGCTTTGTAAGAAAAATTTAAAAATAAAAAGAATATTCTCTAAAACAGTAACCCTGTTGGTGCAGCATACAACCAGCAATCTTTGGCGTAACCTCCCAACTTAATTGCCAGGCATCAAACCAGGATTCAATCCGGGCAAAAATTCCGCAATCATAACCTTCTATAACCCCAAGTTGGGAAACTCCATCGAAAGCAAAACATCTATCCCAGGAAATTTTAACCTTATTGCCCTCCTGAAATTCAATATTAACAACCATAAATGAAGCGGCCATAGTACCGAACATATGTTTAAGAAGGATTTTAAATTCATTGAAGTCTTGAGGCCTGGCATTCAACCCTAATTCCCTTGTCAATTGCTTGCCCTCATAAGCAGCAAAAGCACGTACCGCCGCTTGATTTAATCGGTTGGCCATTTCAATGCCGCCTTCCTGCAAGCAATAGGAAAACCAGAGTGCATCATGCCGCATCCAGACCCTGCAAATGAGATCCTTAAGTTTATTTTTTTCTATTTGCTCTGGGACAGTAAATGAAGAAGTTCCTTCTCCCATACAGATTCCTCCCATTTCGTCTTGCAAACTTCCATGCAATCCATATATTCTAAACAATCGAAATTATAGCTAAATCTAACTATTTACCTATAAAACAAGGCTTCCGCTTTTCGAGAAAGGCGTTCATGCCTTCTTTCTGATCTTCAGAGCTAAATAGAAACGACCATACTTTCTGTTCGAACAATAATCCGGAAGGAAGATCTACGTTTCCTGCCATATTCATGCAACTTTTGGCCATCCTCATCGCTACCGGGCTTTTCGCCGCTAATTCTGCTGCTAATTTTTTTGCTCTGGGTATCAGCTCATCAACAGGGACAACCTCATTTATAAGTCCAATATTTAATGCCTGATTAGCATTAATTACCCGTCCGGTCATGATTAGATAACGTGCCCAGCCAGGACCAACCAGCCGGGTAAGTCTCTGGGTACCCCCTGCTCCGGGAATGATCCCCAGATTAATTTCAGGCTGGCCGAATTTAGCCGTTTCAGCAGCGATACGTATATCGCAGGACAGAGCCAGTTCACAGCCTCCGCCAAGGGCCATCCCGGCAATTGCTGCAATTACAGGTTTATCCGAAAAAGCCACCTTGTCTTGTATACTGTGACATTTACCTATGAAATCCTCCATTTCTATCGGAGAAGCTTCTGACATATATTTTACGTCCCCCCCGGCGGCAAATACTTTGGTGCCGCCGGTAACTACTACAGCTCGGACCTCTTTATCGTTCACAATTTCGTCGAATAACAGATTTAATTCTTCTATCACTTCTAAATTGGTAGCATTCAGAGCCTGGGGACGGTTTAAGGTTACAATTCCAACCCCATCTCCCTTTTCGTAGAGCAAATTCTTAAAGCCCATCCTGGTCAATCCTTCCTATTTATAATCATAGAAACCTTTGCCTGTTTTGACCCCAAGGTGCCCGGCTCTGACTTTCTGTCTTAATATAGGGGCGGGGCGATATTTGGAATCACCGAATTCAGCCAGGAAGTATTCCGACACTTTGAGGCATACATCCAATCCGACTATATCAGCCAATTGCAGGGGACCCATGGGCATCCCGGCACCCAGTTTCATAGCTTTATCGATATCCGCTGCGCTGGCCAGTCCTTCCTGGTAGACCATAATAGCTTCATTCACATAGGGGTTTAAGATACGATTGACCAGGAAACCTGGAGTTTCCTTGGCACGAACCGGCTCTTTGCCTATGCTTTTCACCAGCTCCATAATCTCCTCCACAACCTCTTCTGCAGTTTCTGCCGCCGGAATAACCTCTACTAATTGCATTGCCGGAACTGGATTAAAAAAGTGCATACCTAATATTTTACTGCTGCGTTTGGTTGAAGCAGCAATCTCTGTAATGCTCAATGCCGAAGTATTTGTGGCCAGAATCGTATCATCTGGGCATATTTCGTCAAGCTGTTGAAATATTTTCTTTTTTAATGGCATCTCTTCTAAGACAGCCTCAATTACTAAACTGCATTCTTTGAGAATATTAAAATCAGTACTAGCTGTAATTCTGCTTAAGCAATCAGCTTTGTCATTCTCACTCATTTTTCCTTTTTCGATGGCTTTTTGCCATGTCTTGTCTAAAAGCTTTATGCTTCTTTCAACGACCGCTGGTATAACGTCTACGACAGCAACCGTATAACCGGCTTGGGCACAAATTTGGGCAATTCCAAGTCCCATTGTACCTGCACCTACTATACCAATTTTGCTTATGGCCATTTACCTGATCCTCCTTGTTCACATTATTCTGTCTATAATAAATTATCCTTGATTGTTTCGCCATTGTGGCGGCGGTAGCCAATTTGTGAATACAAATTATTCATGACTACAGCCCTCAGGGAAGTCCCTGTAATAATTAGGGGGACTTCCCTGGGCTATATACATATAAAGAAAACAACTAATTTGTTCTGCGCATTTATATAATGGTCACGTTAATCACTATATATCTTTTCTCATATGCTTAATATTGATGTCCGAAGTCGAGCTAATCAGCCCCATTTTCTTGGCTTCATAAACCAACGATTCGCGGAAATCGGGATGAGCAATGCTGATGACAAGCTTAGCTTTCTCGGTAATCGTTTTTCCTTTAAGGAAAACACAGCCATATTCAGTTGCTAAATACTGAACGTCATTTCTAGTTATACCAACCCAGCCACTTACTTTGGGAACTACTTTGGAATGTTGCTTACCTTCTTTGTCAGTATAGCTGGAATACATAGCAAGAAAAGACTTTCCACCTTTGGAACGCCAGGCCCCCTCTACAAAATCGGGTTGTCCTCCCATTCCGCTATAAGGCTTTACTCCCATGGAATCAGCTACAATCTGGCCACCTAGGTCAAACTCAATGATACTGTTGATTGACATAAAATTATCATTTAGAGCAACGATATTGGGATCACATACTTCATCAAGCCCATTTATCCAGATTGCAGGATTATGATCAATCCACTCATATAGTTTTTTCGTACCAGTCGCCATTGTACCGATGAATCGGTCGGTCATGTAGTTCTTCTTGCTGTTGTTCATTACCCCGGCTTCATATAAGTCGAGATATGCTTCTACAATCATTTCAGAGTGGCATCCCAAGTTTTTCTTATTCAACAATTGTTTTCCAACCGCATTGGGCAATCCGCCAATTCCCAACTGGATGCAGGCACCATCTGGTATTTGCTCAGCGATATAGGAGGCAATGGCTGTATCCCTATCATTAGGCACTTCCTGGGGAATTTCTACGAGATCCCAGTCCCCCTCAACCAGGGCAGTTACATCGGAAATATGGAACTGATTATAGCCGTAGCATGTCGGTGCGTTTTTATTAACCTCTAAAAATAATTGAACCGGTTTGCCAGCTTTTTTAAGCCTTTTAAACAGAGAAAATGTGTGTGAATTATTGAGGGCGCAGCTAAAATATCCATGGTCATCCATTGGTGCCGCAGTCATGAAACAAACATTGAGACCTCTTTCCACCATCATGCGAGCATCATCAAAATACCTCCAGGTCATTACGTCCATGTTGTTCTTTAGCGCTTCCGGTCTTTCAAAAGGGCTCAAATAGCCATTAATATAATGCATCTTTGTAAGTACTTCAGGTTTAATAAGGTCTAATGCATTTAGGTTCAACCCTATGATCAGTTCCACATCACTAAGTTCATCATTCGCTATTCTGTTAGCGAGTGCTTTACTCAATAGCTTCGGTGCTCCATTTATTGTTGGAAGAGCAAATTTAGCACCGTTTTCAATTAATTTAACGGCTTCTTCTGGGGTTGTCAGTTTGTCATTATACATCTGGCGCCATTTTGGTTCCATAATTAAATTACCTCCATAAAACTGTAAGAGTCAGGGCAGCCTGGTCTCTACTCGTAAATCTTTTCTCCTTTATCAAAAGCACCCAAGCAGTCGAACTCACTATCACGTTTGGTTAAATTCGCTAATTCTTTCTTTCTATCCTCATACCACTCATGCTGAATTATATTAGCCATTACTTCGTTGCTGCCGGTCCAGATCATAGAAAGTCTCATATCACGTAAAATTTTCTCGATCGGATATACATTGGTGTAACCAATTCCGCCCATACATTGCATGCTTAAATTGACAACATCCCAGCATTGTTCGGTAATGAACTTTTTACTTTCTGAACACAGGCGACGGATATATTGTTCATCTGCTCCACCATCAATTGTCTTGGCAGTAGTGTAAGCAAATGCACGGCAGGAGTCCATCTTCACGGCCGCTTCCGCGATTTTAAAACTTACTCCCTGGAACTGTTTGATTGTCTTACCAAATGCTTTACGCTTGGTAGTATAATCTGTGGCAATTTCTAATGCAGGTCTAGCCGCTCCAATAGTCATAGCCGCTGTGCCAAATCTTTCCGGTATCATCATCGAGTAGAAGACCGGATAAGCTCCATTTACCTCTCCGAGGACGTTTTCCTTGGGAACTCTGACATCTTCGAAAACCAAACGCGCTGTTCCGCCCCCATGGCAGCCCATCAGTCCGTATAAATACTCGGTTTTCACTCCCATTTCACGTTCAACTATAAAGCAGGTCATGGAGTTACGAGGACCACCTTCCGGATTGGTTTTGGCGTAAAGCACAAAATAGTCTGCGCCTTCCCCTCCGACTATAAACCGTTTTTCTCCGTTGAGAATAAAGTCATCCCCATCTTGTCTGGCATAGAAAGTAGACCCAAAAAAGTCAGATCCACCCCGGGGCTCGGTCAAACATTCACCAGCAAATTTCTCTCCCTTACAAATCGGAGGGAGGTATTTTTTCTTTTGTTCTTCGGTTCCGGCGTGGTTTATGGCATGCGTAACCAAAGAGCCACCCGTCCCGTAGGCGCAAACCAATATATATCCGTTTACACCAACCTCTTCCAAGACAAGAATTTCCTCCGACCATCCCAAGCCGCGGCCGCCATACTCTTTGGGAACTCTTACCCCAATTAAATTCCGGCGACCAGCCTCTTGTATGAACTCTTTGGGATATTTGATCTTTTCAGAATCCATGTCCAATATATACTGGCGGTCCACTGATTTGGCGAGATCCCTAGTTTCGTCGCGAAGTGCCTTCTGTTCAGGAGTCAATAAAGTTTCATACATTTTTTGCCACCAACCTTTCATTCTGTTGCGATATTATAAATTCAGAGATTCTATCAGCTAATTTTTGTTTTCTCAGTCGCCCTAATTTCTGACCAACAGATGACCTAAATTTAATTGACCTCAACAAATACGGACTCAACTGAGTTGAGTAACTGATTGCCTTTTGAAATAAAGACAACGTTGCTCGCGGTAATCTACATATTGTGATTAGTAGATTATAATAGCCAGAGCCACACCCACTACTAAAGCAAGGAAATTACCTACTATATTTGTCATGAACAAATGACGATAGCCTTCCTTGTGGTTCAAGCCCATTAGAGCCAATGTAGCCAAGATTGCTCCAGAGTGGGGCATACTTCCGAATCCGGAAGCAATAGCCGCAATACGGTGAATAGCCTCTGGGGCCACCCCCATGCTAAGATAGGTTGGAGCAAACGCTTTCATCACTATACCTAAGCCACCGGTCGCGGAGCCAGTTACGGCTGAGAAGAAGGCGGTTACAACAGAAAGACTTATCAAGGGACTCCCCGGAATACTTAAAAACAATTTCCCAATCACTGAAAATCCTGGAGCTGCAGCAACAACTCCTCCGAATCCGATGGCCGCAGCAGTTAACGTGACCGGACCCAAAGCGTTAGTTGCGCCAATGTTTATAGAGCCTAATAGATTTGCACTATGCTTCCTAAACATTATTACCGCAAAAATAATGGATACACTAAGCGCAATTAGAATAATATTTTGCACCTTCATAAAGCTGCCAACAAAGATTATCGCAATTAAAACTATCATAGGTAGCAAGCTTGTCCCCAGGGAAGGTAACTCACGTTCTTGGCTGGTGGCAGTATCCGCGTTAGTCAGAACATATATTTCGCCTGCTTTTATAGCCTTGTTCATCTGACTTTTCATATACCATAATGTAAAAATAACGACGACTGCAGTTGAGACTAAGCCCACCAGGGGAGCTGCCATCAATGTGGTTCCTAGTGGTATAGTAGGTACTACGTTTTGAACTGATGGTGTTCCAGGTAACATGGTCATTGTGAAAGTGCCAAGCCCTGCTCCTATAGGAATCATTGCCAGATGCCAGGGAATGTTCATTTGTCTGAAGAGCGGCCTTGCTAGGGGTACCAATGCGAAAATGGCTACAAATAGGCTAACTCCTCCATAAGTCAGTAGAACAGAAACACAAAACAGAGCAATCATAACTTTGTAAGGGCTTTCAGTACCTGTCACACTCAAAACCCACTTCGATATGGCTTGCGCCGCTCCGCTGTCTTCCAGAAGCTTGGCCAAAATTGATCCAAGCAAAAATACCAAAAGATAACTGGAAATAAATCCACCTACTCCGGCCATAAATGAATTAGGAGCCGTTAACAAGGCTTGAGTAATGTTCATCCGGTTGCAAACAATAACGAGGAGAGCGCATAAAGGGGCAACAACCAGAATGCTGTATGACCGCATAGCCAAGAAAATAATGATTGCTAATGCCAGAAAAATACCAATTGAGCCGAAATTCATAAATATAACCTCCTCTATTTAGCTTAGGAATAATAATGCTGGGTCCAAGTCGAAATTATATTTCTTTTCTCATTGCTTTGATATTAATATCAGTAGTCGAGTGAATCATGCCCAGTTTCTTGGCCTCATAGACCAACCCTTCCCGGAAATCGGGGTGAGCTATGCTGGTAATAAGCTTAACTCTCTCAAACATCGTCTTTCCCTTAAGGAAAACGCAGCCATACTCAGTTGCCATATACTGAACGTCATTTCTGGTTACACTAACCCAGCCATTTACAACCGGAGATATTTTGGAACGCAATGTGCCTTCTTTATCAGTATAAGAAGAATACATGCAAAGGAATGCTTTCCCGCCTTTGGACTGCCAGGCTCCTTGAACGAAGTCAGCCTGTCCTCCCAAACCTGAATAAGGTATTATTCCCACGCTTTCGGATATACATTGACCTGACAGGTCGCACTCCAAAGTACTGTTGATAGCCATGAAATTATCATTTAGCCCAATAAGGTTCGGGTTAGCACACTCGTCAATACCGAATATATTTATGGAGGGGTTCTGATCAGCCCACTGGTACAATTCTTTACTGCCTGCCATTAAAGTAGCTACGAAGCGATCCGGCAGGTAACTCTTTTTGCTGTTGTTCATAGCACCACATTTATAAAGGTCCAGATAAGCTTCCACGATCATTTCGGAGTGGCATCCCAAGTCCTTCTTGTTAACCAGTTGCTTACCCACTGCGTTAGGTAGTCCCCCGATTCCCAACTGAATAGTTGCCCCATCTGGAATGTACTCCGCTACATAACTGGCAATAGCTGTATCCTTTTCGTTGGGCGCTTCTGAAGGAATTTCTATGAGATCCCAGTCTGCCTCAATTAGCGCAGTCACCTCGGAAATATGAAAATGATTGTATCCGTAGCAGGCAGGAGCATTTTTATTAACCTCTAAAAATACTTTGACGGGTTTACCTTGACGCTTAAGCTTTTGATAGAGTGAGTAGGTATGAGAACAGTTAAGAGCACAACTAAAATATCCCTGGTTATCCATTGGCGCCGCAGTCATAAAACATACATTAGTACCACGCACATCGGCCATAAGTCGTGCATCGTCAAAGAATCGCCATACCAATACATCCATTGTGTTGTTTTGGGCCGCCGGTCTTTCAAAAGGGCTCAAATAGCCCCCACAGTAATGTACCCTGGATAGTACCTCTGGTCTAATTAGATCGGGTGCATTTAAATTCAACCCAACAATGAACTCCAAATCTTTCACTTCATCCTTGACGATTCTATCAGCGAGCGCTTTGCTTAAGAACCTGGGAGTTCCATTTATTGTCGGGAACGAAATCCCATCGCCATCCTCAATTAATTCAACGGCTTCTTCCGGTGTTTTCAGTTTTTCAAGATACATCTGACGCCATTTTTGTTCCATAATTGCCTCCTCCTTAAATAGACAGGGTAACCCTGTCTCTACTCGTATATCTTTTCTCCTTGTGCAAAAGCACTTATACAGTCGAACTCGCTGTCACGCTTGGTTAGATTCTTCAGTTCCTCTGCCCGTTCCGTATACCATTCATGCTGAATAATGTTGGCCATTACTTCGTTGGTACCGGTCCAGATCATTGATAGCCTCATATCACGGAGAATCTTCTCAATCGGATAAACATCCGTGTAACCAATTCCACCCATACATTGCATGCTTAAGTTAACTACATCCCAGCACTGCTCGGTAATAAATTTCTTGCTCTCTGAGCACATACGGCGGACCAGTTCCGGATCAGCAACTCCATCATCAACGGCTTTAGCAGTGGTGTAGGCAAATGCGCGGCAGGTGTCCAGCTTCGTGACCGCTTCCGCAATTTTAAAGCTTACTCCCTGGAACCGATTAATTGTCTTACCAAAAGCTTTACGTTTGGTAGTATAATCAGTAGCGATTTCTAATGCAGGCCTGGCTGCTCCGATAGTCATAGCGGCGGTGCCAAACCTTTCCGGTATCATCATCTCATAGAAGATCGGATAAGCCCCATTTACCTCTCCAATGACATTTTCCTTGGGAACTCTGACATCTTCGAAAACCAAACGCGCAGTTCCACCGCCGCGGCAACCCATTAGCCCGTATATATAGTCGGTTTTCACACCCATTTCACGCTCGACCATAAAACAAGTCATTGAGTTTTTAGGACCGCCTTCCGGATTGGTTTTGGCGTATACTAAGAAGTAATCCGCGCCTTCGCCTCCGACTATGAAACGTTTTTGCCCGTTGAGAACAAAGTCATCACCGTCTCGTCTCGCATAGGTAGTTGCCCCAAAGAAGTCCGATCCGCCCCGGGGTTCAGTCAAACACTCAGCAGCGAACTTTTCCCCTTTGCAGAGCGGGGGAAGGTATTTTTTCTTTTGTTCTTCGTTTCCGCCGGCGAGAATGGCTGTGGGAACCAGACCGCCTGTAACTCCGTAGCCACATACAAAGATGTACCCATTTACGCCATACTCTTCCAGGACTATAATATCGTCTACCCATTTTAAACCGCGGCCACCGTATTCTTTGGGAACCTTTATCCCAAGTAATCCGCGGCGGCCAGCCTCTTGAAGGTACTCTTTAGGATACTGGACTTTTTCAGCATCCATATCCAGCAGATACTGACGGTCAACTGATTTGGCGAAGTCCCTTACTTCGTCACGTAAAGCTTTTTGTTCGGGAGTCATTAAGAAGTCAAACAAATTACCACTATCCTTTCACAGCGTAATGTTATTACTAACGTAATAGTATTATTACATACGTGTTGCTGTCAAGTCGTTTTTCTATAATACGTAATTGGCATATGCTGGGGGTAGTTTCGTTCACTGTTTAACACTTTTGCAGTGAACATTATTATGTAGAGACTTTTCTTATTAGTTGACCTGTATGTTATAATTATATTAATTGAAATAATTTCGGAACACTTTATTACTAAAATATTGTAATAAGGCGTAATAATACTATTAATTTAAAAGGATAATTCTAAATGAATCTACGAGAACTCGGTGAAAGAATTCAAACCGCAAGAGAAGAGAAGAAGCTAAGCCAGGAACAGCTCGCTAATGCTATAGGATGCTCCCAATCTGCTCTGTCAAACTATGAAAAGGGTAAACGTCGAATATACCTTTCTCTTTTGGAAAAGCTATCTGAAATATTAGATAAGCCGCTAAATTATTTCGTGGAAAATTTCGAAGAGGCTAACGACGATTTACCTTTAGCTAACTTAGATTCAAATTTAGTCTTACGAATCATTAATAATATTTATAGCCTTGACCAAGAGCAAATCAAAGAGGTTGACTTGTATATTCAGTATTTACTGTGGAAAAAGGACAGGGGGTAACCAATGATGGATCTAACAATTAATAACTATCAAAAACAATTAATTGAGACTATCCGCAAGCTTTCCGAGCAAGAGATCAAGCCTTTTTGCCTCAAAAAGGACTTTTCTAAAACACAAGCTTTTGATTGGCATCTGGTTAAATTATTAGGTGAATTAAACCTTGTCTGTCCCACAATCCCGGTGGAATACGGTGGTTTAGGACTTGATATGTTTACTATTGGCCTTATTATAGAGGAGATTTCGGTCGCCAGCCCAAGTTTAGCAGCTATTGTAGAAACCAATGTTCATTTCGCCCAGCCTATCATACTTGCCGGAAGTAATTATCAAAAAGAAACTATTTTGCCTAAGCTAACTGGTACTGATGCCTGTTTGAGCTCCTTTGCTTTAACCGAAGTTACTGGCGGTTCGGATGTTAAATCTATGATGACATGTGCAAGAAAAATCTCCAATGGATTTATCCTAAATGGCAGGAAAGAGTATATTTTAAATGCCCCTGAGGCTGAGTATATTCTTTTATTTGCTTTCACTGATCCTTTACACAAAAAATCATCACTGCGCGGTTTTATTATTCCGCGAACGATATCAGGCTTAAGAATAGGCCATATAAATGAAATGGCAGTATTAGATTATGCTCAGATGGCTGAAATAATTTTTGATCACATAGAGATTGGCCCAGATATGATATTGAAGGAAACAGAACCTTACAGCGGTTATTTTTTATTAACCCAAACTATGGATATAGGCCGCGTATTGACAGCAGCTACAGCTGTAGGTATAGCGCGGGCAGCTTATGAAATAGCTTTTGATTTTTCTAACCAGAGAATACAATTCGATAGAAAAATTAGGAATCACCAGGCTGTATCTCATTCACTGGTTGACATGGCAACAAAAATAGAAATGGCACGATTAATGACCTGGAAAGCTTGCTGGCTAATAGATCAGGGGGATGATTATACAATTGCTTCAGCAATGGCAAAGTTATCTGCCAGCGCAATTGCTCAGGAAGTAACCGCCGCAGCATCAAATATTCTAGGTGCTAAAGCATTAATAAAGGGTTCTTTTATGGATCGTCTGACCAATGATGCTCGCATGCTGTCAACGATTGAAGGAACTAACAATATTCTGCGTAATATCATAGCATCTTTATTATAAAATTTTGACGTACTCTTGAGGTGAAATTAATGTATGTAATAAAAAGGGATCTTTGTTCGGCATGCGGATTATGCGTTGATGTATGTCCGTTTGAAGCGATTAGCAATATCGGACATTACAAGATTAATCCTGATTTGTGTACCTCCTGCGGACTGTGTCAGGAAAGCTGCCCTTCAATGGCTATAGTTATAGAGAAAGATTAGTTTTAACTACTCCAGCCTTCATATTAGTACAAATATACCAAGAGGTTTCAGCTTTAAGTCTGAAACCTCTTGGTAATCCTTATTAATGGCGGAGAGGGCGGGATTCGAACCCGCGAGGCAGTTTTAGCCGCCTACTCGATTTTCAACCTTGCGAAGTAACTCCCCACAACTTTCAGGTATTGGTCGCTGCTGATCTATTTCCTGATCGGTTCATCTGTTTCGGCTACTCATAGGCTACTTCCAACCCTATTTAATCAAACAGTACCCCCGGGTTAAATACAGTATGCTTTAGCACAAACTCATTAGTTAAAAATATTCACTCAATTCTTTAACTAAATTAAATACTTTGGTTGCAGGTTTCATTTTAGCCTCTGAGTTATTATTTCCTGCTTCTCGATGCATTTCTAAAAGCAGTTTAGCCCATTCTATTGCTTGTTTAAAATCCCCATATTCCATAAGTAATTCAAAGATATTTTCTAAATTCTTTTCATATTTTCCATTGTTAATACCTGCTTTTCCAAAATGTTTAGTAAGTTTATCGCAATACTGATCCCTATTTATTGCACTGCATAAATATTCAAAATGCAATAGAAACCATAATTCAAAAGCCTCATTTGACCAACCAACTCCGTACCCTTTATTGTCAGCCTCATGGATCGCATCGTTAAATTGCTCATCACTAAAATTATCCTTATCAAATATTACCCATATTTGGCCATATGATACGTTTGATCTATTAACATATTCCGTAGTGTATTTTACTAAACTTTCGGTATTTCTCCCTATCCCCTTTACGTTTAGCTCAACTTTTTCTTCTACTTTTACACTGCCAGGATAGCGGGCATCAATTCTTTTTCTAATACCTTCAAAATAATTTTTTTCCGTCTCTTGCCCTTCGCATACAATTAAATATCTATAAGGGGCCATCTTTAAATTGTTTTCTTTTCGTTGCTTCCTTTGCCCCTTTCTTTTTTTAAACAGGTCATCGCTTCCCAAAATCTATTCCTCCAGAATACTAAACTCCTTAAATATGGGCACCGCCCCATACCTACCATATAAATAGTCTTTAGAATAAGTAGCATCGTTCCTAACCTTGGTATCATCTTCCAATTTATATTCTACCAGAGAATAGAGTTTAGAAACACCTTCGCTGTCTTTTTCAACAAACCAGATTTCATCTCTTCTGAAAACATCCTTAGTTAAGGTAAAGGTATCGTGGGTAGTATAGACTAATTGTGTATTATTCTTATTTAAGGAAGGGTCATGGAAAATGTTGATAATATACCGGAGCAAATTGGGATGAAGTTTAGCATTTAACTCATCAACAAACAAAACTCCTCCATTATTCAAACAGTCCCACAAATAATCAAACAAGCAGAACATTTTTTGTGTACCACTCGATTCGTCTGCAAAGAGGATTTCTATATATCCTTCTCCCTCCTGGGTTCCATGTTGGGAGAAAATCTGATAAGTTTCAGAGTCATTTTCATTTTTTTCCTTGTTTCTTTCAACTCTAATTCCTTTAATGCCAGTATCAATTGCAATTAAAAATTGTTCAAGCTTGTTTTTATAAGTCTCATTCTCCAAAATTTCAGGAGAAAATCTCCTAGAAATCAGACTTTCTAACCTAAAATCCCCAAAATCAATAACGGAATTATCGAAAAACCATTTAACAATTATTTTTGATACTTCTATCTTGGTCTTAGCTGTTAGGGTTAAAAATAGAGTTGTATCATCTACAGAATCTATAAACTTATCTGCTTCTTTTATTGACTTGTTCTTTCGATTGCATTCAACCACATTATTTGCTCTAAAAAACAACGTTTGATATTTTTTGCTTTTAGCGCTTTTGCTGTACAACCATTCGGCATGAATTTTTTTTCGGTCTATAGCAAAACCATATTGATATTCAACATTATCCTTAATAAAGAACACCTCAAACATAGAAGGTTCTTCTCGGCTAAGACCATCAAAAGCAAAACATCTTACAGGAATAGTATTCTTTCTCTGTCTGTTTTCAATTTGTTCTAAACTCAATGAGTTTAGAACAAAATAATGCATAAAATTAAAAGCATCTATTATATTTGATTTTCCGCTTGCATTGGCTCCATAAATTGCAGCAACTTTCAAATATTTATTTCCTGTTTTCATTTCAATCAAATTATAAGGATGTTCTTTAATTGAGGATGCAGTCATGTCTAAAGAAGTCTCATTTTTAAAAGATTTGTAATTTTTGAAATTAAACTGTACTAACATAATTATTACCCTTCTTTCCTGCAGTTTTATTATACATTACACTTTTTTGTAAAACTATAATATCTGTGATAATTTCTCAAAAATTTATGAGTTAACATGATTTATACCCATATTTTTAATAAAATATTCTTGGTTTTATCTCATTTCGTACTCGATTATGATTTAATGTTAGGTGCCTGGCACGCTAGATCGCAGGGTAAAAAATGTGTGAAGTAGCCTTAACCCTTACGAATCCCCGCCATAGGAATTAGTAATGCTAGTAAAATATTGGCTTTATCAGACCAGAATAATCTAAGCCTCACATAGGTCAGCCTTCACCTAGCTTACAAAACATCCACTCGAAGAAGGTGTTTGTTATTTCACCTTATGATACGAAATAGGGCAAATTCTTCTGGGACAATATGGATCTATCACCATTCCCGACTATCCTCTACTATTTCGACTGCTCCTGCCCTGTCATTTGCTAAAAATATCAAAAGGGGTTTCAGCTCTAAGTCTGAAACCCCTTGGTAATTCGTTAATGGCGGAGAGGGCGGGATTCGAACCCGCGAGGCAGTTTTAGCCGCCTACTCGATTTCCAATCGAGCGCCTTC
>Ga0074193_1001878_pt1 | contig 22142 bp, 21 predicted proteins | sample EPASupsiteHSE605_FD_64523 | JGI IMG/M metagenome (GOLD analysis project Ga0074193, IMG submission 64523) | Bioremediated contaminated groundwater from EPA Superfund site, New Mexico - Sample HSE6-05 | ecosystem: Environmental > Aquatic > Deep subsurface > Groundwater > Contaminated ... | reverse complement strand
CTTAGTCTTTTTATATAATTCTGCCGGGCGTAGTCTGGAGAATACGCCGAACACGAAGCCCGGTCTCGCAAAGCGTTGAGCCAAATGCCGCATGCGGCATGCCTCAAGCCTTATGCGTTTCGCGTTGCGCTCTGTGCGTTGTGCTCTGCGCGTTGTGCGTTGTGCTATATTTCTTTCGGATAGCACAAAAAATACTTCACCACTGTTTTTGAAATCACGCCCTGGCTCAGCTGATCCGATGCCTCGGTGATATCTTTTCTTGAGCCATCTTTATACAAGATCCAGATTTTATCGACGCCAGGCTCATAGGCGTTGTTTTCGATTTCGCCGTAACCGAGAAAGTATTGAGCCTCGGGAACAGAAATGTTGTATTGCTGAGCAATACGCTGCAACAAATCGTCTTTTCTTTGTTCGTCCAACGGATTTGTATCAATGACCACGCGGAACAATTTTCTGTTGAGCAATTGCGCCGAAAGACGGCTCAGCACCGGGTCCTGATGATACTGCCATACTTTGAGCGATGATAAAATATCGCTGTCATCAATATCAATAAAATGTTTGAGGGTTTCCTCATTCAGGCTGATTTGATTGTTATCTTTTCCGAGAAAAAAAGATAGTGCAGGTGGTGCAAAAACCTGAATTCCTCTGAGAGTGAGATCGTGAACACGTTTTAAAACACTGATGAGCATCTGTTCGGCAGCTACAACGGTTTTGTGATAATATACCTGCCAGTACATCAATCGTCGAGCAATAATAAAACGTTCGACCGAATAAATTCCTTTTTCTTCGACAGCCAGATCATCGCCGGCAATGGTCATCATTTTCAGAATACGTTCGGTGCCAATCACACCTTCGGAAACGCCGGTAAAAAAGCTGTCGCGCGTGAGATAATCGAGGCGGTCGACATCGAGCTGGCTTGAAACCAACTGATGCAGGAATTTTTTCGGATAGGTTCCCGTAAAAATATCGATGGCCATTTTCAGTTGCCCGTTCAATTCACGATTGAGGCTTTCCATTAATTTCAATGAAATATCTTCATGCGATACATTATGAATCAAAGAATGCTCGAGCGCGTGAGAAAAAGGTCCATGACCCACATCGTGCAGCAGAATGGCCATAAGCGCTGCCTGCTTTTCATCCGCAGTAATATCATATCCTTTCTGGCGCAGGATTTCAATAGCTTCGTCCATCAGGTGCATGGCGCCAATGGCATGATTGAAGCGGGTATGAATAGCCCCCGGATACACAAGATAGGTAAGGCCCAGTTGCCGTATGCGGGTAAGCCGCTGCAGGCAGGGATGATTCATCAGCCCGAAAATTAATTCGTCCGGAATCGTAATAAATCCATGTACAGGATCGTTGAGTATTTTGCGTTTGTTAACAGGCATGATCGGATGAATTCGTTGAATTGGACAATTTTTTTGTATCTTTGAATTGATTTTGCTTGAGGATAAACCCATTCAAAAACAGACAAAAGTAATGATAAATAGAAAAAGTGCACTATGAGCAATAAAAGCAAAATCCTGTGGGTGGATGACGAAATTGAAATTCTGAAACCGCATATTCTGTTTCTGGAGCAGAAAGGATATGAATTATATCCTGTGTCCAATGGAAACGATGCCATTGACCTGATAAAATCGACCGACTTCGATATCATTTTCCTCGATGAAAACATGCCGGGACTGAGCGGGCTTGAAACACTGGCGCAGATAAAAAACCTGAAGCCCAATATTCCGGTGGTGATGATTACCAAAAGCGAAGAAGAAACCATCATGGAAGAGGCCATCGGCAGTAAAATATCGGACTATCTGATTAAACCGGTCAATCCGAACCAGATTCTGCTGAGTCTGAAAAAAAATCTGGAAGACCGCCGGCTGATTCAGGAAAAAACGTCGGGTTCGTATCAGAAGGAATTCACCCGTATGGGTATGGAGATTTCGCCCAACCTGACGGTTGAGGAATGGATTACCCTGTACCGTAAAATTATTTTCTGGGAACTGGAATTGCAGAAAGCCAACGATGAAAACATGCTCATGATTCTGCAAACGCAGAAAGAAGAAGCCAATAAAGTTTTTTCAAAAGCATTTATCCGCAATTACCGCGACTGGCTCACCGATGCAAAAGCATCTCCGATACTGTCGCACACGGTGATGCAGAAATCGGTTTTTCCATTGCTGAACAAGCAGGAAAAAATTCTTGTAGTGGTTATCGACAATCTTCGTTATGATCAGTGGAAAGCCATAGAGCCCGCTATTGAAGGGCATTTCAGAGTAGTTCAGGATTCGATGTACTGCAGTATTCTGCCAACAGCAACGCAATATGCACGCAATTCAATGTTTGCCGGAATGATGCCGGTTGACATTCAGAAACGTTTTCCGCAATACTGGACAGAAGACGATGATGATGAAAATTCGAAAAATCAATTTGAATCAGAATTATTTGGTGAGCTTTTAAAACGTTCAGGGCTGAATCTGAAATTCAATTTTTCGAAAATCCTGAATCTGCGTGCCGGGCGCAAATATGTTGACACCTTCAGCAATATCGCATCCAATCAGATTAATGTGCTGGTGTACAATTTTGTTGATATGCTGTCGCACTCCAAAACCAACATGGAAATTATTAAGGAGCTTGCCAACGACGAAGCAGCATACCGGTCTATCACCCGAAGCTGGTTCGATCACAGTCCGCTGGCCGAAGTATTTGAACTGGCAGCACGGCATAATTTCAAAATTATTCTAACCACCGATCATGGCAGCATACGCGTAAAAAATCCGGTGAAGATATATGGAGATCGCGAGACCAACGCAAATATCCGCTTCAAATACGGAAAGAATCTGAATTCGGATGGCAAGAATGTGTTTGAACTGCGCAATCCGGCCGAATTGCACCTGCCACGTCCGAACATAAGCACCACCTATATGTTCTGTCAATCGACCGATTATTTTGTGTATCCGAACAACTACAATTATTACGTGAATTTCTTTGCTGATACTTTTCAGCACGGAGGAATTTCGCTCGAAGAAAATCTGATTCCATTAATCACACTCGCTCCGAAATAATATGATGAAACGTTTCAGCCCGGTTTTGCTGTCAGGGATAGATGAAGTTGCACGGTATATCATTACCCTGACTGAAAAACACTCCACATTTGCCTTTTACGGTCCAATGGGCGCCGGAAAAACAACACTGATATCGGAACTGGTACATCAGATAACAGGTTCAGAAATTAAAGTTACCAGTCCGACATTTGCCATTGTAAATGTTTATGAAGGAAACAGGACTATTTATCATTTTGATTGTTATCGGCTTGAAAAGCCGGAAGAAGCGCTGCAGGCCGGACTGGAGGAAATGATGTACGATGGTAGTCTTTGTTTCATTGAATGGCCTGAAAAAATTGAGTCCCTGCTTCCCGAAAACATAGTTCTGATCCGTATTTCAGAAACAAGCAATCCAAACGAACGCACCGTTGAAATAAACACGCCTGATTATGACTGAAAACAGTAATATCAATCTGGGGCCGGCCAGTCAGATGATGCCGGCCGAAGAAAGACTTGAAATAAAAAGGAATAAAAGCTCACTGCGTATCGGTGTTCCGCGTGAAATATCCTTTCAGGAAAACCGCGTTTCGCTGGCACCCGACAGTGTTGGGTTAATTGTATCGCATGGACACGAAGTGGTTGTTGAGCGCGGAGCAGGTCGCAACGCGCATTTCAGCGACGAAGAATATGCCGAAGCCGGTGCCATTCTGACGGACTCTGCCGCCGAAGTGTACAAATGCAATGTAATTCTGAAAGTCGCACCCATGCTACTCTCCGAAATAGATATGTTGCAAAACAGACAAACAGTTGTTTCGGCCCTGCACTATACCATGCAAAGTACCGACTATTTCAAGAAAATGATGCAGCATAAAACAACCGCTGTAGCATTTGAATTTATAAAAGACAACAGCAATATTTTTCCGGTACTTAAATCGATGAGTGAAATTACCGGATATGCAGCCATTCAGATTGCAGCAGAATATTTAAGCAAAAACGATATCGGCAAAGGCAAATTGCTGGGAGGTGTTCCAGGTATTGCGCCCGTTGAAGTGGTGATTCTGGGAGCCGGAACTGTGGGTTCCTATGCCACGCGAGCAGCTTTGGGCTTTGGCGCCGAAGTGAAAGTTTTCGATAATCAGATTTATAAATTACGAGCCCTGCAGAAAAATGTCGGCACCCAGATTTTCACATCCATCATACAACCACGGGTTCTTTCCAAATCATTGAAAAACGCCGATATTGTAATCGGAGCTTTACACACAAAACGCAACAGACCGGCTATGGTGGTAACCGAAGAAATGGTCAGCGACATGAAGCCGGGTTCTGTTATTGTTGATGTGAGTATCGATCAGGGAGGCTGTATCGAAACTTCACGGGTGACCACACATAAGGATCCTGTTTTTATCAAACATGATATTATACACTATTGTGTTCCCAATATTCCATCGCGTGTACCACAGACGGCATCGTATGCGCTGAGTAATTTCTTTACACCCGTTATCATTGACATGGGCGAAGAAGGGGGAACGTTTTCATTCCTCAAATCAAATCCGGCCATGCGTCAGGGAATTTACATTTTCAATGGCATACTCACCAACCATATGATAGCTGAAAGTTTCGGATTGCCGAGCAAGGAACTGGACCTTTTGCTGGCCAGTTTTCAGTTTTAACATGAATATCCGGCGGCGATAATCCGGAAATCGTCGGCATAAAACAGCAATCGGAACATATTGATTGTGTTTTGCATTTTGTAGTGTATCTTTATCTCTTAATATGCCAAAGCTCAAGAAAAATATGCGTAGGGTTGCCATCCCTCTGCTGCATTTTGCAGGGTGGATGATTTTTTATCTGAGTCCGTTTCTGGAATTTCCCCTGAATATTGTAATCAAGGGCGACAGAGCGACCATGCATACGATACTGACCATTTCGCTGGCCTGTGTTTTTTACATCAATTTTTTCTGGCTGATTCCGAAATACCTGAAGGTTCGGAAATTCGCCATATATTTAATATTGGCAACCTTTTTCTGCTTTGCATTTGCTTATGCCGGCGACTTTCTGATCAGCAAATTCACACACCGGCCAGTTGAAACAGAGCCGACCATCCTGAGCGGGCCTCCTAATCACAAGCAAAGAGGTCCTGATCCATGGCGTGGCATTTCTTTTTTTGCCACCATTACCATTCTGAGCATTGGAATCAAAATGACTCTTGAATGGGCAAAATCCGAAAACACGAAAAAAGAACTGGAAAACGAAAAACTAAAAGCCGAACTGGTGGCGCTCAAAGCGCAGATCAATCCGCATTTCTTTTTTAATGTCATGAACAGCCTATGCAGCCTGGCACGAAAAAAATCGGATGACACAGAAAAATACATCATCAAATTATCCGAAATTTTCCGGTACAATCTTACAGAACTGAGTCAGGAAAAAGTCCCGCTATCCAAAGAACTGGCATTCATTAACAACTATATTGATATCCAGTACATGCGTATTCTGAAACTACAACCGGTCAAAATTGAAATCAACGGTGATCCTGAAAGTATCACTATTGAACCCATGCTGCTGTTTCCGTTTATTGAAAACGCCTTTAAACATGGTGCATCGAGTAATCAGCCCCTGATTGTACATATCCGGCTTGAGATCATGAAGCCGAAAATCCATTTCAGGATTGAAAACTCCATTCCTTCGAGCCGGCAAAATACCGATACAGTTGAAAGCAGCGGCATCGGGCATCAGAATACACGTCGCCGGCTTGATATACTGTATCACAACAAACACAACCTTTTGACTGCAGTAAGAAATAACACCTACATTGTTGATTTAAACCTTGACCTGTCATGATGAATTGTATTATTATCGACGACGAACCATTGGCGCTGGAACTCATGGCTGATAATGTTTCAAAAGTCCCTTCGCTGAATCTTGTGGCATCGTGCAGCAGTCCTGCCGAAGCAATCAGCATTCTGAATGAAAAAAAGGTTGACCTGATGTTTCTCGACATTGAAATGCCAGATATTACCGGTGTCAATTTTCTGAAATCGATTAAAGTAAAACCGATGGTCATCTTTACCACGGCCTACGATAAATATGCCTTGGAAGGTTTCGAGCTTGACATAGTGGATTATCTGCTCAAACCAATCAGCTTTGAACGTTTTCTGAAAGCCGTGAATAAAGCATGGGAACTTTTCAATTTGAATAATGGACTTCGCGATGCGCCAAAAAGCGATACCACCAAACATATTTTTGTAAAATCGGAGCATAAAATCCTGAAAATAAATCTGTGTGATATTCTTTACATTGAATCGATGAAAGACTACGTAAAAATTTATTGCGGAGCCAAACCCATCTTCTCTCTTATGAGTATGAAACAGATTGAATCGCTGCTGCCCGCCGATGAGTTTGTGCGGATTCACAGGTCTTTTATTGTTTCATTATCGCACATCGAATTTATTGGTAAATCAAAAGTGGTTATTGGTGCCGAAAGTCTGCCCATCAGCGCATTGTACCGCGACGAATTCTATAAACACCTGGGTGGAAATGTTTCAAATTTGTAAATCAAAGTATAACCTAACGCATAAAACCGCAGATAAAAATCGGGATTAGGCAGATGTTTTTCGGTCGTGACGACTTGTAAAATATTCATTGAATGATGATTAAATAATTATTCAATCGAAATTCATTTTTCCTTTCAAGCAACGAATCAGTACACAAGTTGTCTTTTCTTAACAAAACGAAACTTTGTATGTTCAGAAATTTAAAAAATACCAGACCTGCGTATGTTACCTGTTTTACATCAAAACTGGTTTTCATATTGACTTTGGGCGTTATAACAGGTCTGACAGCCTGTGAACAGGAGGAGGGCTTTGGTGGGACCTCCTCCGTTTCAGGCAAAGTGTATGCACTCGATTATAATACTGAACTTACTGAATTGCTTGAACAGTATTATGCGCCCGATGAAGATGTTTTCATCGTGTTTGGAGATGACATTACCTATGCCGACAAAGTCAGTACTCATTACGATGGCACTTTTGAATTTAAAAATCTGAGAAAAGGTCAATATACAGTGTATGCCTATTCCAAGGACACAACTGGTAATCCTGATGGTGAAAAGTTTCCGGTGATTAGCTCGTTTGAAGTCACCAGTAACGGGCAGGAAATTGTCCTGAACGATTTAATCATTGTAAAATGAGTCCGGAACCTTTCACCGATATAGCCGGTCTCTTTGAGCCAATCAGTTTGTCGCAAATGGATAAGGTGAGTTTTTTGTCGCGTAAGGATACCAAATATGTAATGAGTGCCGAACAGCTGATGTTGGTTCTGAAAGAAATGATGCCACAATACCACATTCTTGAAATTGATGGCATTCGTGAATTCACCTATAACTCGCGGTACCTCGATACAAATGGGTTCGGCATGTACATGGCTCACCACAACAAACGCAAAAACCGCTACAAATGCCGCATGCGCGTGTATGAAAATACCGGTCTTACATTCTGGGAAATCAAACACAAAACCAACCGGAATATCACAACAAAAAAAAGAATTAAAATAAATCCTGAAGGCATTTCAGAAGAAGACATTCAGGCTTTTATTCAAAGCCATTCGCCCTTTCAGTATAACACACTTGAGCCCAAACTGATCAGCCGTTTCAAACGCATGACATTTGTCAATAACAATATGACAGAGCGGATTACGATCGACCGTGAATTATCATGGTCAAACGATAAGCACGAAATTCATATGGATGGCCTTACCATTGTTGAAGTAAAAAACGACTGTAAAGCAACGCTGGCTCAACTCTATCCCATACTTCACAAACACGGAATCAAAGCCGGTTCCTTCAGCAAATACACCTTCGGCTGTGCGTTGCTGTATTCGCATCTGAAACACAATATGCTCAAAACAAAACTTTCCTACATAAATCAATTTTGCCATGCATCTACTCCTCAGCACTCAGTCCGTGCCTGAGCTTTTTAATATGAAGCTCATCAATGTGTCCGACTTTCTCGAGCTGGCCATACGTTTCTTTTTCAATCTGCTGGTACTTTTTGTTCTTGTCAGAACATTGTATTTTTCAAAAACAAAAAGGAAAGATTATTTATTCACGTATTATCTGATTGGATCGGTTGTTTTCCTGATCTGTTTCATGTTATCGAGTGTCAAGCTGCAGCTTGGATTTGCACTTGGTTTATTTGCCATCTTCGGCATTATCCGATACCGGACAACGCAGATTTCGATTCGCGAAATGACCTATCTGTTTGTGGTAATTTCGCTGAGCGTTATCAATGCCTTGATTAATAAAAAAGTCAGTTATGCCGAAGCCGTTTTTGCCAATGTCATCATCCTGGTTATAGTTTGGGTAATTGAGAAAGTCATTAATTACCGTCACGAATCGGTGAAATTAATCTATTACGACAAAATAGATCTGATCCTGCCGGAAAAGAGAGCAGAACTGATGGCCGATCTGAAAAAAAGAACCGGTCTTGATATTCACCGGATTGAAATCGGCAGAATAAATTTCCTGCAGGATTCAGCACGCATTATGGTATACTATTATGCTGACTGCATCAACGCGGCCGATGATGCCGATTTCACCAACGAAGACTCAGCCTCAGCCGACTGATGAAAAAAATATTTCTGATATCACTTATCCTGTGGCCATCATTATTGCTGGCACAGGATAACGATTTTCAGATATGGTACAGCCTTTCATCCGATGTAAAAATCGGAGATAAATGGACTGTGGCAGTATCTGATGAAATCCGCACCAGCTGCAATGCCGGCGTATTTGAGAAAAATCTGTTCGACGTTGGTGCCGAATATGAAATCAACAAAAGACTCGACGCCGGTTTATTTTTTCGCTATACAACCAAATACCCTACACTGGCAGAAAGAGCCGGCAAACCTGAATATTACGGCACTTTGCAATGGGGAAAAAAGTTTGACAGAATTCAATTGTCAGCCCGGTTCAGAGCAGGCTCAGACGAAGATAACAATCAACTTGACGGCAAAGAATGGGAACATCGTGAAAGATTTAAACTGAACTACAACCTGAAAGGATTTCCATTAAATCCAGCTTTTTCAGCTGAAGTATTTTTCCCTGCAGCACATAATTTTCTTGATCTTTCAAAAACCAGAATCCTGGCCGGATTCACATGGAAGCCCGGCAAGGAAAACAATCATAACTTCTCGCTCATGTACGGATGGCAGCATACATACAACGAGTCGATACCTGAGAATGATTTCCTGTTATGTGTGGAGTATACATTTACATTCAGGAAATTTGAAAAAAAATAATCAGGGAGATTATACTCAAAATCCGCGATACACAATTTCCCTGATATTATCGGATTTACCCATGGTATAAAAATGTATACTCGGGACGCCTGCAGCCTTGAGTTCGCGCACCTGTTCTATAGCCCATTCAACCCCAATCCGGCGGACTGCTGCATTGTCTTTTGCTTTAAAAACTTCTTTTGCCAGTGTTTCAGGAATATCCACATGAAAAGTTTCAGGCAGAATATTCAGATGGTTTTTAATTGAAACAGGTTTCAGTCCTGGCACAATCGGAACATGAATTCCTGCATCACGACAGCGTTTCACAAAACTGAAATAACTGCTGTTGTCGAAAAACATCTGCGTTACAATATATTCTGCTCCACCTGCAATCTTGTTTTTAAGCCACATCAGATCATGATCCGGATTCGGTGCTTCAGCATGTTTTTCGGGATAGCCGGCAACTCCAACCGAAAAGCCTGTTGGAGCCTGATATTCCAGGTTTTCATCCAGATATTTTCCTTCGTTCATATGCATCACCTGATGCAAAAGTCCGGTGGCATGTGCATGCCCATCGGGCTCAGGAACAAAGCGGCGGCTGGCTTTATCGGCATCGCCGCGCAGCACCAGCAAGTTATTGACGCCCAGAAAATGCAGATCAATCAGTGCATTCTCTGTTTCTTCGCGGTTAAAGCCGGCACAGATCATATGCGGAACCACTTCCACTTTATATTTGTGCATGATGGCAGCCGTAATACCCACTGTGCCCGGGCGTTTGCGCACACGCCGCGGTTCAAGCAATCCATCCGGACGCTGCTTATAGACCAGTTCTTCGCGATGATAGGTTACGTTGATATACGACGGCTTGAATTCCATCAGCGGATCGATGGTATTATAAATTGCACTGATATGGTCACCTTTCAGCGGCGGCAGCAATTCAAACGAAAACAATGTCTCTCTGGTTTCTCTGAGCAAATTTGCAACAATCATATTTCTGACTTATTGATAATTCAAATGGGTTGAAAGAAATTTCTCCAGCTGCGATGAATCCATGTTTTTTCTGACTGCATAATTCTCCAGCTGATCGCGGCTGATGCGACCAACATGGATATATGCAGCATCAGGATTCGGAAAATAATAACCACAAATACCCGAGGCTGGATCCATCATGAAATTTTCATTCAGTTTGGTTTCAAGTTGATTTTCCACATCCAGAATCCTGAATATTTTTTCTTTTTCACTGTGATCGGGACATGCCGGATATCCAGGCGCAGGGCGGATTCCGATAGCATCTCCCTCTTCAGAAAAGTCTGCACTCAAGCGGCGATACACCCACTCAGCCATTGCTTCTGCAAAACGATTGCACAGAATTTTCAACATCAGAGAATGATAGTCATCAAAGAGATGAAGCCCTTTTAAATCAGCATCTGTAGCCGCAATACGCGCAGTAACAACAAAAAGTCCAAGATAATCTTTGACTCCACTTTCTTTAGGCGAAACAAAATCGGCCAGACATGGATTGACATCACGATCAGCTTCCTGATTTCTTAAAAAACACAAACGTACATTTCCTGCATTTGTATGTACAATGATATCCTCATTCTCTGAAAATGCGCTGAATAAGCCATGAGCAGCCTGTACTTCAATAAGCTTTTCTGAAAGAATTACAGAAAGAACCTGCAGTGTGTCATCATACAACTTTCGCGCATCCGACAATGGATCGTTGATCAGATCAGGGTAAATACCTTTGAATTTCCACTCATGAAAATAGGCGTTCCAGTCAAAATATGCCAACAGTTCATGTATATTTTGACTCGTGATGTATTGAATGCCGCATGCAGGCTGAAAAGATTTCAAATATGAAAAATCCGGAAAAGACTTATAAATACGTGCATCTGACAAAGACCTGTACTGCTTTACGGATTGTCGCTCTGTATGCAGCTTTGCGAGCTGTTTTTGGCGACTTCGAATATCCTGTGTCGCCTTCTCTTTTGTTTCAGGATTGAGCAATGACGCCACCATATTTCCCGCCAGCGACGCATCGCGGACATGCACCACAGGACCACTATATACCGGCGCAATGTATAGTGCTGTATGCAGCTCCGATGTAGTTGCGCCGCCAATCAACAAAGGAATTTTCAATCCGGCATCTTCCATTTCTTTTGCAACCTGAACCATTTCTGCCAGCGAAGGAGTAATCAATCCGCTGAGCCCGACAGCATCAACACGCGCTTCAACAGCCGTTTTTACAATGACCGAAGATGAAACCATGACTCCCAGATCCACAATCGAAAAATGATTGCAGGCCAAAACCACCGACACAATATTTTTTCCGATGTCATGAACATCGCCTTTGACAGTTGCCAGTAAAATTTTTCCTCTGTTGGCGCTATCATTCAATTGTTGCCCGGCAGCAGGATTCAGCATATCAACGGCCTGTTTCATTACGCGTGCGCTGCGCACCACCTGAGGCAAAAACATTTTACCACTGTTGAACAATTCATCAACCTGTTTCATTCCATCCAGCAAGGGACCTTCAATGATGGATATATCAGCATCAAATTTCGTTTGTGCTTCTCTCAGATCTGGCTCCAGATATGCTGTCTGGCCGTGAATCACAGAATACTTCAACCTGCTTTCAACATTATCATGTCGCCACAAAGCTTTTGAAGCATCCGTTTTGTTATCCGCCTTAAGTTCCGAAGCAGCAGAAAGCAAGCGGGTTGCAGCATCAGGCAATTTATTTAAAATCACATTCTCAAGTAAAACACAAAGCTCCGGATCAAGTTCATCATATACCGGAAGCCGGCCTGCATTGACGATTCCCATATCCAATCCAGCACGTATTGCATGAAACAAAAACACAGCATGCATGGCTTCGCGCAAAGCATCATTGCCTCTGAAAGCAAAAGATAAATTACTGATTCCACCGCTTGTTTTGACATATGGAAGATTTGTTTTCACCCATTCCACCGCACGGATAAAATTCAGCGCATACGAATTATGCTCATCCATTCCGGTAGCAATGGTCAGTACATTCAGATCGAAAATGATGTCCTGGGGCGGAAATCCTGAATCTGTCAAAAGTTTGTATGCACGTTCCGCCACGCGGCATTTGTGTTCGAATGTTACCGCCTGACCTTCTTCGTCGAAAGCCATGACAACTACGGCCGCTCCATACTTCTGAATGATTCCGGCACGCTTCAGAAATACTTCTTCTCCTTCTTTCAGACTTATTGAATTGACAACAGCTTTTCCCTGAACACATTTCAATCCGGCTTCAATGACCGCCCAGCACGAAGAATCAATCATTACCGGAACGCGCGCCACATCAGGATCCGAAGCAATATAATCCAAAAAAATCTGCATTTCTTTTTCTGCATCAAGCAATCCGTCATCAAAATTAATGTCGATGATCTGTGCACCATTTGACACCTGATCGCGCGCAATTTCAAGCGCTTCTTCATATTTTTTTTCATGAATCAGACGTGCAAATTTCTTTGAACCAGCCACATTTGTGCGTTCACCAATATTGATGAAATTAGCATCCGGGCTGATTAATAAAGCATCCAATCCTGATACAACTGTTTCAGGAATTTTATGTGGAGCTGTTCTGGGTTGAATATTCCTTACTGCTTCCGCAATTTCGCGTATATGCGCAGGCGTAGTTCCGCAGCAGCCTCCAACAATATTTACCAGTCCTTCTTCTGCAAACTTTTTAATCCTTGAGGACATTTGTATCGGACTTTCGTGATAACATCCTGCATGATCAGGCAGTCCTGCGTTGGGATGAGCGCTTACAGCCCATAATGTTTTCACAGAAAGATCAGACAGGTGCGGCTTCATCTGTTCAGCTCCCAGAGAGCAATTCAAACCAATGCTAAGTACACCTGACTGCGAAAATGAAGCTAGAAATGCATCCAGTGTCTGCCCCGATAAAGTGCGTCCGCCTGCATCGGTTATGGTTCCGGAAATCATGATTGGTAAAATGATGTTTCTCTGCCTCATGGCTACTTTACAGGCTTCCAGTGCTGCCTTCGCATTCAGTGTATCAAAAACCGTTTCAATCAGAAAAGCGTCAACACCTCCGTCAATCAGACCCAGAGCCTGTTCCGTATAGGCCTGTAAAAAATCATCGTAGCGTACAGCTCTGAATTCAGGCCGGTTTACATCGGGCGACATCGAAGCTGTTTTTCCTGTTGGGCCTATGGAACCGGCTACAAAGCACTTCCGATGCGGCTGCTGAAGGCTATAATTGTCAACTGCTTTCCGGGCAATGGCAGCGCCTTCGACGTTTATTTCATACACAAGTTTTTCAAGCTGATAATCGGCCAATGAAACCGAAGTACTGCTGAACGTATTTGTTTCAATAATATCGGCTCCCGCATCGAGGTATTGATGATGAATTTCGCTGATAATGTCAGGCCTTACCAGATTCAGTACATCATTGCATCCTTTCAGATTGACTGGATGATTTAAAAACCTTTCGCCACGAAAATCGGACTCACACAGGTTGTACTGCTGAATCATGGTTCCCATGGCGCCGTCCAGCACCAGGATACGCTTTCTGAGCTCACTCTTTATTTGTTCCAAAGTATTCATGTCAGATTTTTCTGATGTTTAAATTTCCGCAAACGGCTATTGCATCCTGCATAATTGCAGCAACACCCGTTATTCCTGCTTCATGCTGAGCCGAAGTAATCACTCTTTCCAGATCGGATACTTTTGTTATCTGATTGCACAAAGCAGTTGCCCATGCATCGGCCTTTGCGGCACACGGAGCAAGCACCATTACTGCATCAGCCAGACCATAACTGAATGAATGACCTGTTGTACCTGATGACGTACAGATTCCGCAAGGCGTTTGAGCAGGTTGAATTTCGATGCCAACCTGTTTCGATAAAGGCGATGACCCTGCGTCAATCCGCACCACAACCGGCTCAGAAACCTTCATCCAGACATCACCTCCATTTTCAATAATCAGATCAGTCAATCCGAATCTGCTGCACAGAAATTCTCCTGTCATTTCTGCCACTGCTCCAGCCACTGCTGCCATCGGACCTACATAAGCACTGACGGTTTGTTGAATCATTCTGCGTGCAATCTCAGGTGCAGACACGTCTTCAGAAAGCGGAGAATGCGATGTCAGAAATTCCGGATGCATTGAAATGTATTTTTTCAAATCGGCTCTCAGCTCCGATACTTTCTGTACTACAGCGCTGTAAATGCTTTCGTTGTATTCGTGAACCGATACACCAATCTGCAGATCGGTTTCTTCAACAGCCACATTGAAATAGTGAAACCTTGTTCCACGAACGTCTTCACGGTAAATTCTCGGTTCGTATTTCATTCCACAAAACTGATTTTAATGAGTTTCAGCGGACATGCCGTTGTACACAATTCGCACACGGTGCATTGATCAACATTGAACTGCAACAGGCGTGTTTCGCCATGCAGGCGCAGCGCGCCCGGATAACAGACTGCTGTACAGGCACCACAATGAACACAGCGCTTCATGCCGATTTGCACGTGCTTCTCGATGGGTTCTGCAAGCACACCTTTCGATCGCACAAACTGAATTCCTGCACCAATAGCGCTTTTCGGACCTTCGACTTCCAACGCAAGATTACCTTCTTCTCCAGCGTTGATGTACGCATTGAAAATATTGATTTTTAGCCCGTAATCGATGATCAGATGCCACGAAACCGGAATACCAATGGTGTCGGTCGGAAACCTGAATACAAAACGCTGTTTCATTGCCGGGCTCCTTTCTTTGTACTGAGGCCATTTAATGAATCGCTTCCGGGCAGGTCCTGAATTTTTTCAGTGAGCGTAAAATTCCCTTCCGAAATATTCTTCTTCAGCAACTCCGCAATCTGTCTCGCTTTGCTGATACTTGACAATGGTGCTGTCCGGGTCTTTTTTCCATAGAGTTCTATTTCTCCGCTCAGCAGTTGTTCGTAATTCACCGTTGCAAGCCAGGGATGATCGGCTTTTCCATAATCATGCACTTCGGTTTCAATATCGCGGTTACGAATCAGTAAATCATGGGCCGCATCGGCATCCAGCACCGGATAAGGGATTCCAATTCCCACAAATAAGCTGACTCCGTACTTTTCGAAATATGCCGCACGAATAAATTCGGGACTCATCTCCTTCAGATTTCCTGTCACTGCAAGTGTTGCAGCAGGGTGTAATGGTATTCCACGCGCATTTCTATGACGATTCAGATGACATTGTGTGCCGCTCCAGGCAACATATCCGGTAGCACCACACAAAAAAATACGGGTTCCGATACCTGTAAAACGCAGCCATGGATCATTGAGCAAAGGACTCAATTCGCCGGAAGTACTGTAATTAATATTGCCGAATTTTGGCAACAGTACGCCCATGTAGGTATATTTCTTTTCATTCTCGCTGTTGGTTGCAGCGCCATAGTTCTGATATGCATTGCGCGGATTGAATAAATATGCTTCATTCACATCGTTGAGCGACAACGTTACATCGGCTTCCGTCGCCGGATAGCAATCGGTGCCTTTTCCCGATGCCTGCAAACGCACTTCACGACCCGAAACAAGATCCTCAATCACATGAGCACCTCCGTAAACATCGGCCGGGTGAGCTGTTTCGGTGGCACCGATATATGCATCCACGGCTGCAATGCCGCCATAAGCAGGAACACCATTGAGTAAAATTTTCTCCATTCTGATTCCCGGCGATGCATGACCGAAATTGATAAATGCGCCCGACGAGCACATGGGGCCAAAGGTTGCTGTGGTAACTACATCTACTTTGGCTGCTAACGAAGCTGCGCTTTCGTAGTTCCCGAGTTTTTTAAATTCTTCGGCTGTAAGAACTACAGCCTTTCCTGTACGGATTTTCCGGTTGATTTCTTCAACAGTTTTTGACATACTGAAATACTTATTGGATTTGACATGCGGTTTAAAACAAAGGCCGGAAGAAGGATTGCTCCCTTTCCGGCTATCGCATGCACCATAATGCCAGTATCAGGATTGAAGTATCAACCCCTGAAAATTTTGTCTCCGAAAAATGTGAACGCCTGTCCATGTTGTTTCGATCAAATTATTATTCCGTTTTTTTCCGGCAGGTTTTGGCACCTTTTTCAGATTTTCACCGAACGGTTGCCAGAGGTTCACAGAGCCTGATCTCTCCCCTCGTTCTTAATAATTCAAACAAACTTTTGACGGCATGTTTGAGAATGCAAAATTAGTCAGTTTTTCAAAACCACACATAAATATGCCCTGAAAAGTTTTCGTTAAACACCTGTAATGCAGATTCTGAGCCGGCTTTGAATCAGATTCCAACATCACCAGACCACTGCACAGGAGTATGTATACCTCTTTATATTTTTATAACTTTGCTGCGAATTCAAATTCCTGCTCATGAAAAGTCTGCGCCGCATGCTCCGTCTGATCAACGGACATTGGAAAAACACCCTGTATTATCTGCTGTTTAATATCCTGACAGCTGTGTTTTCCCTTTTCTCCATTGCCATGGTCATTCCCTTTCTGCGTGTTCTTTTTGGCATGGATAAAATCGTTACAGAACCCCTCCCCTTTGAACTGAATCTGGAAAACATTCAGTATAATCTGAACTATATTATATCTAAATTTCTGATAGAATATGGCATCGACAGGACGCTGATTTATGTGTGTATTGTTATTATCATTCTGTTCTTTTTCCGTAATTTATTTACCTATCTGTCCACCTATTTTATGGCGCCTGTGCGTAATGGCATTGTTGAAGATCTGCGCAACAAAATGTACCGTAAAATTTTGCATCTGCCCATGTCATACTTTTCGAACGAACGTAAAGGTGATATCATGAGTCGTGTGTCGAATGATGTGCAGGAAGTCGATAACAGCGTTATGTCTTCGATACAGGTTTTATTTAAAGATCCGGTTTTTATTCTCATATATCTCACCAGTTTGTTTGTAATGAACTACAAACTCACGCTTATAATTTTATTGATGCTGCCGGCCATCGGTTTTATTCTTGGTGTCATCAGCCGCTCGCTCCGAAAAAAAGCAAAACTGGGTCAGCAAAGATTGGGATTCCTTACGTCGCTGATTGATGAAACACTGCACGGGCTGCGGATTATAAAAGCATTTACAGCTGAAGAAATTGTTTACAAAAACACGGCAGAAACAAACAACAAATACACCCGACTTCAGATACGGATTTTTCGCAAACGCAATCTTGCATCGCCGCTGACCGAATTTTTCTCTATCCTGGTGATGGCCATCATTCTGTTTCTGGGAGCCAATATGGTACTGACCGACGGATTGGCATTTTCTGCTGAAGCATTCATTGCCTACATCATGTTGTTTTCGCAAATTTTACCGCCTGCAAAAAACTTCTCCAATGCATGGTCTACTGTACAAAAAGGAATGGCTTCGCTCGACCGTGTTGACGAGCTGCTCGATGCCGATGAAGTCATTCTCGACCCTGAAAACCCGGTTGAATTCAAAGGATTTAATCACACCATCGAATTCCGGAATGTGACATTTTCATACGGAAACGAAGATGTTCTGCACAATATCAATCTTATTATTCCCAAAGGAAAAACCTATGCGCTGGTTGGTGCATCGGGCGCCGGAAAGACAACCATGGTTGATTTGCTGCCCCGCTTTTTCGATGTCACCGATGGAGAAATTCTGATTGATGATGTGCCGATTAAACAATACAATGTGCTTGAACTGCGCAGTCTGTTTGGCATTGTGAATCAGGAACCGATTCTGTTCAACAATACTTTTTTCAACAATATTTCATTCGGTAAGCCCAATGCCACCCGCGAAGAAGTTGAGAATGCCGCCCGCATTGCGAATGCGCACGATTTTATCATGGAAACGCCCGAAGGATATGATTCATCGATTGGTGAACGTGGCAGCAAACTCAGCGGCGGCCAGCGGCAGCGCATCAGCATTGCACGCGCGGTGCTGAAAAATCCGCCTATTCTGATTCTCGATGAAGCTACATCATCGCTTGACTCCGAAAACGAACGCATTGTACAGGATGCTCTTGACCGCCTTCTGAGCGACCGCACATCGTTGGTGATTGCGCACCGTTTGTCTACCATTGTCAAAGCCGATCAGATTGTCGTACTTGATCAGGGCCGCATTGTTGAGCAGGGCAAACACGAGGAATTACTCGCCCACAACGGCCAGTACAAACATTTGTACGATTTGCAGATGTTTGGAAAAAAGTAACATTTGATTCCTGTACAAACTTCGTATATTTGATTTCGGATTTCCTGATCAAAACGAAACTTGTATGATTAAAATTATTTCTTTTCTGCTTGTCTTCTTTGCGATTGTGACTGTTTCGGCACAACACGACAAAGTGCTCGAAATTCGTGAGTATTACAAGACAGTAAAAGCCCACTCCGGAAATGCTGAGCAGGATTCAATCTGGTATTATTCCGATCAGATTATCCGTAACACCAATGATCATCAGTGGCGCGCCATCGGAATATTTCACGACACACTGACCTTCTGGTACAGCGACCTGATGGAAGCATCGATGCAGGAAAATAACAACACCAATGATTCGGCATGGGCGCTGGTGCTGGTGACAAGTTCTGTGCAGATGAGCGGAATCACGCAATACCGCGAATGGCTTTTTCAGGATGGAAAAATGGTTTTTCACTTTGATAAAATGAATGGATACGATCCCGAAAGCACCTGGGAATACCGCTATTACTTCGATAACAACAAACTCATCAGAACCATGAGCGGCGGACAAATCATACAATTTGATGAAACACCGGCAGATGTTCTGAATTCCGCAAAAGAAGTCATGCAGACATTTAAGAGTATAATCAACCTGTAAATTTAATCCTATGAAAAAATATTTTTTCGCACTGATCTCCCTGTTGCTGATTCAATTTTCCATATCAGCACAAAGTGGTTCAGATGTGTTTGAGAAAGTGTGGAAAGGCGGATCAAAAGCACGGACCGACATGACAGAAAGCGGTTATTTTATTTGCACGGAACAATTATATGACATCGATTACAATGATGAAACAAACACTTTCACCGGTTACAGCCGGACAGAGTTTTCATTTGATTATGTAACGTATGTGTCTGTTTCGAAAATCAGCGGCACGGTGAATGCCGAAGATTATTCCGTCGTGATCACACACGATTATTCTGTACGTAAAGACGAATTGCCATACGACATGTATTGGATTGATACAACTTTAAAACTCACCCTGTACAGCGACGAAGACCATGATGGGTATTATATTTTGTCGGGACAGGCCTCCAACATGTCTTACAGCGACGAAGTGTACGAAGTCACCAATTATCCGTACTAAAAAACAATCATCATGAATAAAGAAAACGAAGAACAGATCTGCTGCCCGCCATTTAATCCCGAACTGTGGGATGATAAAGTGATTGAATGGAACGAAAAAAAATTCATCCGCGACCGTGTCAAAACATTTTTCTACATGCCTTTTGGCTTTGGAAAAACCATGAAGCGCGTGATGACAGCACTCGAAAACGCAGGCGCAACCTCACCTGAATACCTTTGCCTTTCCGATCACACATCGAAATGGAATATGGATATTCTGCTGGCGGTGGACAGAGATATTCCCGGGGCTGAAAATAAAACCATCAGCGGAAAATTTTACAGCCGCGTGTACGAAGGGCCGTTCAAAGATACCGGAAAATGGTGCAGCGATTTCGAATCGAAAGCAAAAGAAAAAGGATTCGAAATTAAAAAATGGTACATGTGGTACACCACGTGTCCGAAATGTGCCAAAAAATACGGTAAAAACTACGTTGTTGTCATCGGACAGGTGTAGCGCTGAATACGCTTCTGCAGTTTTTACTGAGTTTAAAGTTTATAAACCTGATAGCTATCGGGTTGAAAGATGTTGTGGTAGTCCTCCGTGGCGGATTTGCTTCCGACATTCCAGAGTCGCGAAGCGTCCTGGAATAGTTGGGGCGCGCCACGAAACTTTTCAACTCAAAGGTGCTTCGCGTGCTTATATAATCCCCAGGACGCTGTCCTGAGCCAATATCTGTAGCGCAATTTGTGCTTCGCAGCTTTTATTAAGCCTTCGGCCACTTAAAATTTGTGTTTCAATTTTTGAGGAGCTTTGCGTGCACATCCCTGATGTCGCTTTGCGACCATACGTTATAGATGTTTGACTAAATTCATAGCGCCTTTCAAAGGAACCAACTATAGTCATTTGGGGGTAAACCCAGAAGAACCTTTCTGACTGCCTGTTGCAGTTAAACCAGCCAGGCAGGCTCTGAATAAGGAACCTGTCTGACGCCAGGCAGGAAAGGAATGATGTAGGATGAAGTGAAGTTTGAAGTGCACGTAAACAGACCACTAACACTCGCTCATAACCCATAACTTATCACTCATAACTGGCCACTGACTCCGCGGCGGCGGATGAATACTGACTACTACCAATAACCATCAACCGATAACCATTAACTGTTAACCAATAACCATTAACCGTTACCCATTAACCGATAACCATTAACCATCTCCCATCTTCTTTTTTTAACAATTTTTCGTCCGGTTTTCAAACTTTAATTATCTTGCACCACAAATCCGCCAAAAACCATTTTCCCATGGAAGAACTAAAGAATGACAAACCGCTTGAACTGCCCGAAAACGCTTATCGGGAACTGAATGAAGGAGAATCGTACGAACCGGTCATGTCGCCGAAAAAAGTATACCCCGAAGTCACCCTTTGGTCGGTATTGATGGGACTTTTAATGGCCGTTATTTTTTCTGCAGCCGCCGCTTATGCGGGATTGAAAATCGGACAGGTGTTCGAGGCAGCTATTCCCATTTCAATCATAGCCATTGGCTCTTCGGCTTTGGCGCGAAAAAAGAATGCTCTGGGACAGAATGTCATTATTCAGTCCATTGGTGCCAGCTCGGGTGTTATTGTCGCCGGCGCCATTTTCACCATTCCGGCCTTGTATATTCTGCAAGATAAATATCCGGGTATTGAAATCAATTTCCTGCAAATCTTTCTGGCTGCCTTGTTGGGCGGTATTCTCGGAATTCTTTTTTTAATCCCTTTCCGAAAGTACTTTGTCAAAGAGCAACATGGAAAATTCCCCTTCCCCGAAGCCAAAGCAACAACCGAGATTCTGATCTCGGGCGAAAAAGGCGGAAAACAAGCCGGGTTGCTTATCACCAGCGGTCTCATTGGTGGTCTTTATGACTTTCTGGCCAATTCACTCAAACTGTGGTCCGACACTGTTACAACCCGCATTATTCCTTATGGAGAACAGCTGGCCAATGACTTTAAAATGGTCTTTAAAATGAGCACCAGCGCCATGGTATTCAGCTTCGGCTACCTGATCGGATTGCGCTATGCTATGATTATTGCCGTTGGTTCCATGCTTTCATGGCTGGTTTTCGTGCCATTGTTTAATGAAATAGGGAATTTCATGGCTGCAGCTGGTGGCGGTGAAAATATTTTTGCTTCCATGTCACCGGAAATTATTTTTACCAAATATGTCCGCAACATCGGTATCGGCGCTATTGCTATGGCTGGTATCATTGGAATTATCAAATCTTCGGGTGTCATTAAAAAATCATTCGGTCTGGCTGTTTCAGGATTATCAGGCAAAAAAGTAGAAGAACAGACAGAGCGCACACAAAAGGACATTAAAATGACCTTTGTATTGTTCATGATTCTGTTAACTGTGATTGCCATTTTCGTTTTTCTGTTTGCAGGAATTCAACTCGATCTAACACAGGCACTGGTGGCGCTGGCTACTGTCATTCTGGTATAATTCCTGTTTACTACTGTTGCAGCCAAAGCCATTG
>Ga0074193_1001876_pt1 | contig 22157 bp, 20 predicted proteins | sample EPASupsiteHSE605_FD_64523 | JGI IMG/M metagenome (GOLD analysis project Ga0074193, IMG submission 64523) | Bioremediated contaminated groundwater from EPA Superfund site, New Mexico - Sample HSE6-05 | ecosystem: Environmental > Aquatic > Deep subsurface > Groundwater > Contaminated ... | reverse complement strand
CGGTTAATACTATTACCGTCCAATATTTTACGTACAGCTGCTACCCGAAACGCATCTGAATATTTCGTCATAAAAAATGCACCTCCAAATGTTAGATAATTTTGTCTAACATTTGGGGTGCATTTCATAGGCTGCCTGCTCTGTTTCTCCCGGTTGTTTATTTGGCTGCTAAGTTAGCAGGTAGAGTTCTATCCAAACTTTCAACAAATTCACCGGTGTTATGATTAAATGTCCTTATGGAAATTTTATCAGGATAAAGATATATTGAATTTGTCCAGATTATTTTGCCATCTAAGGTTGGATTATGTAAATCAAGTATTTTACCTTCATACAAATTTATTGTTTCATCAAAGCTTGGGTTTGTTGCCGGAGTATGTGTATGACCGGAAACCCATAATAATATCTGCGGATTCTTCATAAGTAGTTCGTGAAGCTGCTTTTCTGGTTGTGCAATGAAATTCGGTGTGTTGACTTCTTTATTGTATTGCGCCAAAGTACCAGCCAAAGGCGCATGAAAAAATATTAATGTAGGCTTTGTTTTATTAGTTGCCAGTGTTTCTTCTAGCCAACTTAACTGCTGCGCTGATATTTCTGTCAGATACTTGCCGCTTGTAACATCAGGGGAGAGAAAAATAAGCAGATAATTATCAATATATTGATAGTAATATATATTATTTATTTTAAAAGTATTTTTGAACCGCTCAAGCTTTGTTGCACGCAAATCTGGCGAAGCCCATTTCAATTTACCGCTTGCTGTTAGATGATCTTCATACATAAATTCGTGGTTGCCGACGATGAGTGCTTTGGGCTTGGTCAGTTTATCAACAAATTCTTTAGCTTGGGCATAGTCTGATTCATTACCTAATTTTTCAACAATGTCACCTAAGAAAACAACTAAATCAACATCACTCCAGGCATTGATATCATTAATGGCTCTTAACTTGTTGTCGATTTTTGTTTGTCTGCCATTTGCATTTTCTTCAGCTGATAATTTGCTTGGATAATGTGCATCACTTAAGATTACAATTCGATGATATTCTTTTTGTGATGGGTAATAAGTTTTTGCCTGGTTTTCAAAAAATAAAAAACCCAAAAAGCTAAATAATAAAACGATAGCAGCGATTAGCTTTTTTCTCATGTTTTCATCTCCTCAAAAAAACATTTTATCACATTGACAGCAATATAGATAAAATAATTTTTGATGAAAACCATCGGAGAAGATTGCATCGCAGCAGGACTTTGAGCTTACATAGTGGAATATTCAAATGAGTTTGTTTTTAGGACTATGAAGTTTCTGTTATAGTTATGAATTCGGCTACGTCGTTCTTGATAAATAGACACTTTTTCTTTAAAGGAGAAAAATAATGGAAAAATATACCGAAGCCAAATCCTGTATTTCAGGCGCAGATGATTTATTCAAGTTCAGGGTAACCGAAATAATGCTTATATCTACTGAATATGACGCCTATGTGCTTGAGGAAGATGGACAGTTGGCTGAGAAAATTTATCATCAGTTCAGTGATTTGAGCCTTCCTTATATTCCCAGGATTCATTGGGTAGCGAGCAGTGAAGAGGCGTTTGAAACATTAAAGAAAATTCCTATACATCTGGTAATTTCCATGTCACGGGCAAATGACATGAGCTCATTTGATTTTGAAAGAGCAATTCATGAAGTGTATCCTGAAATACCAATCGTTATGCTTTCTTATGAACGTTTGACGCCGGACGTTATTGGACGTATAAGAGAAAATGCCTGCATAAATAGGGTTTTTCATTGGTCAGGAGACAATAAGGTTTTGCTGGCAATCATTAAATATGTGGAAGATCAGCAAAACTTTGCTGCCGACAGTAAGCTTGGGGTGCAGGCAATTTTACTGGTTGAAGATTCACCAGTATATTACTCGCAAATTCTGCCTATTATATATACGGAGATATTGTCACAAACAAGGTACTTGGTTCTACATGCCATGAATGTCAAGCATGGCTTACTCAGGGTGAGGCTCAGACCAAAAATTTTACTTGCGGAAACTTATGAAGAGGCAATGAAAATTATCGAATCATATCGGTACAATTTGCTGGGAATAATTTCTGATGTGCGTTTCCCTAAAGGCGGCTGCCTTAATAAGGTGGCAGGTTTTGAACTTGCTCAGCAAGTAAAGGGTATGATCAATGATCTTCCGTTTTTACTGCAGTCTGAAGATGAGGAAAATGAAAAGATAGCTTTAGTAAGAAAGATAGATTTTTTAAGCAAAACCTCTCCGAGTCTCCTTCACAATTTGCGCAGCTATATTCTGGAAAGCTACGGCTTCGGACCATTTGTCTTTAAATATCCTGATGGACGTGTTATTGAAGAGGCAAATGATATTACTACGCTGGAAAAAATAGTAAGGGATTTGCCAGAAGAAAGCTTGCAGTATCATGCGGCAAATAATGATTTTTCACGTTGGTTTCGCGCACGTGCAGAGTTTGAAGTTGCTGAGAAACTAAGGTTTTTGGATGCGGCAAAAATTGACAGTGCTTCTGATATGAGAAATTATATTCTTGGCGTGCTCACTGCCTATTTCAAAAAATATCAGACAGGTTCTATATTAAGTTTTGAAGGCCTTGCAAAAAAAGATATGGAAAATGCCTTTATAAAACTTGGCAAAGGTTCTTTAGGCGGTAAGGCGCGAGGTGTTGCCTTTATGAATGCCATGATATCCAAGGCTCATATGTCCGATAAATACGAAGATATGAAAGTCAAGGTTCCGCGTTCGTTTGTTGTAGGCAGCGAGGTTTTCGAAAAATTCATTGAACAGAATGATCTTTATTCATTTATTAGTCATGGCCCTTCTGAGGCTGAAATTGCCAAAAAGTTTGTTGAATCTGAATTACCGGAGGAAATTCAGGATAATCTTCGTGTTCTCACTTTGTACATAAAATGTCCGCTTGCAGTGAGGTCTTCAAGTATTCTTGAAGATTCCAGAATACTGCCTTTTGCCGGCATTTATAAAACATATGTTGTTCCCAATAGTAACGATAATAACGAAGTATGCTTCAAGCAGCTTTCGGATGCTGTTAAATTGGTATATGCCTCCGTATTTTATGAAGCACCTGTAAGATATGCGCAAAATGCTGATATAAGAATAGAAGAAGAGAAAATGGCAGTGCTCATCCAGGAGCTTGTCGGTGAATATTATGGTGAACATTTTTATCCTGCTATATCAGGTGTAGCCCAATCCTATAACTTCTATCCTTACTATCCCATAAAACCGGAGGATGGCACAGTCAGCCTTGCTCTTGGTTTTGGGAAAACAATTGTTGAGGGTGAACGTACATTTAGATTTTCACCTGTATATCCCAAACTGAACCCATTAGTTTCCAGCCCACAAGAACAGATGAGCAAGGCACAAAATTTATTTTATTCTGTTAATCTTAAAAAAACTGCTAATCTTACATTGCAGGCTGATGAAGACTATGTTTATGAAAAAATGCCTGTTTCACAGGCGTATAAAGATGGCGCTCTGGAATATATCGGCAGCACATATTCTGCTGAAAATGACTGTATATATGATAATGTAAATCATACTGGCTTAAAGCTGATTACTTTTGCTCCCATTCTCAAATATGACAGATTGCCTTTAACAAAGATTATTCAGGACCTGATGCTTATGGGCAAAAAAGCCTTTGGCTCAGATGTTGAGATTGAGTTCGCAATAAACATACCTAAAGATAAAAATAAACCAGCTGAATTTAATTTTTTACAAATACGGCCAATTGTTATTGGAAAAGAAGCACATCAGGTAAACCTCGAAGAAACAAACGATACATGGTGTTTCAGCAAGCAAACTATTGGCAACGGTTATTATGATGATATAAAAGACATTATTTACGTTGATCCGGAAAATTTCGATCTTAAAGAAAGCATGCAGATCGCCAGAGAGATTGGGACGCTCAATAAAATACTGGCGCAGGAAGGACGTCGCTGTATCTTAATCGGTTTTGGAAGAATAGGAACGGCTGACAGATGGCTGGGGATCCCACTTACTTGGGAGCAGATGTCACAATCTTTGATTATAGTGGAAGTTGAACGTCGCGAGCTGAGACCTGAACCTTCTTTGGGAAGCCATTTTTTCCATAATTTAACGGCAACAGGCATGGGGTATTTTCATGTACCATTTGCTGGTGACCACGGAACAATTGACTGGCAATGGTTGATTAGCCAGCCAGTTTTGCAGCAAACAAAATATGTAAAACTTATACGAAGGGAGGAGGCTTTTAAGGTTAAAATTGACGGCAGAAATTTTCAGGGTGTTATCTATAAATAGATAATGCTCATCTGAGTTTTCCGATATTTATCTTCAACTTTTTTCGTATACAAAATACAAAACAAGACGTATAATGGTAGTGGAACAAAGTATTAAAAAAACTGCCGTCGGAAGCAAAATAATTGGGAGGGTTGTTCAATGACAACAAGTGCTCAGAAGTATTGTGATGAACTCTATAACAGAGTGGTAGAAAGAAATGCTAATGAACCAGAATTTCACCAAACAGTAAAAGAAGTTCTTAGTTCTTTGGTTCCGGTTCTTGAAAAAAATCCTGAATATATTGATTTAGGGATTATGGAGCGAATAGTTGAACCAGAAAGACAAATAATTTTCAGAGTTCCATGGGTTGATGATACCGGAAAAGTTAGGGTAAACCGTGGTTTCCGTGTTCAGTTTAATAGCGCTATTGGACCTTATAAAGGTGGCTTGCGTTTCCATCCTTCTGTAAATCTCAGCATTATTAAATTCCTTGGTTTTGAACAGACTTTCAAAAATTCGCTAACAAGCCTGCCTATGGGCGGCGGCAAAGGCGGTTCTGATTTTGACCCAAGAGGTAAATCAGATGCTGAAGTAATGCGTTTTTGCCAAAGTTTTATGACAGAATTATATAGACATATTGGCCCTAATGTTGACGTTCCGGCTGGTGACCTTGGTGTTGGCGGCAGAGAAGTTGGCTATCTTTTCGGACAATATAAAAGAATTAAAGGTGCTTATGAAAATGGCGTCATCACTGGTAAAGGATTGTCCTTCGGCGGCAGTTTGACTCGCCCTGAAGCTACTGGTTTCGGCATTGCTTATTTCTGCCAGGAAATGCTCAAGGCAAAAGGCACTTCTTTTGCAGGAAAAACTGTCTCAGTTTCAGGCTTCGGCAACGTTTCGTGGGGTACAGTTATTAAAGTAACTGAACTAGGCGGTAAGGTTGTTACAATTTCCGGTCCTGATGGCTATGTTTATGATGAAAATGGCGTCAGCGGTGAAAAAATCGAATATATGCTTGAAATGAGAGCATCTGGCCGCGACCGTGTAGAAGATTATGCTGATCGCTTTGGAGCTAAATTCTATGCCGGTGAAAAACCATGGGGATGTAAGGTAGACATAGTTATACCGTGCGCAACTCAAAATGAAATTCTTATTGAAGATGCAAAGAAAATAGTAGCCAATGGCATAAAATTCGTATGTGAAGGATCAAATATGCCTAGCACAAATGAAGCAATAGATTATATGTTGGCCAATGGTATTTACCTTGGACCATCAAAAGCTGCTAATGCTGGCGGTGTTTCCGTCTCTGGTCTGGAAATGACACAGAACAGCATGAGATTGGCGTGGTCTTTTGAAGAGGTTGATGAAAAACTTAAAAACATCATGCTTAACATATATAAAAACTCCAGCGCAGCTGCAGAAAAATATGGCCACAAAGACAATTTAGTCATAGGTGCCAATATAGCAGGATTTATAAAAGTTGCTGAGGCAATGAAAGCGCAAGGGATAGTATAATAGCATTCTACAATTAAAAATAAAGGGACGGGATGTCTTGGCGGAAGCCTTGACATTCCGTTTCTTTATTTTTGCATTAATTATTTGACTGTATCATTTGAAGGTATAGCTTCTTTTGAAATAATGTCGTATAATACTAAATAATAATATTACTATTTAGGAGGAGTCATGGATAACGTAATTGATGTTCTACGGGATAAAGGCCATAAGATTACACCACAAAGACGTGCAGTTATTAACGCCTTGTTAAATTGCGGACCATTTTCTACGGCGTTACAGCTTTTAGAATATGTTAAAAAAGAGCAACCAGATGTAAGTTTGGACACAGTCTATCGAAATCTTAGTTTGTTTCAGCAATTGGGGATTGTTAATGAAATACAGATGATTAATCAAGATGGTAACCGCTTTGAAATTTCAAGAGATGGTCATCATCATCACATTATTTGTCTCAAATGTGGGAAGATTGAGTGTCTGCAAAAATGCCCAGTTAGCAAAGAAGCGATAGAAATGATTGAAAAAAATGGTTTTGCAGTAGTTTCTCATTCACTTGAATTTTATGGCTATTGTTGTGGATGTCAAAAATAATCTAATGAGTTTTTATAGAAAAGTAGTTAGTGAAAATTTGGGAGGATTTAAAATGAATAAAATTTTTAGAGTGTTTTTAGTTATGGCGCTAAGTATAGTATTGCTGTCTGCATGTGGTCGCAATAGTGCTGCTGACAAAGATAAGGAAAATGGCAAACCTGCGTTTACTGTTGTTACTTCTTTTTATCCTATGTATATTGCAACAATAAATATTACTAAGGATATTCCTGGTGTGAAGGTCATAAATATGACAAAACCACAAACTGGTTGTTTACACGATTACCAGTTAGTGCCTGAAGACATGCAAAAACTAGAGAAAGCAAATGCTTTTGTTGTTAACGGTGCAGGCATGGAGGCATTTCTTGATAAAGCGGTTAAACAACAGCCAAATTTAAAAATAGTTGATGCAAGTAAGAATTTACTTTTATTGAAGGATGAAGACGGCGAAGAGAATCCCCACGTTTGGGTCAGCGTTTCTAATGCAATAATCCAAGTGAAAAATATAGCTGAACAATTAGCAGCTATCGATCCTGTTAATGCTGAAAAATATAAAAATAATGCGAGTGTTTATACGAAAAAGCTAGAAGCCTTGAGAAATGATATGCATTCAAGCTTAGATAATGTAAAAACAAAAGATATCATAACCTTCCATGAAGCTTTCCCTTATTTTGCTAAAGAATTCAATCTTAACATCGTTGATGTTATTGAGAGAGAGCCTGGGACAGAGCCGTCACCGAAAGAACTGGAAGACACAATTGCTAAGGTTAAACAATTAAACGTAAAGGCCTTATTCGCAGAACCACAATACCCCGCTAAAGCAGCCGGAGTTATAGCTAAGGAAACAGGAGCAAAAATATTTACACTTGATCCGGCAGTGACAGGCGAATCTAAAGCTGATGCTTATGATGACTATATTAATATTATGAAAAAGAATCTTGATGTACTTAAAGAGGCATTGCAATAATGGGAGATAAGCAAGCAAAGAGCGAAAATATCTGTAGCAGGCTTTGTTGCACAAAAATCGAAAATTTTGGTGTTAGCTTTGGCGGTGCAAAGATTTTTGATAATGTAAATGTGCATATTCACTGTGGTGAACTTACTGCTATTATTGGTAAAAATGGTGCCGGTAAAAGCACTTTATTAAAAGCAATATTAGGTGAGGTCAAACATTCTGGTGAGTTAAAGTACATGGACGAGAAGGGTGCTCATACGGGTCATCCTTGCGTTGGCTATGTACCACAATATCTGAATTTTGACGTTGGCACACCTACAAGTGTCCTGGATTTATTTAATAGTTGTTTAACACAAGTACCATCATGGTTATGCTGTTCGCAGAAAATGCGCAACAGGGTTATTGAAGATCTTAAAATAGTAAAGGCCGAGCATCTTGTAGATAGAAGGCTTGGTGCTTTGTCAGGTGGTGAATTGCAAAGGGTACTGCTTGCTTTGGCACTTGATCCAATACCGGATTTGTTGCTTTTGGATGAACCTGTCTCGGGAATAGACCAGAATGGCCTTGAATTATTTTATGATATGGTTTCAGAGCTTCGCAGGAAGAATGATTTATCCATTATTTTGGTCTCACATGATTTTGACCTCGTATGCAGATATGCCGATAGAGTTATTCTGCTTGATGGTACTGTCATTTGTAATGGTACGCCAGAAGAGGTTTTTAACGATGAAAAAACAAGAAAGATTTTTAAAAGTATATTACCAATAGCTGCAAGAAATAAAGAAAAATCAGGAAATGGGGAATGCTCATGTTAGACGGTTGGTATGCATTAGTTGATTTTATGCTGCCATTTCCTTGGGCAGCCCATACTTTTATGAAAAATGCTTTTTTGGCAATAATTTTGGTGATGCCTCTTTTTGGACTTTTGGGGACGATGGTAGTTAATAATCGTATGGCTTTCTTTTCTGACTCATTAGGGCACGGAGCCTTTACCGGCATAGCACTAGGAACATTGCTGGGGTTAGTTGAACCGTTGGCAGCGATAGTTTTGTTTTCTGTAGTTTTTGCTGGCATTATTACCTTTATTAAACACCGATCAACGGCTTCTAGCGATACCATAATTGGAGTTTTTTCTTCATTTGCTATTGCATTGGGATTAATAATAATGTCGCGTAGTGGAAGCTTTGCAAAGTACTCTTCTTATCTTATTGGTGATTTACTCAGTATAAGCCAAGAAGATATTTTTATGATTCTGGCTGTTTTTTTGGTTATTATTTGTTTATGGGTCTTTATATTTAACCGGATCCTTATTGTCAGTATCAATCCTTCACTAGCTGCAAGCAGAGGTATTGATACATTGATGAGTGAAATGTTGTTTTCTGCCGCATTGGCAATAGTAGTTTCCATCAGCATTCAATGGGTTGGACTGCTGATTATCAATTCGATGCTTGTGCTCCCAGCTGCCGCAGCACGTAATGTAAGTAATAATGTCAGGCAGTATCATCTCTTTTCTATTTTTATTGCTTTACTATCAGGAATTGCTGGTTTAATAATGTCCTATTATTGGAATACAGCAACAGGCGCAACAATTGTACTTTTTGCTTCCGGACTCTTTTTCCTTACCTTTACACTAAGGCATCGGTTTTTATCCTGACGAATGAAAATTTGATTCGTATTCTGAATAATAGTTACTGGAACAGAATATTTTTAATTTTACTATTTATAATTATAATGATTTTTGTTATCATCAAAGTTAGGTAAATTAAACTATTGGAGGCTCGCAATGATAACACAAGAAGTTGTTCAGAAAATCCGCAATATTGTTGGTAAAGAGCATACCTTGGATTCAGATTTGGATCGTTTTGGTTATTCATACGATTCATCTTTTGTGCCTTTATTTCCAGCCAGTATGCCTGATTTGGTTGTAAGGCCGCGTACTACAGAGGAAGTTGCAGAAGTGATGAAAATAGCTTATGACAACGCTATACCTGTAACTGCACGCGGAACTGCAAGCGGTCGTACCGGTGGTTCAATACCTCTTAAAGGAGGCATTGTGCTTTGCCTCGATCGTATGACTTCAGTTATAGAATTAGATCAAAAAAATATGATGATTACTGTAGAGGCTGGGGTGCGTACCGGTGATATCTACAACCTTTGCGCACAAAAGGGGCTGTTTTATCCCCCTGATCCGGCCAGCTTCAAGTTTTCGACAATTGGCGGCAATATCGCTGAGGATGCTGGTGGTATGCGTGCTGTTAAATATGGTGTAACACATAATTTTGTTATGGGTTTGGAAGTAGTACTTGCTGATGGAAGAATTATAAAGACCGGTGGCAAGTCAATTAAGAATGTAACCGGCTACAATATGACACAACTCATAGTTGGTTCAGAAGGTACCTTGGGTATTGTAACCAAAGCTATTCTTCGTTTGATACCTATGCCGAAATTCCGTAATACTCTTTTATTGATGTTTCCAACATTGGACGGCGCTTGCGACACTATCCACCAAATGCTGCAAGCAGGCATTGTTCCAGCTTCTGCCGAGCTTATGGACAGGACTTGTCTTAAGGCAATCGCGAAAAATCGCAAATTTGATTTCCCAGACACAGTTCAAGCTTGCATTGTAACTGAAGTTGATGGTTCAGAAGAATATGAAATCAAAAAACAGGCTGAACAAATTGAGAAAATAGCTAACATTAATGGTGTAGTTGAAATACGCATTGCCAAAACGGCTCAGGAAGCTGACGACCTTTGGGCTATCAGACGTGCTTTGAGTCCTGCTGTTGGTGCATTGGCTCCAGATCGCATAAGCGAAGATATTTCAGTACCTCGTAACGAATTCCCTGAAATTGTCAGACGTATCCGTACAATCGTCAATAAATATAATCTTGATTTTGCAGTTTATGGGCATGCCGGTGATGGCAACTTACATCCATCGATTCTTTGTGATATGTCAGACCCTGAACAGGCAAAGGTTGTGCACAAGGCAGTCGATGAAGTATTTGCAGCTACACTTGAATTAGGTGGTACGCTTTCAGGCGAACATGGCATTGGCATAACAAAACAGAATTATTTAAAAGATGCTTTGGGAGAAGCTGGGGTAGACGTCTTAAAATCAATCAAAAAAGCGCTGGACCCGAAAGGAATACTGAACCCAGGCAAAGTATGGCCGGAGGAGGAAGCTATCCATGACTGATAAAAACACGGAATTGCTTAAGGAAATTCATGAAATAGCCAGTAAGTGTGATCGTTGCGGTAATTGTCTGCTAGTTTGTCCTGTTTTTGCTGTAAATAGCCGTGAGGCTTGTGGCGCACGCGGCATGGTAAATGCAGCTCGTGCTCTTACTAAGGGCGGCGTAGCAGCTGAAGAGGATATTTTGGAGGCAGTTGACTATTGCCTGCTTTGCGGGGCTTGTATTGATGTCTGCGCCAGTAAGGTCAAAGTGCCTGAAGTAATGCTGAAAACGAGACAAAAATTGGTTCATTTGTCGGATAAACCATTTGATTATTCTGCTGAAGAAAAAGAAAAGATGAATGAAGCGTTTGACGCATTGTGTGAACGTTGCGCAGAAATAGAAGGACCAGAAACTGAAACTAACCGTAAAATTGCTTATTTCTTTGGTTGTCAGGCGAGACTTGACGCAATTGATACGGCTGCTAAAACAGTGCAGCTTTTAAGCAAAACTGCTGATGTTGAATTGATTAATAATGAATGTTGTGGCTTGCCTGCTTTAACTCGTGGGCATGTTGATGTCTTTGTTGAAGATGCTAAACAAAATATCCAACTCTTTGAAGATGTTGATACCATCGTTTCTGACTGCGCATGTTGCAGTGATACTTTGAAAAAAGTCGCATCATATCTGGCAAACGATCCGGAATGGAGCGAACGTGCAGCTGGCTTTAGCAAAAAGGTATTTTCATTATCAGAGTATTTAGCCAAAATTGGTTATTTGCCAGAAAAACACGAGGAACAGATAACTTATCATGATCCGTGTCACTTAGGAAGAAATCAAGGTATAAAAAAAGAACCACGTGAACTTTTGAAAGCAGTTGGGGGTTATGTTGAGTTGGCTGGCGCAGATGTGTGTTGTGGCGGTCCTTGTTTCTTCCCAAGTGATTATCCAGAAACTTCTGATGCCTTGTTGGATAAAAAACGTCAGAATATTGAGAAGAGCGGAGCGGCTATAGTAACAACAGAATGTTACAATTGCTTAAAGCAACTCAAGCGAGCGGCTGAAAAGAGTGGCGGTAAGTTTAAGGCTGTCCATATTAGTGAAATTTTATAGAAGCTTAATTGGAATGCAAGCCTCAGGTATTTTTTGACTGAGGCTTGCATTTTTAATAAAACGTTGATTTTAGAAGAAACTATTTACAAGTTTAGATAAATGTGTTTAAATATGGTTAGTACGTACGAACCAACTATATTGTTTTTTGTTGGGAGATGATATTTGTAGAGTATTTTGGTTCATTTAGTTTCTTTTTGTATGCTTGTTAGTAATAATGATGAATTGAGGTGTTTAGGATATAATGGCAGATGTTGAAACTTTTATTGTTAAATACATAAATATTTTGTCTGAGTTTATGCGACAATCCGTGAGAACTTACAAAGAGAGCGCAGACAGTAAGGATTTATTTAACTTAACAATAACTCAATTACATTATCTTCACGCAATTGGAGAACTTGATGCGCCAACATTTAAACAAATTGTTGAGAAGTTTAATGTAAAAAAGTCAACCGTGACTGATATAGTTAACAGATTAATAGCCAGAAATTTAGTTTATAAAAAGCAGTCTGATGAAGATTTAAGAACTTTTAACTTATATCTAACAGAAAAGGGTAAGGAACTATTGGAGATGGAAAGGCTAGGTTATTATTATTTTGCTAATAAAATGACCAAGTGCCTTAATGAAGAAGAGAAAAAAACATTTTTAAGTCTTTTAGAAAAAATCGTTAAAGAAATTAAATAATTTTTTAAATTAAAAGTTAGTTAGTACAAACTAATTTTATGCTTGCGAATTTAGGAGGAATTATAATGTTAAAAAAAATAGGCGTTTTACTGGTTGTCCTAATTTTATCAATGTTTACTGTAAATGTTGCTTTTGCCTTGCCAGGCAATAATGAAAGTTCAAACATGGAGGCAAAGGAAATAGTCACTGACACTAATATAATAAAAATTATGTTAATTGATAAGGTTAGTACAAAAGTAAATAAACTAGGTGAAAAGGTCGGTTTCAAAGTAAAGGAAGATGTTATCTTAGATAACAGGACAATAATTGAAAAAGACTGTAAAGTTTTTGGAACAATTACAAAATTAAACAAGGCAGCCGCCTGGAAGCATGATGGAAATATTGAAATAACTTTTTCAGAAGTAACGGCCAAAGATGGTACGGTTATTCCGGTAGAAGGAGTCCTTAAAGCATATGGCAAGAAACCTAATTTCTTCGTTCAATATTCACTCATGGGCGCATTTTTTAAAGGAAAGCAAATTTCGATAGAACCAGGTACTGAAGCTATACTAAAAATTAATAGGACCATATAAATGTTATGAATATTAGAAATGTATTTGGGATATTATTACTGGTCTTGTTTCTTCTGCTTGCCTTTAGTGGTTTTTTCCTTCCTAAAAAATATCTTGAACCATGGCAAAAAGATTATGCCGGAAAGTTTGATGATCCTAGGATGTCTCTTGTTGCTCATGGTTTACTAGCCGCTAACGGTCATAACTTGCAGCCTTGGAAAATTAAGCTAGATGAATATAACAATGACATTTTTTATTTATATGCTGATGCCGACCGTTTAGCGAAGGAAGTAGATCCTTTTGCACGGCAGACAATGATTTCTCAAGGAACTTTTTTAGAATATATTAAAGTTGCTGGCGCAAACAATGGTTATAAGACTGAATTTATATTTTTCCCCAATGGAAATTATGATGAGAGCAACTTAGCCGAAAGCATGAAGAAATTACCTGTTGCTAAAATTACAATCAAAAAGACCACCCCGAAAGATTTTGCATTATACGATTACATGTTTATGCCGGATACCAATAGGGGACCCTATAAACCTTTAAAGCCAGCTGATGCCGAAATTAGTGAATTACTAAAATATAATACCGATAACAATATATTATTAAGATTTTTTCGAGAAGACGAAGAGATTAAATCACTAGGCAGTTATATTGTAGCTGGTGCAGAAATAGAGAGCAGTATTCATCGAATCTATGAAGAAACCAAGAAAATATTAAGGATTAACGAGTACGAGAAGAATAAATATCGTTATGGTTTTTCGATTGATGGGCAAGGCGACAGCGAAATTAAGAAGAATATCTTACAAGGGCTAGTTACAATGTTGCCATTCCTGAATAATGAAAAAGCAGCGGCAAAGGTTTTTATGGAAAACGCTGAAATTGCAGCAACCAATACTCCGGCGTATGCGATGATTATGACAGAAGATAATAGTCGCTTATCACAAGTTAAGGCTGGCATGTTATACAGCAGATTAATACTCACTGCACATAGTATGGGCCTTGCAATGCAACCGCCAAGCCAAGTGTTGGAGGAATATCCTGAAATGAAAGAACAGTATAATCAAATTAAAAATGAATATGCAGGAGATAAAACAATACAGATTTTATTTCGTATAGGTTTTCCGTCACAAGAAGCTGTAAAAAGTATGCGACAAGATGTAAAAGACCTGATGGATTAAAAGCCAATCTGTCAAACGGCAAAGTTTAAATATTTTAATGATATTGATCAATAATATCATTCACCACGGAGATTGCTATTACTTAAAATGGATGATATATTGTCAATGTAATAGCAGTAATAGGAAAATTTGAATTCAAAGGAGCCGTGGTGGTATTGAAATTTGTGAACTTTCAACTTAATAATCAGATAAGATTAGGCGTCAAAGTGAAAAATGGAATTATGGATATTGCACAAGTATCAGATGCCTACTCACTTGGGGTACCAAAGACAATTGAACAAATTATTGCCGCAGGTAAATCAGTAACTGAAAAGCTACAAAAGTATGTTGAAAGCACTTCTTTTTTGATAGATGAAGATAATATTGTCTATGCTCCTTGTGTTACTAATCCTGAAAAAATAATTTGTATTGGCTTAAACTATCTGGATCATGCCAATGAGTCAAAAATGGAAATACCACTTTCGCCGGTTGTATTTAGCAAGTTTAGTAATGCTTTGGCCGGTAATAAACAAGAGATTCTTCTGCCAATTAATGCAAAACAATTTGATTATGAAGCAGAATTAGTTATTGTAATTGGTAAAACGGCAGAGAGTGTTTCTCGCGAAAATGCAATGTCTTATATCTTTGGTTATGCTATAGGCAATGATTTAAGTGCAAGAGACCTTCAGTTTCGGACAGGACAATGGCTGTTAGGAAAAACATGTGATGGATTCGCTCCTATTGGTCCATATTTGGTAACGGCTGATGAAGTAAATCCTTCTGATCTTGAAATAAGTTGTAGAGTTAATGGTGAATTGAGACAACAAGGAAACACGAAAAATATGATCTTTGATTGCGCCTATATTGTGAGCTATTTGTCACATCACATGACCTTGAAGCCAGGTGACATAATTTTTACAGGGACACCGGCTGGAGTTATTTTGGGTTATCCAGAGGGGAAAAGGGTATGGCTTAAAAGCGGCGATGAAGTAAGTGTGTCAATCGAAAAAATTGGTACACTTATAAATAAACTTAAATAACAATAAAATATTATTTAATAAAGTTGTTGCATGTTATACTAACCATTGTGTTATAATCATTACATGTCTGTCATAACAGAAATTTCGTTTCTATGAAGTGGAGGAAGTTGAGCATGCCGTTTAGGTTAAAACCTAAGGAAGAAAAGTTTTTTGAATTTATGGATAATCATGCCGAACTTTGCGTTGAGGCAGCAGATGTAATGGTAGATAGCGTAAGTGGTAAAACTTCTCAAGAGACAGCTTTGTCAGTAATTGAAGATTTAGGGGGCAAAGCTAATAAAATTGTTGAAGCGACAGAGAGCAAATTGCACAAAACTTTTATTGCGCCGTTAGACCGTGAGGATATTCATGTACTGATTGAAATCCAAAACGAGATTATGAATTCGATTGGTGACTTCCTGCATAAGTTTTATAAGTATAATCCAGGTGAACCATCGGAAGGGATAGTCTTGATGGTGAAAAATGTTCGTGATTGTGTAAAACAGGTCAATAAAGCAATTAACGAAGTACCTAATATGAAGAAAAACTATTTAAAAATTGAGGCACGTACAAACAAAATAAAGCAACTTGAAGCATTAGGTGATGAGTTATACCGTGATGAAATGGTAAGACTTTTCTGTAATACTCCAGATGCCATTCAAATTTTAAAATGGAAAGAAATAATGACTGAGCTTGAAAAAATGCTTGATACTTGTGTCGTTTTGGCCGATTCGTTGAAAAGGGTTGTGCTGAAGTATGCTTGATATGCCAGTTATGCTTTTGCTCGTTATTATTTTTGCATTAGTTTTTGATTTTATTAATGGTTTTCACGATACGGCTAATGCCATTGCTACGCCTGTATCTACCCGGGCAATTAGTCCAAAGGTTGCCATACTTGGATCAGCTTTTCTTAATTTTTGCGGAGCTCTTCTTGGTACGGGGGTAGCTAAAACGATAGGCGGCGATATCGTAAAATCTGCGTCTATGGTTAATGCCAATGTTCTTGTTGCCGCATTGATTGCCGCCATTTTATGGAATTTGATAACGTGGTGGTATGGTATACCCAGTAGCTCTTCTCACGCTTTAATCGGAGGGCTTGTTGGTGCTGTAGCCGCAGCATCTGGTTTTGGTGCTCTTAGTTTAGCAGGGATTGAAAAGATTTTTCTTTCATTAATTGCTTCTCCGCTTATCGCTTTGGTCAGTGGTTATCTGATAATGTTGGCTCTCTTATGGATTTTTGGACGGTTTGCGCCTAGCGTATTGAATCGGAGCTTTAACAAGATGCAGATACTATCGGCGGCCGTAATGGCTTTTTCACATGGCTCAAACGATGCACAAAAGGCGATGGGAATAATCACGTTGGCACTTTTGAGCGGCGGTTTTATAGAAACTTTTGAAGTTCCGACTTGGGTAATGTTCGTTTGCGCGTCTTCAATGGCTTTGGGAACAGCGGCAGGTGGGAAAAAAATAATTAAAACAATGGGTACTAATATTTTTCGGATGTCACCAATTAATGGGTTTGCAGCTGACTTAGGCGCAGCAATGGTTATTTCGTTGGCTACCTTTTTTCATTTACCTGTAAGCACAACGCATGTCATATCTGGCTCAATTATGGGTGTTGGCTCAGCCAAGCGCGTAACAGCTGTTAGATGGACGGTTGCGCAAAATATGCTTATGGCGTGGGTCTTAACGATTCCGCTTAGTGCTGCTGTTGGTGTTCTGATATATAAAGTAACTTTGTATTTATGATAAAATATAAAAATTATTAATTTAAAGATAATACCTCCATTCGTATTTTTTACGGATGGAGGTATTTTTTTTGCGAAGTTCTTATTGATGAAGTGGGCGTTCCTATTGATTTTTAGCACATGTCTTGACAACTGTCTTGTCAGGTGGTAAATTATCCTTCAAACATATAAAAACCTGGAGGATAATCAAATGAAGAATATACAAAGAGAAATATCAAAACTGAAAAAGGAAAAGAATGCAGTGATTCTGGCACACTATTATGTCCCCAAAGAGGTACAGGAAGTGGCTGATTATCTTGGCGATTCCTATTATTTAAGTAAAATTGCAGCACAAGCTGAGGCGAAAGTAATAGTGCTTTGCGGCGTATATTTTATGGGTGAAAGCGCAAAAATCATGAACCCAAATAAAAAGGTTTTAATGCCTGACTTAGAAGCTGATTGCCCTATGGCGCACATGGCAACAGTAGAGAAAATCAAGGAGATAAGGAAAAAGTATCAGGATTTAGCAGTTGTATGCTACATTAATTCTACTGCAGAAATTAAAGCAAATTCTGACGTATGCGTAACTTCTTCTAATGCGCTTAAAGTAATCAAAGCCTTGCCAAATAATTATATTTATTTTATTCCTGATAAAAACCTTGGTAGTTATATATCTACGCTTGTTCCTGAAAAAACTTTTATTTTAAATGATGGTTTTTGTCATGTACATGACAGCATTAGCGCTGAAGATGTGTTAAAAATGAAAGCTGAACATCCTCGTGCTAAAGTGGTTTCGCATCCTGAATGCAGTAATGAAGTTCTGCAACATTCGGATTATATTGGCAGCACTTCAGGGATAATTGACTTTATTAAAAATAGTGCTGAAACGGAATTTATTGTTTGTACAGAAACTGGAGTTTTTCACGAATTAGAAAGAAAAACGACGGGCAAAAGTTTCTACGCGGCTTCTTCATGCCAGGTATGCCCCGATATGAAGAAAAATACATTGGAAAAGTTATTGCAAACTCTTGAGAATTTGTCTAATGAAATAAATGTAGAAACAGAGATAGCATCAAAAAGCATCGATGCTTTGGAGAGGATGCACCAATTAGCAGAAGGTGAAGCAAAATGAATAATTATGATGTCATTATTATTGGCACAGGAGTAGCAGGGCTCTTTGCGGCCTTAAACTTGTCAAAAGACAAAAAAGTACTGGTATTAACAAAAACAATTGCTGACGAAAGTGATTCTTTTCTCGCTCAAGGTGGTATATGCGTACAGCGTGATGATGATGACTACGATAGTTTCATAGAAGATACATTAAAAGCCGGTCATTATGCGAATGATCGAAATTCTGTAGCGATAATGGTGAAACAATCAAGAGAAATTATTAATGATCTTTTAAACATAGGTGTGGAATTTGACAGAGATAATTCTGGCTTTTCTTATACAAAAGAAGGCGCACATTCTAAGCCAAGAATCTTACATCATAAGGACAAAACAGGCAAAGAAATCAGCAGCAAACTTTTAGAAAAGGTCCGACAGCTTAATAACGTAGAGATTTTAGAAAACACATTATTATTGGACATACTTGCTGATAGTAATCACTGTTATGGGGTAGTTGTGAGGGACAAAGACAAGAACCTTCAAAATTTATATGCGCATTTTACTATCTTCGCCACAGGTGGAATTGGCGGGTTGTACGAAAAGTCTACTAATTATCCTCATTTGACTGGCGATGCCATAGCTATAGCACTTAGACATAATATCAGACTGAAGAACATTAACTATATTCAGATTCATCCAACAGCTCTTTATACTGAACTGCCAGGAAGGGCTTTTCTTATTTCGGAGTCTGTAAGGGGAGAGGGCGCCGTACTACTGGACAAAGAGGGGAATAGATTTACCGATGAATTGCAGGCAAGAGATATTGTGGCCAAGAAAATTCACGAACAAATGTATAAAGATAATACCAAACATGTATGGCTATATCTGGATGGACATGTGAAGGGTGACATTGCAAAAAGATTTCCGTCAATATATGAACGTTGCTTGCAGGAGGGTTATGATATAACCAAGGAGCGGATACCGGTAGTTCCGGCGCAACATTATTTTATGGGTGGAATAGAAGTAGACACACAAAGCAAAACTTCTATGGATAATCTTTATGCCGTTGGCGAGACCAGCTGTAACGGTGTTCATGGGAAGAACAGGCTTGCGAGCAATTCTCTTTTGGAGAGCCTTGTGTTCAGCAAGAGAGCTGCGCTTGATATAAACAATAGTTGGAGAGAAGAAAAGTCTCCTTTCTTTCCTTTGCCAAAAGAAGAGGTCTATGAAGACATTGCTGAGGATAACAAAAAACTTATATTAGATAGCATCAGAAAGGAAGATGAAAGTGCAGAATAATATTGATAAATTAATTTTGGATGCACTGAGAGAAGATATTCCGAATGAAGATATAACAACTAATTCTATAATTAAATCATATACAAGCGGTAAAGCCCAGCTTATTTGCAAACAAGACGGTATAATTGCCGGTCTCAATGTTTTTGCCAGAGTATTTACTCTTTTGGATGCAAAGGCTAATTTAAAATTCTATTGCAAAGATGGCGAGAGTGTTAAAAAATTAGATTTGCTAGGTGAAGTAGAAGGCGATATCAGAGCTATTCTTTCCGGTGAACGGACAGCCCTGAACTTTCTGCAAAGAATGAGCGGCATTGCTACTTATACAAGTAAAGTTGTTGATTTACTTGATGGTAGTGATATAAAATTGCTTGATACGAGAAAAACATCACCAAATAATAGAGTGTTTGAAAAATATGCTGTTAAGGCTGGTGGCGGTTTTAACCACCGCTTTAATCTATCGGATGGTATTATGCTCAAAGACAATCATATAGCAGCGGCCGGCGGCATTAAAAAAGCAGTTTCTTTAGCAAGAGAATATGCTTCGTTTGTTCATAAAATAGAAGTTGAAGTTGAGAACTTTGATATGCTCAAGGAAGCCTTGGAAGCAAAAGCAGATATCATAATGCTTGATAACATGAGTATTGAAGAGATGAAAGAGGCTGTGAAGATTGTTAATCACAGAGCTTTGGTAGAATGTTCGGGCAATATTACGTTGGAAAATATTGCCAAACTTCGTGAAATTGGTGTAGATTATATATCAAGCGGAGCATTAACCTACTCTGCATCAGTATTAGACCTATCTTTAAAAAATTTGGAAAGGACATAATAATATGAATGGTGATAAACGAAGAGAAAGCATTTTACAGAAGCTTGCTGAAAGCTCATTGCCGATCTCAGGGTTACAATTAGCTAAGCTATTAAATGTCAGCCGTCAGGTAATAGTTCAGGATATAGCGCTTCTTCGTGCAGAAAAACACGACATTTTGTCTACCAATACTGGCTATATAATAAAAAAAGCTGTTAAACCACAAAGAGTTTTTTGTGTTGCGCATAGTGATGATTGCATCTTAGATGAACTCTATACGATAGTTGATCTTGGAGGACGTGTTGTTGATGTACAAATTAACCATAAAGTATACGGGAATTTTTTTGCACTGCTAAATATTAAATCTCGCAGGGATGCAGAAAATCTGGTGGAGCGTATTTCTTCCGGTGAGAGCATTCCATTAAAAAAATTGACGCAGGATATGCATTGCCATCTTGTGGAAGCAGATACAGTTGATGAACTTGATTCAATTGAGACTGCCCTTCGCAGGAAAGGATACCTGCGTGAAATTCAATAGTTGCATAATAGTAATCAAAGCTAAATGGAAAACCGTTACCTCAAAGAAGAATGAGGTAACGGTTTTATTATTTTGAGGTAGATATTATTAATTTAGAGCAGGGTTACTTCAAGTAATTGTTTTCTAAAAAGTTTAGAAAACACCTGGCAGCATTATTTTTTTCGGCTGATTTTGAAAGGAACATCCAGGTTTCTCGTTTTAAAATCTTCCCGTTAAGCTCCAGGTTTATTGAGTGGAGATTGGGTTTATCGTGCAAGCGCGAAGAAGTCAATATAGAATAGCCCAAGCCGTTTTCAACCATCTGTAAACCAACGTTCAATGAACTAACCTTCATAGAGACAATAGGATCACAGTCAAAGGTGTTGACCCACCAATTGTCAACATCATTGCTGAATTGCTTTTCGGCAGAGAAGAATATACCAGGCAAAGTAGTCAATGAATCTAAAGTAAAAGGAGTTGCATTAACAACACAAAAGGGATCATCATAAAGAAAAACTTTGATGCCATCCCAAGGATAGTTACCGCGTATAAGCGCAATATGGATTTTTGATGACAATAAATCTTTATAGATGTTGTCATTAAAATCAGCATTAACACTTAAATCAATTTTAGGATATAGTGACTTGAAACTTTTGAAAATCTTAGGCAAAAAAAGCTCAGCGATTGAATTTGAGCAACCAATTTTTAAAGTACCACTTAATTCACCGGACGAATTATTTAGGTTATCTTTAAGTTTTTCAAGATTTTTAAGCGCATCAATAGCATAGGAAGTCACAGTTTCACCCATTTCAGTGAAGGTGATTCCCGTCCTATGTCTTTCGATAATTTTGCAGCCAAATTCTTTTTCAATTAATTTGATTCTTGCACTAAGTGCAGGCTGCGTAAAATAAAGTTGTCTTGCCACCTTACTAATATTTAACTCTTCCTTAAGCAAAGACAAAATTTTCCAATCTTTTTCATTCATAATTAACACCTTAAATAATTTTTATTCTTATTATACAATATAATGTTTTAATATAAAAATTTTTTATCACAAAAGATAAAAAAAGGTTGAATTGACTTATAACTGAAATGCTTTAAAATAATACATGTTTGGAGATCATTTGTAAGAATCAATGAAGGCATATTATTTAGAGACATGTTTAGTTATTTAAGCAAGGCAACAACATTATTATTATAAATATATTTCTGGAGGCGTTATTTTATGAAAGCTTTAGAAAATCTGGTTGTACTTGATTTAACACGTGTTTTGGCTGGGCCGTATTCGGCCATGATGATGGGGGACTTCGGTGCCAACATTATCAAAATTGAACAACCTGGCGTTGGTGATGATTCACGCGCTTTTGGTCCGTTTGTTGGCAAAGAAAGCGCTTATTACATGAGCCTTAACCGCAACAAACGTTCAATGACTTTAAACTTCAAAGAACAAGGCGCAAGAGACCTTTTCAAAGAAATGGTAAAAAAGGCTGACGTTGTTCTCGAGAACTACCGCCCAGGAACAATGGAAAAATTTGGTCTCGGCTATGATGTTTTGAAAGAAATTAAGCCAGACCTTATTTATGCGGCATGCTCCGGTTTTGGTGAAACAGGCCCTTATAAATTAAAGCCAGCTTATGATATCATAGTGCAGGCTATGGGCGGA
>Ga0074193_1001874_pt1 | contig 22170 bp, 11 predicted proteins | sample EPASupsiteHSE605_FD_64523 | JGI IMG/M metagenome (GOLD analysis project Ga0074193, IMG submission 64523) | Bioremediated contaminated groundwater from EPA Superfund site, New Mexico - Sample HSE6-05 | ecosystem: Environmental > Aquatic > Deep subsurface > Groundwater > Contaminated ... | reverse complement strand
GCAGCAGGTTTTTTGCGCGTTGATAGATGTTCATAACCTAATGTTTTAAGGTGTAGATAACTAAATAAATGTATAAGAAATGAGGTGTGGAAGCAGGTTGTAAACACATTTTCTACCTGTGGTTTTAATGTGTAGATGAGGAGCCCCGGTTATGGGTGTGAATACAGATCTGAATGATGCAAATATAGAATATTTAATGATATTTTTATCTATCTTTGCATTTTATTATTTTAACATTCTACATGAAGAAATTGTTTGTAACCTTCTCTCTGCTTTTGATTGCCAGCCCGTTGTTTCCTGTCTTCTTTAAGCATATAGGAATGAAAGAGGGGCTGTCTCAGCTTTCTGTGATGTCTATCTATCAGGACGAACTGGGACGGATGTGGTTCGGTACCCTTGAGGGATTGAGTATGTATAATGGTGAACAGACCATCTCGTTTAAGCCTTCGTTTTCCGGCGACTCCGTCGGTTATACGAATTCCAATTTATTGGGAAATAGAAATTATCCAATAGCCGGAGATAAAAAAGGAAATATTTATATAGTGTCGGATAATTCCCTGATAAGATACGATTTCAAAGAGGAGAAGTTTCTGCGCCTGATTGAAAACAATGTGAGGACTTTGACCTATCAGGTTGATAAACTATGGATTGGTGTATCTGATTCGGTTTGTATTTGGAATCCTAAATCAAAGAAAGCAGAATTTGTTTTGAAGCTAAGCGATAGCTTTGCCCAAAAGATATTTGTTGATTCTTCCAAACGACTTTGGATAGGAACAGTAAAAGGTCTTTATCTATTTAAGCAGAATAAACAATTGGAGTGCGTAATCCCCAATGAAGATATTTTCGAGATTTTTGAAGACTCAAAAGCTAACCTTTGGATTGCCACACGCGAGAATGGCATGTATAAACGTGATAAAGATGGCCGGACAGTAAAATTTGTACAGGATAAAAACAATCCAAATACAATTTCGAGCAATCATATACGTAGCTTTGCTGAAGATAATTATGGGAATATCTGGATCGGAACTTTCACCGGATTGGATAAATATAATTTTCAAACCAATACATTTAAAGTTTATAATAGAAATATGTTGCCAGGAAGCCTTACCCATGCTTCTGTATTTTCTACGTTTAAGGATAGTCAGGGGAGTCTGTGGATTGGGACTTACTATGGAGGAGTTAACTACTTTAATCCGGAAATGGACTTGTTTACTTTCTATTCGGGAGATGCATTCGGAGATAATTGCCTGAGTTATTCATTTGTAGGTAAGATGGTTGAGGATCGGGACAACAATATCTGGATTTGCACCGAGGGTGGGGGACTTAATTTTTTAAATAGAAAGACCAGACAATTTACTTATTTCAGAGCCGGTGTTGCCAAAAACACGATTTCGCATGACAATTTAAAAGGGATATGTTATAGTAAAAAATATAATAAATTATACATTGGGACACATACAGGCGGACTTTCTATTTATGACATAACACGTAAGACTTTCCGTAATTTATATGCAGAGGATTCTTTATTCAGGAATTTGGCAGGTAATGTGGTAAATCAGATTGCTCTTTATAAAGACGAGTATCTTATAATGCTCACTCGAAAAGGAATTCTTAAAATGTCGCTGGAAACGGAACAAGTATCGCCTTTATTTGCATCGGGAAATGCTTATTTCAGTGCAAATTTCGCAATTGATTCGAAGGATAATTTATGGGTGTCGCAAGGCTGGCGACTTTTGCGGATTAATTTAAAGGACGAAAAAGATCAGACCGAATATAAAAATGGACAAAACGGACTGGGACGCTTCAATATAACCAAAATATTCGAATCCAGAGATGGACAAATGTTCTTTGGAACTCTTGGTTCGGGACTTTTCTTGCTGGATCAAAAGACAAATACGTTTATAGGATATAATGCAGAAAATGAATTGCTGCAAAGTAATTATTGTTATGATATAGTACAGTCAAAACAAGGTTATCTGATTATATCTGGAGACAAAGGACTCTCTGTTCTTGATTACAAAAATAAGAGATTAAGAACTGTCGACTTGGGAACCGCTCTTCCTATTTCCGGAATAAATGATGGATGCGGTATGTTGGTTTGCCGTAACGGAGAGATATTTGTAGGAGGTACTGATGGAGCAGTTTCCTTCTTTGAACAAGACCTGTTTTTGTCTTCCAAAGCGTATAAATTATATTTTTCTTCTTTTTATCTTAACAATGAGCTCGTTCATCCTAATGATAAAACAAATACAATTAATCAGTCATTGCCTTACACCGATAAAGTTGTTTTAAACCATAACCAAAATAACCTGACAATTTCTTTCGCTTCAAACAATTATGTAAATACGCTGAAAGAAACAACATATGAGTATAAGTTAGAGGGTTTTAACAAGAACTGGATTTCAACAGATCATAAAAGCATTTCATACACAAACCTGAATCCAGGTACGTATACACTTATAGTTCGCGAAAAACAATATGATCCGTCTATAGAACCTCAAACAATAAAGATGGAGATTGTCATAAAATCTCCTTTCTACGCAACACCTTTAGCGTACGTTCTTTATATTCTTTTTTTAGGGACCATGCTTTATCTGTTTTTTCGTTTCAAGCATTCTCAATTTTTGCTTCGTACATCATTAGAGTACGAACGTAAAGAGAAAGAGAAGATAGAAGAACTTAATCAGGCAAAGCTTCAGTTCTTTTCAAATATTTCCCACGAGTTCAGGACTCCATTAACGCTTATACTTGCACAGGTAGAACTCCTTTTGCAAAGCAACAGTCTTGCTCCTACCATATACAATAAACTTCTCAAGATTTATAAAAATGCATATCATCTGCGTAATCTGATCAGCGAACTGTTAGATTTTGGAAAGCTGGAACAAGGTCATATTTCGTTAAAGGTATCCGAACATAATATTATTGATTTTGTAAAAGAGATATATCTTTCTTTTTTTGAATATGCCGGCTCCCGAAATATCGACTATCAGTTTCATTCCGAACAGAACACAATTATATGCTGGTATGATCCTAAGCAACTTCAGAAGGTTTTCTTTAATTTGCTTAACAATGCTTTTAAATTTACGAAAGACAACGGGTGTATTGAAATGGTGGTCGAAGATTCTGAAAATGAGATTGTTATAAAAGTGATTGACAATGGTGCCGGGATTAATAAAGATGAGCTGACAAAGGTGTTTGATCGATTTTATCAGTCTAACAACCAGATGGCAGGTTCTCAGGCTTCGCAGGGTACTGGTATAGGTCTTTCGCTTTCGAAGAGTATAGTTGAATTACATCAGGGAACCATTTCTGTGGAAAGTAGGCCAGGATACGGTAGTATTTTCATTGTCAGATTGAAAAAGGGTAAAGAGCACTTCAGCAAGGAAGAATATGCCTGCGAACTTGAAAATTCTTCCAAATCTCTGAAGCCGGAATCATTTCCTCCCTTATCTTATTCTGAAGATGTTGCCGATTCATTCGAAACATTAAGTAGTGAAGGAGAGATGTTACACAGCATCCTTATTGTTGAGGATAATGAAGAACTTCTTCAGTTGCTAGTTTCTTTGTTTTCGGATATCTACAAAGTGACTGTTGCCCGAGATGGGCAAGAGGGCCTTCAGATGGCTGCGAAAGAAAGGCCGGATATAGTATTAAGTGATATTATGATGCCCAAAATGACAGGAACAGAAATGTGTTTAAAAATAAAAAACAATTTTGACCTCTGTCATATTCCAGTCGTTTTGCTTACCGCTCTTACTTCTACAGAACAAAGTATAGAAGGCCTTCAGCGCGGAGCAGACGATTATATATGCAAACCGTTTAATGCAAAAGTTTTGGTTGCCCGTTGTAACAACCTTGTACGCAATCGTATCATTCTTCAGAAGAAGTTTACAAATCAGCAAGATTTCGAGACAAATTCTCTGGCAAGCAATCCAATTGATCAACGTTTTTTGGATATAGTTAACCAAATTATTGAAAATAATATTGATAATATGGAGTTTGATATGAATTTGCTAGCAAAGGAATTAGGATTAAGCCGTAGTTCGCTGTTTGCTAAATTTAAAGCTCTTACAGGGATGACTCCCAACGATTTTGTATTGAATTTTAAACTAAAACGTGCTGCCCAACTATTAAAGAACAATCCGGAATTGCAGATTGCAGAAATCTCAGATCAGTTGGGATTCGGTTCGCCACGCTATTTTAGTCGTTGCTTCAAGGCTCAGTTTAATGTTACGCCGGCAGATTATAAAAGAAAAGAGTAAATAAAAAAGAGGGAGCATTTTGTGTCTCCCTCTTTTTTCTATTATCGTTTTTCGCCAAAATCATCTTGTTGACGTTCTACTTCTTTGAGCTCATATTCGGAAATTTTTTTCCTTAATAAATTAATTTCACCCTTTAACGAATTAACTTCTTCTGAGTTTGATTCCTTCGTAAATGATTGAGGTTTGGATTCAATTTGGTATTTTGTTTCTAATAATGATTTGTTATAAAGCAATTTCGTATTTGAAAAAACTGATTCAAATACTATTTCTCCCGGAGCAATAGTATGCACACCTTCTCCAAAAATTTCGGCTCTTACTTTAATTTTCCCAGCTTTATCAGTAGCTTGCACTAAAATAGGTGCCGAACCCCAATGTGCTGGACTCGGGTTGGTATTTGTTGCATTGTTCCCAAGGATATGCCCCTCGCCTGTAACAGTAAATTTGATTGAACCATTGCTTAGACGTTTAACATTTCCATTATCATCGACTATTTCGGCTACAACAACCATTACATCCGATCCATCAGCCTGCATTTTGAAGCCATTATCGTCTACATGTAATCTCAGTTTTGAGGGGCGGCGAGCCGGTACACGCTTGTGACTTGCCACAACCTTTCCATCAATTAAACCTTCAGCCAGGATATAAACCTCATTTTGTTTGCCTGCGCGCGACAATGCCTTCAGTTCCATAAAATGGTACGCATCTTTAAATGTTATGATAGGCGAAGGCATTTTTAAATCGCTGGAAGAACGCTTGTAAGTAAACGTTTTACCTCCTTGATATACAGTAAGGCGAACCTCTTCGCAATTGGAATAAACTGTTACATCTTTTGGCGAAAAAGGAGTCATTTCGTTTGCTACATAAACCATTGGGCCCGTTTCGGCAGGGAGGTTCTTGTTCTTAGTTGCCGGACGTTGTGACATAAACATATAATACGAAGTTTTAGGCTGGCGGTAAGCATCCATAATACCTCCATAAAACGGTTGAGGATGGTAACCTCGTTGATGATCAAAGGCATGCCAAAGCGTACCCCCCAAATGCTGTTTGTCTGAAGAATACAATGCCTCAAGACAAGTATAGTTATAAGATGGATGTGCATAATGTAACGCCTGTTCCAACATGGGACATTCTCCCCAGGAACGATGCACTCGACTGTTTGAATTATGAGAGTTCCAATCATCAACATTATCTCCGAATTCACGTGTGAAATAGAGTTTTTTGGGGTCTGATTTTCCCGCATTATATACCGAGCTTTGCCCTTTTGTTACTGATTGCGGGTGAGTAAATACAACAGGATATAGTTCACTACCCTTCGATCCCGGATCGCATGCTGTGAGTGATTCATTAAAAGGAAACTCTTCGTCTACACAGGCCTTGGCTTGTTTTGCATATTCGTACGGAAAGTTGGTTTCATTTAGTACAGGCTCCCATAAAAAAACAGAGGCGTGGTTGCGGTCACGGCGTACCATTTGCCGAATGTGTTTATATACGCGTTTAGCAAATACTGGATCGTTGTTCCAGAATTGCCATCCGGCAACAGCCTCAATTACAAATATGCCAAGCTGATCACAGGCATCCAAAAAGGCAGGATCGTGAGGATATTGAGTGCAGCGAATCACGCGTATCCCAGCATCACGTAACTTTTTTGCATCTCTCCAGTGTAAGGAGTTGGGTACTGCATTGCCTATTACTGCAAATTCTTGATGACGGTTTACCCCCACAAGCTTTTCATCTACTAATTTCCCATTGAGCCAAAATCCATTTATTCCCTTATTTTCCAGCTTTTTTATCCCTGTCTTTTGGATAAATCCATCGACTACTTTTTTTTGATGATCCAGAATTGTTACTTCCAGATCGTATAAATATGGTGTTTCTGGTGACCATAATTCAGGTTGATTTATATTCATTTTAGAGTGAATATAGCTTGCACTTGCTTCCTTTATAGCCAGAGGTTTTTTATACGAAGCAACAACTTCGCCTTTATTGTTTTTCAGACGAAAAGAGACAAATCCTTTAAACAGCTTTTTTGAATCATTCCGAATATGTAATTTTAGTCCCATCTCAGCAGATGCAGCCGATACTTTCGGATAGTAAATAAACAGACCTCCTCCTGAAGTTTCATTTTCATAGTTAGGATCTGTAACAAATACTGAATGATGAACCACGAGGAAACAGTCACGGTAAATTCCACCAAAATAAGTGAAATCGAGCGCTCGTTGAGGCTTACCTGGCGGAATTAGCGGGTCGTCACTATTGTCGGCCTTTACTGCCAGCACATTCGGAGTGTCCCACTGCAGGAAGTTTGTTATATCCACTACAGCAGGAAGATATCCATCGAGGTGTTCAGTTATTAATTTGCCATTTAGCCATATTTGCGATTTCCCCATTATCCCTTCAAAATGTAAGAATATTTTCTTCCCACGAAACCTTTGGTCTGCTACAAATTGTTTTCTATACCAGGCTATCCCTTGATAGTTCAAATTTCCACTGGCCTCTTCCGGTAGCAATTCCAATCCATGGGGTAATGAAACCACGTCCCATTTCGAATCATCAAAATTAATTTCCTGCGCATTCTTTGTATCACCTTTGAGAAAACGCCAGGCTGGATTCATGCTATATACTTCACGTCCGCTATTGGCAAGCTCATAAAATCCGGCTGTTGAGAAATAACTTCCACTTCCACTTGCCCATAAAACATGCATTAAAAAAAGCATAAATGCTACACATCTAATCATACTTAATAATTTGTTTATTTTTTAATTTTCTTATTTTATATTTAAACCAAATATAGAAAAGACTGTACCTGACTTATGGATAATCTCTTCTTTGATGGTGCTCATTATTGATAGATTTACTTGGTAAAACATAACAGAAGCGTTTCAAAAGAATGAATACTCAGATTATTATTCTTTTAAAACGCTTCAATGTATAAAAATTATTGAGATATCACTTTATTACCATCCTGGATTATTAGGAAGCAACGCTGGATTCATTTCGGTTTCTTCACCTGGAATAGGCCATAGATAATCGCGTTCAGTAAATAAGGCTGTTTGTCTTTTTGTTCCATGAATCGTTTTCTTTATTCCTGTACAATATTTTTCGGCCAGACGCCATCTTCTCAAGTCACTAAAGCGAAGACCTTCTCCAGCAAACTCTACACCTCTTTCGTGTACAATGCGTTCGCGAACAGCTTCTTTTGTGCGGGCTTCCAACCAAGAGTTACCACTGTTTAATGCAGGCATATTGGTCGATTTACGAGTACGGACCATATTGATATACTTTACTGCGTTATCAACGTCTCCTAACTCATTATGGCATTCTGCCAACATCAATAGTACATCAGCATAACGAATTAACGGGAAATTGATCGGAGTATTTGTTCTATCTGTTATTTGTCCGTTACAATTAGCTTCAGGTACAAATTTTCTGTAAAAATACCATTTTTGATCACTTCCATACCCCATATATCCATTCGCTGCAGAAGGACCTTTGGCAAACATAATAACATGCTCAACCAATTTAGGTTGATTAGCATACCAGCCTAAGTGAAAAGAATAGGGAGTAATACACGTTTGATTTAGACGAGGGTCTCTATCTGCATAGGCAGCAATAATCTTGTCTTTCATCTTAGGATACGCCACAATTACATTCTTTCCATCTGTAGTTGCGCTTAATACATTTAGTCTTTCATCAGGTGTCATCGTGTTCCACCCCGGGATGTAGTTGTTCCAGTCGAACTTTGTACCATCCTTCATTTCATATTTGTCTACAAAATCAGGATCTAGAGTAGACGAAGCCCAGCCTCCACCAAAAGTACTACCGTTTCCATGATAGAATGCCATACTTAAACCATCGTTTACATCACCTACACCTCCACTGTTAGAGATGAAAAAAATCATTTCCGGATTCTCGTCGGTGTCAGGTTTAAATAGTTCTGCGTAATCATCATTCAAGTCGCATTTGTACGTGGCCTTGTTTTCAACTATTTTTTCAAAATCTTTTTTTGCCTCTGCCCAGTTTTGAGCAAATAAATTGACCTTTCCACGAAGAGCTACTGCTGCGGCTTTTGTTGCACGACCATAATTCGCTTTATCCCAGCTGTATGGAAGATTTGTTTCGGCAACGTTTAGATCGTCCAATATAAATTTACGAACCTCTTCAGCTGAAGACCGGGGTAACATCATTTTATCAAATGATTCAGACAATACCCAGCTTTCATCGTAAATGGGTACACCTCCATAAAAGTCGAGCAAATGGAAGTAATACAATGCGCGTAAAAATTTTACTTCAGCGATATATTGGTTTTTTGTTTCCTCTTTTATCTCAGCCTTTGGAATATTTTGTAGTGCATGGTTTGCTTTTGCAATTCCATCATACATATTTCTCCATTTATTTTTAAATTCTCCGGTTCTGTCGGTAGTGGTTCCACCTACTAATCCGTTAAATGGATTACTTATGGCTATATCCGAAAGAGCATCCAACATAAAATATTGTCCATATGGTCCACATTCAGGACCACTTGTGCTTTTCTTTTTCATTACATCGTAAACACCCATAACGCCCTGTTTTACGTGCGCTTCATTTTTCCAAAAAACGCCAGTGTTTACCTTATCGTGTGGATATAAATCCAACTCATAACACGAAACCAACGAAGATGTCATTAATAATAATGACACAATCAATTTGCTATTTAATTTCATCTTTATTTCTTATTATAACGAGTATTGTATGTATTTAGAACGTTAAATTCACACCAAGTGATGCTTGCTTCATTGCAGGGTATCCCCATCCTGATTCTGGATCAATTCCAGGATAGTTGGTGATGGTAAAGTAATTTTCCAAACTTACATAAACACGTAATTTCTCAATATTTACTACATCCATCCATTTCTTTGGTAATGTATATCCCAATTGTAAATTCTTTACCCGCAAGTAGTTTTGAGAAACCAACCAGAATTCACTGGCATCCGTATTCTTTTTCTCTGTTTCATAATTCAAACGAGGAAATTTTGCAGGATTTGTAATTGTACCATCAGCGCCCAATAAACCTTCATGCCAACGGCCATTAGCCATTTCTTGGTTAACCATAAATCCAACCCGTACTGTTGGCCTGTATTCTGCACCTGAATAAATTGTTTTAGTACCTGCCATTCCCTGAAGCAAAACAGAGAAATCAAAACCTTTCCAACTTACACCCGCATCCATTCCAAACGTTAAAGGAGCGTTTTGTCCGTCTCCATAAACCTGGCGGTCGTCGTAATTAACAATACCATCTCCATTGGCATCTACAAATAGAATATCACCTAATCCCGGAGTTCCGGCAGAGTATACCTTTCTTGGTGCACGATTTTCGGCAGCAGCAAGGGCTGTTTCTGCATCCAGCATTTTCTGAACTTTCTTTAAATCATTTTGATCTTGAACAATACCGTCTGTTGGACGTAAATACAATACATTGATTGGGTAACCTTCCTGAATAAAACGGTCGCCATCATAAGAGCGGTCTCCTCCCTTAAATTTAGTTACCTCATTCTTTATATAGGTGATGTTTCCGTTTACATAGTAAGAAAAATCACCCGCAGTATCTTGCCATCCTAATGTAATTTCAATCCCTTTATTCACCACCTCAGCGCTGTTTATTTTGGGAACCGTAGCTTCACCATGTACAGCGGGAGAAGGAAGAGCAATCAAAATATTTGAAGTTCGTTTGTTAAACGCATCTAAAGTACCCGTTAATCTATTGTTTAAAAATCCAAAATCAATACCGATGTTCGCAACATACGTACTTTCCCATGTTAAAGAAGTATTGGCTATTGCTCCTTGAGATAATCCCATATTTACGCCATTGCCTAATATATAGTTTGCTTTTTCATATACGGAAATTGCATCGTAGTTACCTACATAATTATTACCCAGCGAGCCATAAGAACCTCTTACTTTTAATGAACTTAGCCAATCGATTTCTTTCATGAAATTCTCTTGATCCAAACGCCATGCGGCCGATGCAGAAGGAAAGTAACCCCATCTATTATTCGGAACGAAACGAGAAGATCCATCCGAACGTAAATTTAGCTCCAACATATATTTATTGTCCCAGCCCAAATTTATCCTACCAAAGTACGAGCGCATTGCCCAACCTCTGCGAAATCCACTGGCAGAAGCATCACCGATAGCTCCATCAAGAACATCCAATGCAGGATCTAACAGATCATATTTAGATGCTTTTGTGTTACGCTCTTCCCATTGCTCCTGACTAGCACCAAGCATTACATTTAAATCGAATTTATCATCAAAAAATTTATTTTCATACCGAGCTATTCCATCCATGAAATTTCTTGTAGTCCTTTGAGTTTCATTGGATATATTTGTTCTTCCTACACCATCAGATACCATTACGTCTTCAAGGAAATTCCAGGTGCTCAAGAATTTAGGCTTAATCCATTCTTCTTCATCGTTATAGTTATACGTATACGATCCTGTAAAAGAGAGCCCTTTGATTGGATTTAATGTTGCATAAAAACGTGTGCGAATATCTCTTGTAAGATTTTCTCCCTCTTTATTATTTAAACGGGAAAGTACGTTATTTCCTTCATCGCCAGGATTCTGCGGAACTCCATAGCGTCCGTCGGGATGACGATGAACCATTCCTGGAGTAGTTTGTCTGGCATAATTAAACACGTCACTTAATGAATTCGCGTTTACATTGCGTGATCCATAATAACCACTTAAATTGGTTCCAATACTCAACCAGTTTGAAATTTTAGCATCAATATTGCTACGTAAACTATAACGTTTATAGTCTGTATTTTCTACTACCCCCGGATTATTCAAATATGTAAAAGATGAGTAGTAAGAAATTTTATCTGATCCACCGCTGGCAGAAAGAGTATGTTGTTGTGCCAACACATTGTTACCAAACAACACATCAAAACCATCTGTATTTGGATATAATAATGGTTCATTAGGATGCGCGCGCCACAGATCAATACTTTCTTTCTTAAATGGAAGTCCCATACTTGAATTCTTGTAACCTTCGTTTACAAGTTCCATGTAATTTGCATAATCTTTAACGGGCTTAATCATCTTTGAAGGGCTTTCCATCGAAAAGTAACCATTGTAACTCATCTTCACTTTCCCTTCTTTCCCTTTTTTCGTAGTAATCAAGATTACGCCATTCGCCGCACGTGATCCATAAATAGAAGCAGACGCAGCATCCTTTAATACTGAAATGTTTGCTACATCATTTGGAGCTACACTACTTAGCGCACCCTCTACTCCATCAATAATAACAAGTGGAGACGAACTGTTTAATGTTCCCTGACCTCTTACCTGAATGCTTGCCCCGTCATCGCCTGGAGCATGTTTAGAAGCACTAACTTTTACCCCCGCAGCCATACCGGCTAAAGCAGTTGAAAGGTTATTGATAGGCCGGCTTTCAGCCAGTTTTCCAACATCCATTGTTGCAACAGCACCCGAAAGGTTTACCTTCTTTTGAGTGCCATAACCAACCACTACAACTTCACTCAATGCTTGAGAATCTTCTTTTAAAGTAATAGATAAATCGGCTTTATTTCCAACAGGTACTTCCATCTCAATATATCCGATATATGAAATCTTTAAAATTGCTCCTTTGGGTACATTCAGAGAAAATTTTCCATCAATATCAGTAATTGTTCCATTTGAGTTACTCCCTTTCATAACCACATTTGCACCAATCACCGGAATGCCTGATTGATCAACAACGACACCTTTAACAGTCGTATTTTCTTGTTGGGTAATTGTGATACTGCCAGATTTATTTTCATTTCGTCGAAATAAATTAGAATCACTTGCAGCAAGAGCATTTTGCGTCATTCCCACAGATGTGAGAACTAATGTTGCTCCCACAAACGCCCTTTTAGATAAGATAAAATAATTGTTTTTTTTCTGCAACATAGTAATATGTGACTAAATTTGGTTGTTAATGCGAATCAGTAAGTATATACTGATTCAAATTGTTTTTTATTTGAAATAGATTAAATGGTAATTTGCAGTGTCATTTTTTCATAAGCGTTATCGTTTTATGTGATTTTTTGAATTATTTTCACACAAAATTACATTTGCTATGGTAACACAAGATGTAAAATAGTCCATTTGATCTACTTGAATAATCCAGATTCAATAATTTAACGTCCTGAATTTTTAACTGCAATTTAAATTTGCATGTATCCTCTATTTGTCTGATTTATTGTGTTTTGTGTCTTGTGTTTTTTAGGAATGAGAATGATTTATAACGATCTTTTATAATTGTCATGAAAGATTAAATGAGATATGAAAGGATAACTGGCAATTGTACGCAGCGTTGCAGGTGATTAGAGGCAAAGAATCAATCTTTTGGAAATTATAAGTTTTTTTGTAAAAAGAAAACATAACGGTATCTCCGCATTCACTTCTGAGCGGATTATTATCTGCAATTTTTATATAATTGTAAAACTGGTAAGTTAAAGTATCCTTGTGCCAATTAAAGTTTGGACAAGACTTATTGCCGTGCCCAAACTTATTAGCAAAATTGTTTTATCCGTTTTGTAATACATCCTCCTTTTCTGGAGCACCGGGTTCCGGATGGGCATTCGGATCAAAAGGGTTGAAATAATATATATCCAACGAATCAAGATATTCGAGAAAAATCGGCAACCTTTTCATAAACGAGCTATACTCTTTTGCCTTAAGAGGTGTCCATGCCGATTCTGCTACAGCAGCCAAACGCGGAAATATCATAAAATCCAAACGTTTATGATCTGCTACTCGTTCTGTCCACATAGAGAATTGGATACCCAAAATCTGATCTTCGTACCCTTTGGTCAGGTGTTCAATCGGCTCGGGGAAGGTATATATATCTTCGATAGGATTATAGCCATTCCAAAAACGACCTACCTTATGCGAATGATGTTGTATAAAATCTGCATATAGAGGCCTTCTGGGGGTCATAATAACGCGATATCCTTTTTCCAGAGCTTTGAGTAATTGATATTTTCTATCATGTCGCCACCACATAACTACTGCTTTTTCTGGCGAGATCCCCGCATCAGCTATTTCATCCCAGCCAATCATAGTTTTACCTTTTGAAGCTACAATATCAGCAGCACGGCGAATAAAATAATGCTCAAGTCCAGTCTCGTCCACTAACTTATTCTTTTGGATAAAATCTTGTATTTGCGGATCCGTAAACCAATTCTGATTTCCATAACTTACTTCATCACCGCCAATATGAATATAGGGTGAAGGAAATAGCTTTATAATTTCATTCAAAATATTATTGATGAATTGGTATGTTTCTTCTTTACAGGGATGAAAAGTAAAATGTTCCCACCGCCCTTCACCTCCTCCGGATACTTCCGGATAGGCACGACATGCAGCTGTTGCATGTCCTGGCATATCAAATTCTGGTACTACCATAATCTGACGTTGAGAAGCATAAGCCACGATTTCTTTTATATCTTCCTGTGTGTAGAATTGAGCTTCTGCTTTTGGATTATGCCAGTTTCCAACAGCTCCTTCCTGGGTCAGCTTTGGATACTGCTTTATTTCGATTCGCCAGCCTGTCTCATCCGTCAGATGCCAGTGAAAGACATTCATGCGAAGTGATGCCATGATGTCAAGATACTGTTTTACCTTCTTTTTGCCAAAAAAATGACGACTTTCATCTAACATAAATCCACGCCATTTATAACGGGGATAATCTTCAATACTACAACATGGCAATTTCCCTTTTTCAGCACGAGCTAACTGGATTAAGGCCTCTTTACCATGAAATAAACCTGTGTTTGAAGAGGCCTTTAATACTACGGAATCTGGTGTAATGTGTAACGAATAAGCCTCTTCAGGCATAGACGTTTTTTCGTCCAATACTAATAAAATAGTGTTTCTACCTTTCTGTACTGAGTAGTTTCTCTTTAGCTCGGCAGTTAAAGCTGTAGCCAGTACTTGGGTGTATTTATTATTTCCTTCAACTGTGGTTTTTTCGCCAACAAAAAAAGATCCTTTGACATTTTTATATGAGGCAGGTGCCGGAAACAAAGAATGTTGTGCCCATAATGGACACAACATTTCTAAAAATAAAATAGTAAGATAGATTCGGTTCATATTTGTATTAATCTGCTTAGATTGCATAAATATATGCTGTTTTTTGTAATTATTTATTTGAAAGATCTTTTTTTCGTTTCAAGGCTTCAATAAAATAATAGTCGGCGTAATTTAAGGGAGTATCAATTTCTGCGTTGTGAGGAATGCTACCAACAGAATGCATTAGAACAAAATTTCCATTGGATCCTAAAGTTGCCCGATAAGCTGGCGAAGCCAGGGATTCCATGATTTTGTCTGCATAGTTTTTGTACGAGGATGCATTCTTTATATCCATCGTACTGATTTCATATAATGCGGAAGCTATACAGGCAGCCGAGGAAGCGTCACGTGGCTCATTCGGAATTTTAGGCGCATCCATATCCCAGAATGGAACGAGGTCATTGGGCATTAACTTATGATTTTTCATGAAGTTGAATGTCTTTAATGCCTGATCCAGATATCTGCGGTCGCCTGTTTCACGATAGCATACCGTAAATCCATAAATAGCCCAGGCTTGTCCGCGGCTCCAGGCCGATTCGTGCGAATAACCTTGTGCGGTATGGCGGTTTCTTACTGCTCCGGTTTTTTTGTCGTAATCTATTACATGATAACAACTACCGTCTGGTCTGAATTGTTCTGCTAAGGTTCGATCAGCATGTGCTACGGCAATCTTATAAAAAGAAGAATCGCCGGATAGTTTGGTTGCATTGAACAGTAATTCCAGATTCATCATATTATCAATAATAACCGGACATTCCCAGCCTCGTTCGGACTGCCAACCTTTTTCCACATCCCATGATTGTATTATTTTCGGATTTTTGCGAAAACGGGTAGATAACGAGCGAGCTGCCTCCACTATTATTTCTTTATATTCCTGATTTCCTGTAAGACGAAGTCCGTTTCCAAAACTACATTCAATAATAAAGCCAACATCATGATGCCAGTTTAACTTTTTGGCATTTTCAATTGCTTTTGTATATTTTTGTGCAATAGGTAATAAAGACTTATCTCCGGTCAGTTCGTATAAATACCATACTGACCCTGGGAAAAAACCACTTCGCCAGTCTGCATAGTTGCAGTAATAAACCGAGCCGTCTTTTTTCAGTGTTACAGGATTAAGACATTTTCCACTAGCCTCAATTTTTTCAATTTCATTGCCTATCTGTGATCTGATGAAGGTTGTGTTTTCGGTCAGAAAACTCCTCTCTACAGGTCTGCTACTACCACAGGAAGTTAAAAAAACAACGCATGCAAATGCGATAAAATTTCTCATGTCTTTTTATTTAAGTTATTTAATTTGTCTAATTGTATAGGAATATTTTCCAGTCAAGCTCTTTTTTTTCGCATTTAGAGAAACTCGATAAATCTCTTTTCCCCATACGTTTGATAAACGCAAATCATCTAAATGAATAGTTTCCTTTACAGGAGAGAAAGAATCTTTATCATAAGAAAGCAAAACTTTTATATCATTTACCCAAACAATAATCTCTCCTTGTTTTGAAATGTCGACATTGCCCCAGGTTAAGAAATTTATTTGATTTGGTTTTAATACCTTATTCAAGGTAAAGGAATCTTCAATTCGCAATTCTCTTTTACCCAAAGTATACGAACGTATCCATTCTCTTACCTCACTTTCCTTCGGATAGGCTGTAGCAATATTTGCAGAAAAAGTCATCCGTTTGGGATCAAACTTTACCTTTGTAGCTTTATATTCGGAGCCAAATCTTTGAGGTATGCCGTTAATCATTGGTAAATTATGAAAGTTACTTTGCATTGTCCAGATGTTGTAACGTTCGTTACTAAAAGTCTGGCGTGTGTAAGTTCCAACTCCCGCATCAATAAAGATAGGAATTGTATTCAAATAGAGCGAAAAAGTTCCAGAATCATTATGGTTATGGCTTTCGTTGTTATATCCACCTTTGGTTGCAAAGAAGAAGCCGGTTTTATTTGTCATATAGCAAAACTCGGTTTCCGGATACCATGTATAGGCCGGAGATTGATGATTCGCTTTCATTCCATTAATCTCGTTGGAATATAATAGACTCTGTAGATTACGGAACATATCTATTCCGGATAAAATGTTTTGATTCTGAGATTTTTTACTCAGATAAGCCGCATACTGTATCATCAAATTACTATCTACGGCTTTTCCAAATCGAAAAATAATAGGAGCTTCACCGCCTCCTTTGGCCGAAGCATCTGCAAAATTAACTACCCAACCGTTGCCAACGTACGAGCGTACTATGTATTCGCCCATATTCTTGATCATGGGATGGTCGAATATAGATATCTTACCTCCGGTTCCATCGTGAAGTATTTGCAAATAATCGTACATCTTTCCGGCGGCATGTCCCCAATAAGAAGGACCTTCTTCACAAGCACCGTCCGAATGTGTGTGATTAATAAATTTATCTACCGATTTCATTGTTCGGTAAACAGCATTGGCAAGTACATCTCTGTTGTTTTCCAAAAGAAAAAAACATTGTAATACATTAAAATTACACCATGGATTCCAATTGTTTACCATTCCTCCCGGCTTTAAGTTGAAGGCCATCCACCAAAAGCGGTCTTCATGCATGTACGTGTCAAGTATCCTTTTCTGAAGCTCATCGCGCAAACGTTCTGATATTACCGGATTAATTTTGTCGAATTCATTATGAAGGAAGTAATAGGTCCAAGAAAGCAAAGATCCTAGATCTCCGGAAGTTAGATCTATAATATGTTCTTTATAATCAGGTAAGGATCTGTGGGAGTGTTGAGCACTTAAATGAGCTGATAATGCCCAGGATGTCATTTCACAGGATTGAAATACTCCATTAATCAGCTGATCTATGAAACGGCCCTTACCTTCTGCCAATTCTGCCATTAGCAGATCTGCTATAGCATTATTGTTATTTTCAAAAGGACTTTCCATGATTCTGCGATTCCCGCTTCGTTCATACTCAATATAATCAGTTGCTTTGATAACCTGCCACTGATAATTGATCCGTTTTTCTCCTCGAGTGATTAAAATGGATTTATATTCTCCTAGAAACTTATCCCAATTTGTCCGATCAGTATAAGCCGGATATGGCACCCACTTTTGATCCATTATCAGAGATGTTTTTATCTCTGATAAATTAGCCATTTGTTGTAATAAATTTCTTTCTGTATACGCGTAAAGTTTGATAGTGAAAATACTTAGCAAACTTAACACGACTATAAGTTTTATTTTTTTCATGCTTTTCAAATTGTATTATGCCGATTTAGCATAATTACGAAGATTTAGATATTGAAACAATTAATACGGCAAACAAATGTAATTAAATAACAAAATTGCTAACATGTAAATTTGTCTAATTGATGTGGCTAAATAGTCTAATAGAGCTAATTTAACATTGAATTTCTTTCGATTTTCTTTTTATTCAGCTTTAAAACTCTTTTTATTAATCAAATTTACTATTGAGCAGTTTTATTCACAAAACAAAACAATTGTGTCTTTTATAATGGATTTTGTTTCGGAAGAAATTACTTCTATTCTATTTGCCCCCTTACTTAAATTAATATTTTTCCATATAAAAGTTGAGTATCTTACCGTTGATTGTATGCCAACATGTTTTCCATTCACATGTAGTTCCAGTTTCGGAAGATTTGAGAACACCATTATGTCTGTCTGGTTTTGTGTTCGGTTGTTATTGCGGCGGTTTGCTATGTAGATGAATTTGTCTTTTTTATTCCAGTTGGCTTTATAGAAATAGAATGCATCTTTCTTTACTTTACGGTCGAATGTAACCAACCCCTTGTCATTTATCCCCGGGCGGTCTCCTTCGGTACGGTGTGCAGCTCCGAAGTCGAATAGATTCCATATAAACGATCCCCATATAAACGGACGTTCGGATATCGCTTTCCAGTTCTCCATATGGTAGTGGGTTTGCCAGTTTTCTGGATGCCACCAGCCGGACGGATCACCCGATTTTAATGAATCCTGCTGGTGATAGATGCTGGCGCCTGCTCCGTACTCGCTTATGCCTAATTTGTATGAAGGATAGTTCCGGTGAATCTGATCGGCCCACTTGGCTAAGTCGGCTGCCGATCCTCCATACCATCCGTAATACTTGTTCCAGGCAATTAAGTCAGTTATTTTATTAATCTCGTTGCCATCTTCCAAAAAAGAGGCCGATGTAGTAGGTCGGGTAGGGTCTTCGGCATGGGCAATCTCGTTCAGCTCTTGGATGTATGGAACCGGACTGTCACCCAGTGTTTTTAGTTCGTTAAACAAACCCCAAAAGCAAATTGAGGGATGATTGTAATGCTGACGGATCAATTCGCGAAGCTGTTCTATCCCGTTTGCTTTGAATGAGGGAAGATTGATAAAACCTCTGTCCTGGTAGCCACCCGGCCCGATAAAAGGAATCTCCGCCCATACCACAATTCCCCCTTTATCCATCAGATCATAAAAATAGGAGGCCTGCGGATAGTGAGCCAAACGTACTGCATTGGCACCCATCTCCATCATGATGGCGGCATCCTCGTCATGATGCTCACGCGTAAGCGCGCTGCCCCGTTCGGCACGATCCTGGTGTCTGCACACACCCTGAAGCTTCAGGTAATTATCATTCAGAAAGAAACCATTGTTGGAATCCACCCGGTAGTACCGTACCCCCAGAGGTTGCACCACCTTGTCGGCTTCTATTCCTCCGGTAACAAGCACAACTTCCGCCTTATACATAAACGGATCCGTACGGCCATTCCACAAACGGGGATTTGAAATCGTAAAAGGAACCGTTACCGCCTGGTTTTCGCCCACAGCCAGATTGGTCTTAAGCGATTCGGTAAGCACCAGACGCTCTCCGTCCCACACATTTATCTTCACTTCTGCCGGAACAGCCTCTGCACTATGATTGGATAACATCACCCTGGCCTGGATATCTGCCTGCTTCCTGCTTACATTCTGCTGTTGCAGATACACTCCCGGAGAGGCATAGTCGGTAAGAGAGATGGAAACCGGATCTGCTACAATAAGGTTTACATCCCTGTAGATACCACCGTAGATATTAAAGTCGCCCACCAGAGGCATAATATCCTGCGTAAGGGCATTGCTTACTTTAACCAATAGTTTGTTGTCCTGATTGTATGTGATGAAATCGGTTATATCAAAAACAAAAGCCCCGTATCCACCCCGGTGTTCTCCCACGTGCCGGTCGTTTACCAATACGTTGGTCACCGTGTTTACACCTTCAAAGCGAAGGTAAATTCGTTTTCCCTTCCATTCGGGACGTATAAACAGACTTTTCTCATAGTTTCCGGTTGTACGCAGGTAATCCTGTTTCCCCGACAAAGCATCGGTGGCATTCCATGTATGAGGCAAGTCCACGCGATGTTCACTTTTAAACTGAAACTGGTGAGAGAAACGAAACTTCCAGTTGTCGTTCAAAGACAATACGCTGCGTCCGGCATAGGCAGAACTGCATAGCAAAAAAAGTGCAAAAAGCACCACGGTGTTTTTCATGATCTCTTTTTTATGCAAAAATAGCATCGGATGAGGTGGTGCAACTGCCCAAATTGTCCGATTTAAGACAACCGATTGTCCAATTATGCCCTTTTTGCAATCAAAGAGGGTGCGTCAGGCATCCTTGTAAAGCTCTATCACCAGGGTGGTGGTAAGTACAATTCCGATTCCTACACATACAGCTATCAGCAACCAGTTGATGAATTTTGCTTTGGGTTTGGTGTCTTTGTGCAGATCGGTAAGGTAATACTCTTTAAAGAAGAGGTACAACGCAGGAACCGAAGCACTGGCCAGCAGAAAGTCTTCCGGAATTTTAAAGAAGTAGGTCTTCGATAAACCGATAAGCGACCAGTGGCAAAGCAACAGGATAATGAAAAGATTGCTCTTGCGGGAGAACAACAACAACAACCCGATTGTAAAAGTAACGACCGAGCAGGGCATTACCGGCGATGTAATACCCGGGAAACTCAGTCCCCTTACCATGGAGAAAACAGGATAGATAAAGGGCATCAGCACCAAAAGATATCCCAGAACGTTGTATTTGGGGTTCCGCTCCAACTGGGTGTAGCCCGTAAGTAAATCCCACAACCAGGAAATGGCCAGGATAGCCCAAAAGATAGACAATACATTGTTGTAGCTTCTCTCCGAACAGTAGATATGATAGTATACCACCGATATCCAGGTATAGGTGGCAATAAAGTAAACCTTCATCCCTATCTTTACCCAACGTTGCGGGTTACGCAGAAGCATCAGGGTAAGAAATACACCGATCAGTACGATAAAGATCTGATACATCCAGGTGGCGGAGTTGTACTCGGCAATTGTTTTCCAGAAAGTATTCATAGTTGTTTTTTATGTCTGGTAAGAGAATAAGCGCGGTTTGGAAACAAAAACATAGGCAGGGTGGTGCCTACGGCTAGCAGAAAGATCACCGTACAAGTAACCATGGTATTTGAAAAAAACATCTCCATATATTTGGCCCTGTCCAGGGGATTATCCATATTCTGCAAAAACATCAGTTGGGCAAATACCATGTTGTAGGCAAATTTACCGGGTACCATCGGCAGCAAAGCCGGAATGGAAAGCACCGTCATAGGAGAATGAATCCTTTTCCCCAGCCAGATACTGCCCAGACCGATTACAAGTGCCCCCACAAAAGACGCTGTAGCAATGTTTATACCAACCAAAGTCATCAAACAATAACGACAAGCATGACCGGCGGCAGCCAGTAAAGCGATGTAAGGGAACGAGCGTAACGAAGGATCGGAGATTGCCCCAAATCCGATTCCTGCCACAGCAGCAAAGAATCCGTCTATAAGAATATCCGTAAGTATCATAACAAGCTGTTTTTTACCAGTAATAATGTAAAGGAGAGTCCGATTGCAATGCATACGATAAGCAGAGCCGCCTGGGTAAGTCTGGCAAACCCGGTAAGTACATGCCCTTCTACAATATCGATCACACCATTGATAAGCGGAACACCGGGAACCAGGTAAAGAACGCTGGTAGCCAAGGCTATTTCGGAAGTGGTATCAAAGATAACGGATGTGGAGGCGCACATGGAGGCAACAAAAGCCGATGCAATAAAAATTACAAAGTGATTGATCCCTTTGCCGGCCATCTGCTGTCTTAAAAACAGTCCTGCAATTGTAGACGAAAACACGATTCCCACAGAACACCAGTCGCCGCCGAATAACTTGCAGAAAGAGGCATTGGCAAAACCCACCAGAATCAATACAAACAACGGATTGATACGGGGAGAGGAGACAATCTTCCTGTACTTTTCTTTCAATGTGTCGAGAGACAAATGTTCGTCGAAGGTCTCCCAGCTCAACGCACTTAATTCTGAATTCCGTTCAAAGCTGATGGGAAGCGACGGGATGTCGATTACTTCACTGTAATTTTCCCTCGTTTCCAGATCAAGCAATGTAAGAATAATACTTCTCTGGAGTACACTGATTTTAACAGTATATCCAAAAGACTCGCCGATACGTTTCGTACTACGTATCACACGGGAAGTATGTACCCCACACCCCATCATGTGTGCAGCATATTCGGCTACAAATACCCCTACCTGCAGCAGAGGTTCTTTTTCCTGTTTCATAAAAGAAGACTATACCTTAAATAATCTAAACAATAACGAATGTCCCGGGAGGACTAATAGAGTGTCTTCACGAAATTATATAGAGGTTGAACAATGAAAAAAACTGAATCAGCTGCAAAAGTAAATAAAAGATTTCAGAGAGGAGTCGATGACGGCCAATTTTTGAGGTATAATCTGCACATAGATGTCCCAGTCCCACTTGCAGAAGTACCGTATTC
>Ga0074193_1001873_pt1 | contig 22176 bp, 13 predicted proteins | sample EPASupsiteHSE605_FD_64523 | JGI IMG/M metagenome (GOLD analysis project Ga0074193, IMG submission 64523) | Bioremediated contaminated groundwater from EPA Superfund site, New Mexico - Sample HSE6-05 | ecosystem: Environmental > Aquatic > Deep subsurface > Groundwater > Contaminated ... | reverse complement strand
TGCTGCATTTGCCGAACCCCCTTGTCTTATTGATATTGAGGCAATTGTATCTATTTCAGAAGCAGACATGTCTGTCGCAACTAAAGTTGGAGCTCCTTCTGTTGAAATTGCCGGATTAATAAACAGTGATACACTATCATTTGCTGTTCCTGGTTTTAAATTATATTTTAAAACAACAAGATATTCTGTATTTACATTGTAATTATATGAGGTTAATGCAGCGCTTGCAATTGCAGAGTTTTTTGATATTCCAAAGGCAAATTTATTTGTTAACGTTGCATCTCTTTTGATGAATATCCGACCTACTAAAATAGTAGTATTATTAGGCTTCATGAAGTGCATGAAATAATCTCCGGTAGTTTTTGAAGAATCTACTTTAATAATAGCAGCCGCATATATACTGCCTGAAGTTTGAAAAGTAAAATCTTTGTGAGCATCGTGGCCACTATTTTTCATATAAACACTATTTCCAGAAGCAACAGGGTAACCTGTATAAGAAAGATTTCCCGTACTCACTGTTAGTGTATTTGTTCCAAATCCACTATGACCAATCCATCCGTGGGCTGTAATAGAGTCTCCAACAGGATAGTCAAAGTGCTCATTTACTAATGTCTGAGCATTGAGCATCGTTCCTGAAATTAAAAACAATGCCAACATAAAAACAAACGATAGCTTTCTTTTCATAATGAAATGATTTTAAGTTAATTAAATATTTTTAACATCGTATTTTTTTAAGGGTTGAACTAGCAAAGTTACACACAATTTAGTTATTATAAACAAATTTAGATATAAACTGAAAAAAAAAGTGCTGCTACAAATGTAACAGCACCATTTATATTAAGTATTAAGTTAATGTTACTTTACTTCTTCAAATGTAATATGTATTGATATTCAGTAATATACAAACACATGTTGCAAATATGAAACAAATAAAAAGGTAGTAAAAATAAAATACATAAACCTGTATATCAGCTATTTAAAGCCTTTTTGATAAACAAATATAAACTGATTACAAAGATACACTAAATCTCAGAATTTGAGAGCTGGAGAATTAAAAAACCGCCCCTTTTGAGGGCGGTTCTCGCAAGAAAACCATTTACCAACGCTTAGGCAATAGTCACAGAACCTAAATAAATGCTGTTTGCTACTTCTTTTCCGTCTGCGGTAATGAAGCCCAGGAACACTTCAACATTTTCGCCTGCCCAATCGGCAGGAACAGAAATATCTTCTGTGCCAGCTACCCTTTGGTTACCACCTGCATCAAATACAGATTCGGCTCTTGTTGGGTTCAAAACAACAATCAAAGCTTTGTCTGTTTGTGTTGCAGTACCGCTACCGGAATTGTCATCCCATGTAAGGGTTACAACTCCATTTGCAGAGGTTGCTTGAGCATTGGCTGCTCCTGTAAGATTACCACGAGAAACAAGCACTTTTGAAAGGTCAATGCTGTAATCAGCAGAAGAACTGCCAGTAACAGCGTTGTTCAAAATGTAAGACATTGCAGCGTTGAACGCTGTTTGCTTGATAGCGTACTTTTTGTAACCAACACGGAGAAATCCGGTTATCGGTTTCAAAACTGCCAATACTAAAGCGAATTTAGTACGCTGATTTACCTGACCATCGGTGCGAGGATTGCTTACCGAAGTTGCTTTTGCACGCATGTAGCTGATACCTTTCCAGTTACCACCTACGACATTTCCCACTTTACCTGAGAAGCTTCCGAGAATACCTAAATTAATCTTTCCCATTGTTTAAAAATTTATGGAGTTAATAAAATTGTTTACTTGGATTTGGTACGGAGTAAAACCCTTTTTGACCTTGTCCGAAACAAATTTAATACACCGTAAGTAATAGATAATCAATTCGGTATCTTGTGCTTTTTTTTGCTGTATCTTGCCTTAATCATTGCAGGAAAATTGAATTAACGAGCAACATTTTCATCAATCGACAAATCAAAAACAACAATTATTTTTTCCCCGAAAAGAGAAAGAAAAAAGAAAGAAGAAAAAAAGGATATGCCTTTCATTTAGCCAGTGAAGTGGCGGCTGTCAAGGTTTTTTGACAAAATACTACCCGAAGCGTAGCGGAGGTGTGGAGATTTTGGCAAAAACCCGAAGGGCTTGACCTTTACTGCCGGTAAGCGAAACGGCTATCTTTGCATATTACTTTTTTTTCTGGGATAAATATTTTCAACTTAAACGGCTTCTGATATTTGTTATGTCGTCGTCTAAATCAATAAATATAACATTAGAGAGATTATTTATAAAAAATGCAGTTTGATTTAAAGTATTAGCCAAATTATCATCCCCATAATAAGTAATTTTCCACTCTTTTACGTTGATTGCTCTTTTGCTTATAGTTTTAAAATACTGCATATCAACATTTGATAATGAATGACCAATAATGATTATTTTTTCAATATTAGATAGGCTATCGAAAAAAAAACTGTTGTCTGAAATTATTTGAGTAGAATTTTTAAAAGACTTTTGGAAATATGGTTTCAAGGCATCGAAACCTTCTTCATAAGCATAATATGTTTTGAAACCTTTTGAATTGAAAGGGGGTACACTTATTTTTGGATTTTTTATTGCATGACCAATAATAATATCACTGTCATCTTTTAGATAATCTAATTCATCAGGTTTAAATAAATGCTTTTCAGACTTAGCTTTATTGTGAATGTATGTTATCTGTTCAGGTTTTACTTTATATAAATTCTCTAAGGTATTACTATAATTAAAAGACAAGAAACTTGCATTCTTATCCAAGTCTAAAAGCAAATTATTTACATTTGAGGGATAATTTAAATCTAATATCCAATCTCTTAAAGCATTTTTTAATCCTGTAGTTAGATCTTCTTTGATTTGTTCCAACTTATCAGGAAAAATATACTTATCACCATCCCTGTCGCTGTCTTCATCGGGTAATAAATCATCATTATCAGAAAATATCTCATTTACATTTAATGTGGCTAAATGATTTTCAAAATCAGACCACAAATCTTTGGAAAATGACATATCTAAAAGATATTCTAATCTTGAATCATTCATTTGTAAATATGCCTTGAAATCAGAGTATTGTGATTTTAATTTATGGTGTAAATCAAAACCATTCCCAATGATATATAAAATATTGCTAGTCATATATTTATCAATTTGTTGCAAAAGTACGAAATGAAACTTGAATGATATACCTGAGAAACATAACTATCAACTGTGTTTCTTTAGGGGTGGGTGGTCGGGGGTTGGCGTGGGAGAAGCAGGATTAAACCGAAAAACAGGTAAAGCAGCCTTGAGCCGAAACGAAGCGGTAAAAAACAAGCGGAGCGATAGCGGAGTTGTTTTTTTGCCAGCGTAGTGGAGAGGCGCGAGCCGACTGCGAGTGGAGCAAGGGCGCTGGCAGCAGGAAGCCCGGAACGATAGTGAGGGCGGCGGACGGCTGCCGTTTACGGCAGGGCTGGCGGAGTTTTTGTTTTGGGAGCGAGTGCGTTGGAAAAAGCAAGGGCTGGACAGAATGAGGTAGTGAAGAGGAATGCAGCGAATGAACGGTTAGGGGCTTTTGCGTGGGGCGGTGAAGCTTAGTGTAGCGAAGCGGAACTATGCTGCAACCGCTTGAATTGTGGGTGGGAAAAACAAATGCCCCTAAAAGTGAAATGAGCGAAATGTAACGAAACGGACGATTGAAGGACAGCTCTTGCGTGTGGTGGCGTTGTGGTGTGAATGAAGGAATGTAGCTTTGCGGAATGACTGAACGAACACGGCAAAAGCCACAAGGGAGCGACCACAAAAACTGTGACAGCCCGATTAGCCCGCAGCGACCTGCAGGCGAGCACAACAATAAGCGGCGACTGCCCCCTGTATAAAAATATATGAGTGAAGCGAATACCTTATTGGGGTTTCAGGGGGCAGGAGTAGCCGCGAATGAGGAATGAACGAGCGTGTGTAGCAAAACAAACAGACACGCAAGCATGAGCACCTACTGGAGCGCAATGCTCAGTGTGGCTGCGTTAGCTGTCAAGGGCAGACGGAAAAATACTACCCGAAGGGTGGAGATTTTTACAGGCTGCTTGTTTTACCCTTGCAGCTATGTTTTTGCGAACAAAGTGAGTGATTGACGAATACCTTTTTACCTGTTCGGTTTAATCCTGCGTGGGCAGTTATTCAAATAACTTATACCGCTAAAATTTTAAAAGAGGATATTGGGGAATTGGAGGAAATGGAACATTTACTCAATTTCAGTACCTGCAATATCGGCTGCGTTCGGCATAACTTTCAAACGAGTTTGAATTCTGCCCTCACTTGCACGATATTTCCTATAAATCCTCAATTTCCCCATTTACATTATAAAAACCAAAGATTGCGACAACCGAATTGAGGATTCGGGATATTTTCATCCTGGAAGTATGGAACTATCTCAGCAATCATTTCAGGATATTTGACTGTTATTGGTATGTTTTGTTGGTCAACAGATTTCCAGTACATACGGGAAAGCTGATATATCTGAGTGATTGTGTCTTTTATGATTTCCTCATCTTCCAAGGCATTGCTGTTTCTGGAATCAAGTTTGATTTTTATCGGGAAACTGTATGTTTTCCTTTCGGTGCTTTTATTCCAGCTTTCCTGATTGTATTTAGAGTTATTATAAAGCAGGAATGTATTATGGTCAACCTTTGTGTATGTACCACTAAGCGGCATCAAATCAGTACAGTTATTATCAAATGCAACAATGTCTTTCGTTTCAGTTTTGAAAATGGTAGCCACGATAATAGGGATTTCATATTTCAGGTTATTCAGCATACGCAAAATTGGTTTCCAATCATCTTTACTCATTTTCTTGTAAAAATGAATGACAATTCTTGACGGATTATTCCCTTCGTTCTTTTGAATATAGTCTCTTAATGCATCCCGAATCTTAGAGATAAGAGCTTCGTGATCACTTTCGTGAAAACATGAAAATTCATGAAAAACTCCACCACCATCAAATCGAAAAGCACTGCCGATATAACGTTTCCCTTTACGAATTGAGTAAAATGCGCCTACCCCAATTATGAGGTTGTTTTGATTTGTTGTTTTAAGAATCCACGGAGTGCCTCCAATCTTTGCAAGAATGGCTGTTTGGATATTTGTGAACTGATATTGCAAGCTATCTTCAAGATAACGGTCTTCAAAAATACCTTGTACTGTTGAACCTTTACTTATCAATAGCTCTTTAATTCCTGCGTAAACAACTTGATAATTGGTATCTTCCCGACTATCTTTATTAATTGGACTAACATATATAGCAAGATAGGTGTACCCATTCAAAAACTGCTTGGATTGTAACTGAGCCCCAACCTCAACTAATGCACTATCTAAATTGGTGAATGTTATATCGCTATTGTCATCTGTGCTAAATTGCTGACGAATAGCCTTTGAAAGTGGTTTTATCTTCTGATAATTTACCACCTGACCACTCTCATTTACAAAACTATCATGTAATGCTCCGTTTAATAAAGCGTTACAATAAAAATCCCGAGCCTCTTTGCCAGTACCCGATTGATAGATAAAGAAAATTTTTAAATTGTTGGCTTTTATGTTTGCCGTTTTATATGGTCCTATTTTTTTGAATCCATATAATGGGCTTTTATCAATTTTAGGTTTAGCATAGTAATCGCTAAACAGTAAATCATTTGCGTTATCGGGTAACGATTTAACCTTCTCAGCTGGTAAAATGTATAAGTCACTACTAACTAATTTGAACAGGTTTTTAAATGCTTCGGTAAAGATATAGTTCTGACAGAAGCCCTGAATCATTCTTTTGGTTCGAATATATTTATTCTCCGTTGGTTTATCGTCGTAAGAAAGATTGAGAATTTTTTGCAAGGGTTTGCTAATTATGGGATATGCCTCATCCAATCGATAATTTACAATACTGTTTTGATACTGATAATTATATGTTTGTTTGTCAAGAATAACGGTGCTGATATGCTTTGCATCAATGTTACCAAGCTCTGAAACGGGTTTGTTATATTGGTGTGTAACACCGTCATAAGAAATAACCATCTCGAAATACTCTGAAACACGAGCACATTGCAGTTTTATAGTAAAGCAGTAATAGAGCGTGTATTCGCTGCTGTTTTGGATTTTAGCTGGTAAAAGTATTTCAATGTCATTGATAAAATTTGGAGATACAACCACATTATCCAATGAAAGAAAGTAATTCTGCAAAATATGCCGAAAATAATGTAAAGCAAAACGGGTGCTATTGTTCAAATCAACATTGCAGCTAAAATCCGGATTTTCTTCTTTATCCGAAAAGTTACAATAAAGATTTTGGATATTTTGCAATTCCTGTTCGTGCCTATCCCATAGTTCACGAGGATATTCCTTTTTGCGCAATGGACGAAATGAATCATCCTTTTTCTGTTTGAAAAAGGAGAATGACACCGGATTATCAGGTGCTAAAAACGGAATGATATTGAACTGTAGTTGCATAATGGGAATAATTAGTTGTCGAAATCTCTGAAATATCCAATTTTATCATCTATGACCAATCTTCTATCTAAAAATAAATTGCTCATTTCACAACTTGTATCAGGAACTAATGTACAAGAATGGCACGCAGCTAAATTTAGTTGAGCAACACCTTGTCCTTCACTTTCGTAACAAATGGGGTCAAGAGAACAATCCTTGGCTCTCATCAATGCACTTTTTATTATATTTTGTAGCTTCTCAAGATTGTTGCAAAGTTTTGTCAAACCGCCCAAGTATCCGTCAGTTCCATCATAAGCTGAAATGAGAAATCCCTTCATATTCGGACTTACATATAAACGCTCTTGCAAAGAAGACATTGGATAACCACAAACATATTCAAATTCACGAATAAACAAATGCGAAAGAGTATGTATTAACATTTCTCTTGCGGTAAGCGTTTTAGCTTTGATTTTGTGTATTTGCCAATCTGACTCTGTGGCGTTATTTTTGATTTTTTCGATCCGCTGTTTTATTATTTCGTTGTTTTCCCATTCTAAGAGTTTTTGCTCGTCTAAAACGAACAAAATACCTTCACCATAGTTCTCAACCGCAGGCAATAAACGAGTTTCGAAGCTATTTACAGAAACAGATTGAGGCTTAACTTTATACTGATAATTACCACTTTCTGGATCTATCAAAATACTATCTGTATCAATGGGTTGGTTGCGAGTAAAAGAAGTTTGTGCAGTAATTTTCTTCAATCGGTCTATTTTTACCAATCGGTCAAAACCATCCAGTTCGTCTTTTACATTTATTTGACGAAATCTGATAAATTTGTCTTCTCGTTGTTGTGGATTTATAAAATAATCATATTCTGCTTGCCGATATACAATATCGGGAATATAAGAAATATCGGAACCGTCTAAATATTGATTAATTATTTCAATTGGAATATTGTTTTGTCTTGAAAATTTTACCAAGTCTTTTTGTTCAAATTCCTCATCATTAACAATTGCATCTATCCGTGTTCTGACTTCTGGCGTAAGATTAAGAATTTGTTTTTCGGGTATCCACAAACTACTCAGCGTATTGGAATAATAAATACTGTTACTTGTTTTAATCTTAACTGCAACTTTTTGCTCACATACATCACCTGCATATTGTCCGTTTTGAAAACCTAACCAGTACTTACGACCTCCACATTTCTGGGAGAAGCCAAAAATCCCTTTCAATGTTTCTTTTTTACCACATTCTTTACATTCGATATGAATACCTGATAAATCGGTGTTCTCGTTACTTATTTTATAGTATAGTTCCTGTTTTACACAGCATTTTTCATATTTCAAAATAAGCTTAGATTTGCTTTTACTTTCTTGGTCACTATCCTCCTCTGTATTTTCCTCTTGCTCTATTATTATCTCACGGTTATTCCAATACTCCCAAGGTAAATCTTGTATATGACCATTATCACAAGTCATTACAAATCGAACTTGTTCTAAGTGTTCACCTTTGCAGTCAGGGTTGAAGCATTGTAAATCAAATTCTTGCCGTCCTTGCCAATGCCTTTTCCAATCTTTAATATTCATAAATCGGTGACAATTTGGGCAGTAAAACCATTTTGGAAAATAATTTGCTTGTGGTTGTACATCGGTTTTCCATCCATCTTCTTCAACAGGAATAGATACCAAGTGTTTCAATTTTGGGAAACGAGTCCGCAGACGATTTACTAACCGGTCATCTGAAATGATATGTTTTTGTATTTCTTGGTCGCAGAAGCTCGGATAACCCCACTTATCAAATGTTTCGATAATGATTGAAGCATCAGGCGTATCAATTACAGAGCCAACACCACCATAGCTCGAAATCATTTTGCTTTTTCCGTGATTAATTTTCTCGGCCATAATTAATTCCTATTTATTTTAATACTTACACTTGGCTCAACACTCCGCATTGATTGCATTGCTATCAGCTTATCGTCTGCATTTATTCTTTCTTGAATTGGTTTCAACAGGTTCTTCTTTTTATCCGTTTCTTGCTTACCACCATAGTAATACAATCCTCCGTCTCGACTTGGAGCCGGACTTTTTTGAATTTTAATTTTCCACTCTTCAAGTAAGTTTGCAATTTCAGAAACAATCAGTTGTTTATCTTCACTATCGGCAAAAGAATGAGAACTGAAAATTGCATTTAATTCATTGATAAGAGTTTGCTTGTTATTATTTTCAATTAAGGAAGACGGCATTTTATTATCGGCGAATCCCAATTTGTGTCTAAAGTATGTTACAATTGAAGTAAAAAGCATTTTATCCAAAGCGTTTTCAGCAAATGGAGTTACGCTTATTGGCTCTACTTGTTTGTAAAATGTTTTATGAAATGGCACAAAATCTTCAAAATACGACAAATCTCTTGTGTTGTTGGGGTCAAACAAACTAAATACAATTCCTTCATTTTCTCTGGCCACACGGCTACTTGCCTGAATGTATTCAGCCGTATTTGGAGGCATTCCATTCATCAGCATAATGTTTAATCTGCCTACATCGAGTCCAACACTTATCATATTGGTAGCCAATACAATGTCGTATGATTTTCTATATTTATTCAGATTGCCGTCAAAGGGAATATTTAATTTATCTAAATTCCTTTTTATCTTTTCATTGGATATTCGACTTGTCAACTCCAGGTTTTGATTAGACAGATTATCATAATTATGGTCATAAGGCGATTGGTTCAACAAATAACGGACTTGAAGTTGTTTGATTTCAGGTTTTAGCTCAGCAGATATTTTATTAGCAAATCGACCAATGTGTTTCAAACTTTTGAAATAAGAAAGTATTGTCCAAAACTGATCTGCTTCGACTTTGTTTGCATTATCCTTCCATAACTCCAAACGAGCATAAAGTAATGCAGCGTTAAGTCGTAAAGTAGCCATTGTTTGGGTTTTGCCTGTAGGCAAAATTCCCACATAACGCCGCTTGCTTGTTGGCAATGTTTTTGAAAAAAATGTATTATCTGCATTTGTTATATTTTGTGGAAAAATTTGAACATCTCGGCTATATAAACCTTTTACTTGTTCTTCCACATTTTTAACTGTTGCCGTAGAAACTATGATTTTAGGTTTTTGTGTGTTAGTAGTACAAAGCGACAAAATTACATTTTCAAACAACCCTACTAAACTACCCAGAGGACCACTCAACAAATGTAACTCATCTTGTATAATTAGTTCAGGTTTGCGATTATTGCTGTGATTAAATAAACTTGTTGCCTCACCTTTCCACGCCAATTGGGAAAACTTGTCAACGGTTGCAAACAGCATTGTCGGAGGATTCTCATAAATATCATCATCTACCAAAACAATTGGAAACCCATCATTGCTCTCTGAATACTCACAATTTGGGTTCAAACAATAGCTTGTCAAATGATTTCCACTTATCCGGTGTCCGATAATTGGATTTCCCGTTGCTTGTATTTTACTTATTATTTTTGCATTGCACCACTGACAGTTAGATAACTGAAATGGATTGATAGCCGGTTGATTTTTATTTAGTCTTTCTTGTACATTTTGTAACTTCTTCTCCGCACAATTATTATCATTGCTTCTTATTCGGTTTGGAATTGTTGAGCCTCCTACCCAAAAACCAATCGTGATTCGTTCACGTCCTAAATCAGAATGGTTTTTACGGATAAATTCACAAGCCAAAATTAGTTTTGTGGCTCTTTCGAATTGTTGAGCCGAAAGCAAACGCAAGGTATAGCGTATTATAATATTTACACCACCGTAATTATCTGGATATTGCAATCTTCGCCAAAATATCAAAAATGCAGACAAAGCCAAATATGCTTCTGTTTTACCACCGCCTGTCGGAAAATATAGTAAATCGACCAAATCTTTATCTTCCGAATTTTCTTCAATAAAAGACGGCAAACATTGCAAAATGAACGCTAATTGAAAAGGTCGCCAATTTGGAATTTTGTCTGGGTTAGGATATTCTTTTGTTGAGTATTCAGAATATGCAAATTGTGGATTCTCATTTCTTTCAAATGTTTCAAATCCGTCTTTTTGCTTGCTGAAGTGCCATTGATTTTGGTACATCTGCAAATAAATCGCAGTATTTGCCAATTGAAAGGCTCTCATTGCATTTTGGTTTTTTTCTAATAATGCAATACCCTTTGACATCCGGCTTAGGATAATCTTACTTTTTCTAATGTTAGATTGAGCTAAAGATTTCTTCTCAGAGTCGAATGAATTTGTTTCTTTTTCCTCATTTTCAATCCATTGAGAATAGGTGTCAGATAACTTTTTGAGATTTGAAATGATTGTCCCTGTGTCAGTATTGAATTCTGACATTTGTTTAATCGCTAACGACTTTTTATCAAAACTCTCTATGTCAGTACTTTGACTTTTTACATTGAATTGAGGTAAAAAGGTAGAACTGACCCAGGCCGGCTTTTTTGTATCATCTTCGCAATTCTCCCAAGTACAGGCAGTGTTGTGTCCAATGCCATAAGATAATTTTTTTCTGTACAGAAAGTCCAACATTCTGTCCTCTTCCGATTTGTAGAGATTGCTTTTATAGTCGTTGAAAGGTAATAAATAAGGTGTTTCAACTTTTATTTCTGTTTGAAACAAACAAGCTTGATTAAGAGTCTCTTTGGCAATAACGAACTTTGTGCGAGGAAAAAGTAAAGTGTTTTCTACAAACACTTTAACTACATATTTGTTACTCGCTTGCTCGTAAAATTTAATATGTAGTTTTAATTTGTCTTTTAATGATTCATTTTTACTTTTCCACCATAAATCGCTATTTACATTTGGAATTTCTGATAAAAGAACTTCATAATGCTGATTTTCAGATTCTTTTATATCCTCAGAAGAAACTGTTATCTCAACTTGATTATCGTTACGTTTATACTTGTCTTTAAAAAAGAGTTTTGTAAGGGACTTATACAAAGCATTTTCTCTGGTTGTTTGTTTCCCAAGTTCAGTCAAGCAATTGTTCCGAAGTTGTTTTTGCTCTTTTGTGAGGTCTTTTGTCTGTTTTAAGAGTTTCCTTTCGGTATCATATTCAACAAACTGAGAAAGTCCGGTTTCCTCAAGTAGATTGTTACCGCTGTCGGCATTTATAATATCTCCATCGTAAAAGATTGCAACTTCTTTTGCCTTTGCTTTTCGGTAGTTACCAAATGAAAGTTTGACTTTAATTTCGGGACAATCACCCGAAATGGCAAACGAAATACCGTATTGTGAAGGAAAAAATGTACTTGCAGAATATTGAACCTCTTTGTCATCTTCTTTGGCAATTACCGGTTGTACTGTATCGTTAGTTACTTTAGTATTGTCATTTTTGTCTTCTGCAATTTCAATCGGGGTTTCATCGCCTTCATCATCATCTTCAACAAAATCGCCAAGAGCGGTTTGTTTTGGATATAAAATGCCTGAAAAATAACGTAAAAGGGGTTTGTCGGCGATAATTTCGTCCGAGAAATTTACTTTGTCCGCACACTCAAATAAATCAGATCCGGGACCAATCAATTCTTTTTGAACTCGTGAAATTACATTCTCTCTATTGTTCATTACCGACCTCCTCTATTTTTATTATTGTTAATAATGGCATATACTCATCAATGAATTGCTGCAAGGCTTCTCTTGTAAAATTTTTCTTCTTTAAAATTTCTCCTATATCTTTATCTTTCAAGAATTGCTGTATCTCTTGTTTAACACCTCTCCCCAATGCAATCATCGTGCTGTTATATAGACGTTTAGATTTTCTCAATAGAGGAAACATTTCCTGCACAAACTTTCCATCTGGCATCACATCATCTGCTAATGAGCAAACTGCGTGCAGATCTGAATTATACATAGGAAACTTTCTCTTACCCGCAAAATAAGCATCAACAGTAGCCGGTAGAACCTTTAACCCATATTTCCGCAACTCATTATATAAAGATTCCCTACAAGAGAATACATTGTCAAAAACTTTCAATATTTCCTGCCAATACAGAGAGTGTTCTCCTATTTCACCGAACTTCTCAGGTTCTACATCAACTGCAATCTGAAATAGATTTTCGGCTAACTGTTCCCTTGGATAAATGCGAACTTTATCGCCAAGTTTTAATCTATATGATTTAATTAATTTACCTTCAAAATCAAAAACGGTCTCATTACTTTCCAAATCGACAATGTCTCCATTTGATAATCTAACTTGGTAGGATACTCTTTCTTCCACATCATCTAAAAGACTATCTCCATCATCTTTATAATTGTCATACGCCTTTTGTGAACGCTCATCCAGTTTGTTGATAATATCTTCTAAGGTTGGACTTATATTTACTATCGGTTCTGCAACAGGCTCATACTTGATTTTTGACAAAGCAAGTCTATTATTACTTGTTAATTCACTTTCAATACCTGATTTGTAGTTCTGCAATTGTTTTTTGAACAAACTATGCTCTTGCTCGTAAAGCACAAATAGAATGTCGTTAGTTAAGCTATATATAAAATCGAACTCTTTTTTTGTGCCGTCAAAAGAATAGAATAGTAGTGTTCTATTACCAAGCGTATCACTTTTTAATTGCTTCTTTAATTCAGTATAAGTAAAAACATTATGGATAGTCTTCAATCGCGCCTTAATAAAGTCAACATCCTGACGATCTGCAACTATTACCAATTTTCGATTACTTTGTTCCCATAATTCTTTTATTTTTTGAATTTTATGTGTTTTGCCTTTCAAATATTGAATCAAATTCTTTAATGCCAATTTCGGGTTATTTTCCGATAAAAACTCTAATGTGTATCCTCCTTCATTTTTTTCTAATTCTTTATTTGTTTGGAGGCGATATAAGGCATAGTCAAAATTATCATTTTGTAAAGCGTTAAATGCAAGTCGTAGATAATATCCGTAGCCGGATAATTTTATAGGATATTCAAGATCAACAACGAACGATCTTGCTCTTTCAAAGCTTTGAAATAGGGTTGAGAACTGATTATCTTCTATCTCAATAATTTCAATTTTATTTGTGGTTTTATGTTCGACAACATCAATTTCTTCCTTTAGCCAATTCCAAGTTAATGAATTATCTAATTGAGGGACTTCGCTTTCATTTGAGAGTCCAATAATTTTAAATTTATATTTTATTTGGTCTTGAATGATTTGAGTGAGCGAATTTAAATCTGTATCACAAACTATAATAGTATCTACTCCAATATTCCTTTTGAGAAGAGTTTCGTAGCAAACTTCATATTTGGGGGCAACATATACTAAGCAATCTTCCAAGGCGGGAATGGACTTTAATAAGGTTCGTTCACCTTCCCTTGAATTTGGCAGATAAATTGAAGGTATATAATTCTTATCTTCCAAGTTATTCCACATTGTTTGACCTGCAATCAAAACAAGCTTTTTAGAGAAATAGGTTGGTAGAAAATCGTGTTCATTGATACTTGAAAAGTACTTCTGAATATTCAACAATACGCCTTTTTGAGCGTTTTGTTGTACTGGAATATATCTTTTTAGGAACACCTCATAATTTAGTGTAATCTTTAACGACTTATCAATTGTATTAATCAATAAAACCTTATCATCTTGGATTGTTTGAATCGTAAAAATATCTTTCTTTGATCCTCCAATTCTTTTTACCTTACTACAAGTATCAGGTGGAAAATCTGGAAATTTTTTAAAAATCTCTTTTGCAAAGACTTTATAAAGCAGATTTATAATTCTGTTTAAATTATACCCCCTTGGGAAATTGAAATAAATATTTCTGCTACTATAATTTTGAAAAATTATAGTAGCAGAAATATCAGACAACCTATCACAGTCTTTAAAATCTGAATATTTGTTTACCAGTTCATTATGATAAAATTCGTTTAACACGATATTGGATTTTCATTATATATATTCTAAGTGTTTTTCAACGTTTAGGTTACTTTGTCTGATAGCCACAGGGTAAGCAGTCCATTTATTATTAAATCAATTCTTTTTGACATACAATTTTAAAAAGTGTGCGTATTAATAATTTTCCCAATCTCATTCCAATAAAAAAATGCTTCAATATTGGATTTTTTGAGTTTGTTGAGCTTCGTGTTTAAAGGCTCAGTAATGACAGCATCCCGTAACGGCTCAATGTTTTGAGGGTCGAAATGGACTGCGGTTGTTGCTCCATTCGCCATCAACACAGAAAGATATGCAGCTTTAGAAGCGTTGGTAATGGCACTGTCGATATTGTATTTCTCGCTATGGATAAAGCTTTGTATTCTTTTTGTCCCTGTCTGAAGGAGTTTGAAAGTGTCGGGTTCTACCTGACCTCTCAAACATATACATAGCGAGGTTTGGAAAATATCATCAAGGACCTGAGTTGTGTTTTCAGGGTCGAGATTTCGGTATTGCAATTCAACGGCAGCAAACTTTTGGAATGTTTCGGCAACTACCGTTAGATCAGTGGTTACGTCAAACAAAGAGGCAATATCAAAAAGTTGCTTTATGATTTCCATAGAGCAATCTTTATCTCCTTTGAAATAAGGAATACCCGTAGTGTTTGGAGCATAAGCAGTAAGTTTATCGCCCAGCATATCGGCTTTGCCCGGTACATTAACCATAACGGGCTCTCCTTCCAATTTCAAGAAACGGCTTTGAATAGGCAGTTGCTCAATGTCATGATAATGAATATCCTCGAACAATACATCCAGCAGAATACATTCTGTTTCGGTATTAGTAACGTAAGTTACTTGATAAAAGAATTTAGCATGTGTTTTCGGGATATTGTGTGCTGTAACCCGTTCCACTAATCTTACATCGCCAAAGCCGTATTCCTGAGCATGTTTCTGTACAAATTCTTCAATGTTTGTGCCGGGAGGGCAAATGATATCAATATCAATGGAAAGTCGCTTTGCGCTATCCATGTGAAGCATTAGTGCCGTACCACCTTTAAATACAAACGGACAACCCGATAACACCAAAGATTCAAGTAGCGAAAAAGCCCTTATCGATTTTTCAATAAGTGCAATATCTGAAAACTTGTTTTCAGCAGCTACCTGTGTCATCCATTCTATTGTCCGACTATCGGGGTGAATCATAATTTATTGGCGTTTATTAGTTTCTCGACTTCTTCTTTTCGTCCCCGACGGGTGGCATAACGTAAGAGTTTGTTTTTATTTACGTTATGCCTTTCAAATATCGTTGTATAAACATAGTTTATCTCCGAACCCTGTAAAAATGAAAACTCCACATCACCCACAATATCTACCAGCACTTTTTCTATTGTCGGGGTATTTATACCCTCCACCAATTGCAATGGTGATTCAGATATTAAAGGACGAATGATAATGGCATCGTTGGTGCTTATGTATCGTTCAATGTCTGTGAGCGAAGGCAGTAGAAAAACTCTTTTATTGCTATCTGCATTTAAAAGATTAAAAACAGATTCAGCTATCTCACGTTCCACATCAACAAACAAAAGATTCAGGTTTGGAATGTGGTGCATGTATGGCATTAGGGTCGAGGCAGGCCATAAGCAATAATCAACAAAAGGAAACTGTTTTTTTATTTGCTGATTTATTTGTCTTATTTCATCGGAGCATACTACCGAAAAATCCTTTCTTGCATCATCGGGCAATTTATAAACGCCTCTTTCAACGCGAAGCAATTGTCCTGATTTTAATAGGCGGTTCAGCTGTTCGGAAAAAGTTCCGGGTGAGCCAATTTGATCTTCGCTCTTCAAATTGGCTATTAATTCTTTACGCGTGAACACCTTGTGTGTGAATGCGAAATTCAATATGTCGTTCGTTGTAACCATATAACATAATATGAGGGCAAATATATCACTAATTTGGCAATAAACAATCCGTACTGCCAAAAATGTGATAAGAAATTATTTAGAAAAATATATAGGCTTGAATGTTAGGGCTTTTTATACTTATCATGGGCGAAGTGAATAATTAAACCATTGACAGAAAAGCGTTTTATGTGCTTTTCTGCGGTCTTGTCCGGAATGCCCAATTTGTGTGCAACTGCCAAATAATCTTTACGGCAAAACTCCTGCTGGAGTTCGTCTAAAAACTGTTGCTTTTGATTTTTAGGAGTTGTAGCAACAGCATCGGAGGGCAGTTGTTGAAATACTTGGGCAGCGTGCTGAACAAGTATTTTGACCATTGATAATGCTGTATTGAAATCGTTATCCCTACAAACAAGCGGTGAATGTATATCTCCATCATCCATAATCCGAAGTGCTGTGAGTATCATGGCAATACGAAAAGTAATGAGACCGAGCCGCCGAACGGTGGCGAGGTAGTCAGAGCCATACAAACACAAGTATTGGTTTTGCGTCTGGGAGAAATAGGCATTAAATGACCTTTCCTGTGTAGAAGTCAGACAAAAGCGGATTGGTTCAGCTTGATATTCTAAGTGTTTGTACAGGTCAAAGAATTGCAATCCAAGGTGATTGAAATAGCTGTCTAATGTTTGGTCTGAAGAGTTGGCAAAAACATCATTCCACACAGGGCGAACATTCATAAAATAGAAAATGAAACGGCTGAATAAGCCGTTTTCGGCACTCGGAATGAGTGCTGAAACTTGTTTGGGTGTACCCGACAAAAGGGCAGACAAACGAGGATTTTGGATTTCAACAAATTCCCTGTCTTTACGCCTGTTGTATGAAATTGTTTCGTGGTGAAACGCTTTGCGGAAACCATCGGAATAATTTCCATGTTCGCTTTTGAATGTGAGTGCAAGCGTGTCGCCTTCAGTTTCAAACATTAGCCCTGAACCGTTGTTGTCATTCAAAATTTGAAATAAACCTGTTGCACTGTTGTTGGCCGGAATGACCAACATTTTAACTGGTGGTTCTTTGGGTCGCTCTGTTTCAGCTTTGTTTTTGGTAGCTGCGTACTCGGTTAGATTTCTTTGGTATTCTTCAAATTCAAGTTTTGAAACTTCCCTCAATGCTTTGTGTATCGGGTCAACCAATTTACGGCAAAGTGTTAAGCGACCTTTACCAGCAGAAGCCTGAGCCGTTACAAAAAGGAATAAGTTCGGGTAAACTTCCCTTTCTGCATAAATGCCGTAAACTTTAGGTAAACAGGCTGAAATCACTACAAGCGACCCAAGCAAAAGGAGGTCTCTATCTTCTGGCGAATTAGATTTTGCAACCACCTTTTGAAGTAAACTTGGGAGGTCTGTATAAATTTCATCGGGAAAAGTAGGAAGATTTGTTTCCTGCATTTCCTCCAAATCCTCTGTTTCTTCTTTTATGGGTGTGTGAACCTGTTTTGTTTCCAATGGAGTTTGTTTTGAAGATTGAGGTATGGAAACACTTACACCAACTGCCTTTGTCAGGTGGTAAAGTGTTTTGATAGTAACTCCGTGGCCGTGCGAAGCAAGGCAAGCGGAGTATTGTTTGTCGGTTTCGCTTTGCGAATAAGACGGATAAAATCGACTTAGGCGGTGATAATAATTCCGTCCACTTTCGCCCAAAGCGTCAGCGAGGGCAAAGCCAAGGTCTCGCCAATCGGCATAATTCGGGGCAATATCAACAGAAGCAGCTTCAATTCGTTGTGTTATTGTTTCAATCTCATTTGAAGTGTCAATGTTTGATTGAGTTATCGTAGGAATAGCGGTTGCATTGGTTTCTGTGACTTTATTTGTTGCCCATTGCCTTGCGGCGAAGGTTGGCTGCGCCTCAGCAGAATCAAATGTAATTTGTTCTGCATTCGGCTTGCTCAACCATTCTGCTGGGTTAAATGTTTTCTTGCTCATGCTTATTTAATAATAAAGGGTTTATAAAAGCGTTGGGGTCGAAAGGAATGAAGCAAGCACGGGAAATATCTTTACCGGACTTGTCAACTTTGACCGAATAGGTTTGTAAAATGTAGTTAGCCACAGAGGCGAAGTATTCGCCGTGTGGGGCTTTTCGGGTATCAATTTCAATTATCCATTTCAAGCCATCACCGGAAGGACTTACAAACAAAAGCTGTGTATCAAAATACTCATCGGCGAGCAAAGCTTGCCGAAGTGTATCTATATTTTGAACATGGTCGAAATCAATACACATAAGCTCTGAATGAGTTACAAGCGACTTATCATTACGGGCAGTAAATACACCTGAGAAAGTGCAATAATCGAAATTTGCAGCTTTGTATTTTCGGGCTTGAACAACATCGGCAATGCTCCTGAGTTTTTCAGTGTGTTGCTTATAATACTCACCCGTAATTGCATTGTAAACCTGCACTAATGAAACCGTCTTGTGTGGTATTGTATTCTTGATTGGAGCTTTAAAAAATGAGAAAGCGTTTTTATTTTTCACTTGAGCAACTTCATTTTCTGTTGTATTGATTACCGTTTTCTTTTGACTGTAAAAACTCCAATTCTCACCGATATGCAGGTTCATTTCCTTATTCAGCGTTTGCAGTAATTCATCCCCCGACTGTTTATAGTGAAGTTCGGCGAAGTCGAACGCATCACCGGCAGGGATAGCGTTTTGCGTATCGAAATGACACGCAATTTCGGCTACACTCGGCATAGTTACAAGCGAGCTTGCACTCTGCTCTCGTTGGCACGAAATTTCGCTATCCGAATGCCGGGCAAACTCTTTATCCAGAGCATTACCTAAAACCGACTCTTTTTCAATAAAAATATTCAATGTCGATTTATCGGCATTGAATGGGTTTTTAGCTGGAGAACAAGTCCTCCCCGAAAGGGAGAGGACTGTTTCGTCTGGATAATACAATCTCAAAATATGTGCATATATTCCAATGCCATAATGAGTTTTTGATAATACCGCCTCTTTACTTCTTACCTCCATAATACTTGATTTTCACCATTGTGTAATGGTTGTTGAGGATTCGGGAAATATCGGAACGACGATAGTAGAGCTTGTTGCCTATGCGTGAAAATGGCAGTATGCCATTGGAGCGCAAAGTTTGCAATGTGCGGGGGCTGATATGCAGAATTTGCATAACATCCTGATTGTCGAGCCAATCTTCCAGTCTGTCGGTTAGTGGACTGGTAGGGATTGCGGGGCAAACAGTACATGAGTTTGTTTCCTGATTGCTTGTAGCAAAGTGATTGCGAAAAGCAACTGCAAAGGGCTCCTGGCTGTTCAAGAAATAATCTGTCAGGATTTCGCCAATAGTTTTAGGTTCGTTCATTTCAAACCTCCTTTCACTTCGTGCAAACTTGGCTGCATCTCGGCAAAGCCCGAACGAGTTCGGCTCTGCACTCGATTTGCACAAGTTTTCTTACTGGCCACAAAAGCGGCTGCATCCGCCTGTAATTCGGCTACTGATTTGTGTTTGTCACCAATCAGCCAAGTGTCAATCTCGCTTTTAAGAAATTGGAGTTTCTTACCCTTTTTGTGATAGGGAATGAGCTTTTGACCAATCCAACCGTAAACAGTCTGTCGGGCTGGCTTGTCGGGCAAATAGCTGCACAATTCCTGTAAGTTAAACCACTTGTCAGATTCGGGCAATTCTGACTTTGTTGCACTAAGCAAGGTTTCTAATCTTTCAACCTTACCAATTAAATATGCCAAAGCTTGAGGCATATCATTAAATGAAATCTCGTTTGAAAACATTGTGTAAAAAGTTTTCGGCGATTTGATTTTCAGGTGTGCCAATAACAAGAAAACCACTACTCCGAAATGGAATAGTGGTACAAAAAGATTAGGTAAAAAAAGGGTAACCCAGAGGTAAAAATCCCTTACCCTATTTACCTATTGTATTTTCATATATCATTGATATACAGTATGTATGTCGATAAAAATAAAAAAAGGTAAATGAGAGTTTTACTCATTTACCTTTCGTTATTTGGATTACCCAAAATAATTACCCCAAAACTTTCTTGATAAATTGATTGTAGCCGCTTGGTTGTTGGCTAAATTTCGTTTTAAGAGTAGAGAATGTTACTACCTTCGGGGAAAATTCATCAAATGCCTGTTGCATAAATTCAATCCAATTATCCTGAATTGAAGAATATAATTCTTTGTGAACAAGATATATCGAGTATCGAAACCAAGTTTTACCCAGATTAGCCCTTGGTATTTTCTTTGTAATTTCAGGAATGCTGTCATGCTGGATAAGGTGTTCTATATAAGCAATCATTAATTTGTAATCACTTTCCGACATTATTCTTTCATTGTTCTGTGGATTTACGCCATTTAGAAATGCTAAGTGTTTGTGTGCAATGGTTAATTTTGATTTGATTTGCATTGGCTTGACAGTTGGCTGCGGCTTTTTCTTGCTATCACTTATTTGCTTTTCAATTACCACCTTATAAATTGCACTCGGGTCTTTCAAATAAATATCCTTTTGCTGATTCAGGAATACAGATAAGTTATTTGTAATAGATAGTGTGTTTTGGATTGGGTTGCCAAACGATAATTCGGTAAAAATATCATCAATGGCATTGGCTCTGTCAATTGCAATTTCTTCTCTTTCGAAACGCTGTCTTAAAATGCTCTTTTGTTCCTTTGTAATCAGGTTTACAAAATCGCTGTTAATTAATTGGTCGAAAGTGGGGGTAGGTTGATCTATTTGTTTCAAAAACAAATAATTTTCAAGTGCAATGCCAACAGTAAACAGTGTTGAATTATGGGGATTTAGTTCAATTGAGCTGCAAATATCACCGAGCAAGTTTTGAGTTTTTTGAATGTCGGAGTTTAGGTCTATTTGTATTTGTGCCTCGTGTATTAATTTGGCGGCTTGATATGCGTTTAATTCATCATCTGACGGGTAGCGGTTAAAGCACTCTAAGTACAAATCTTCAAAAGCAGTAAAATCATTTTCAGTAAGAAGTACATCAAAAGAAATGGTTAATTCATAATACAGCTTAACAAGATTTGTTTGTAAGCCCTGAAAATATGTGTCCGCTGTTTCAGAAGCCTTTTTTATGTGTGATTTTATTAGCCGTAATGTTTCTTTGAGTTCTTGTCTTGTGTCAATATTCGATTGTACGACAGTAGAATAATTAAGCAGGGCGATTTTAATCCGGTTGGCTTCGGCGTTTACTATCGTATTGTAAAAGATTGTTTGCGGTGTCTGTAATGATTCCTCTTTAGAGATTTCAATTTTAGGCTTAATTGTATATTCCTTTATCGAGGTGTATTCATCTGGTGCAATATTGTTGATAGCAATAGCTTTTTCAAAATCGAATATAGCGTAATTGCCTAACTCGGAAATGAAAAGTTTTTCAATATCATTGAGATTAGACGGCAAATTATTGAATTTGCGAGCTAATGCCTGGAATGAAATATCAGGCTTATTACTGGGGCGTAATGCCCCATGTAATATACTTTGGGCTATTGGTAGATTCATAGGTTAGTATCGTTTTTAATATTGATTTTGATTGCTTTGGTTGCTTTCTGTTTTTTCTCATCTACAACTTTGGCGTAAATCTGTGTTGTTTTTACATTGGTGTGCCCTAACATTTTGGAAACGGTATAAATATCTGTACCGCCTGCAAGCTGTAAGGTTGCATAAGTATGACGGAAACAATGGAAAGTTATATTCCGGGTGATTCCTGCGGATTTTATCCATCGCTTTAATGGTCCCGAAATCCAAGAGGGGTCTGGCAAATCTTCAAATACAAGTTGTTCCGGCTTGCCGGGTTCACCGCAAAGTTCATAGGCTTGTTCTGAAATTGGCATATATTCAACCCCCTTTGTTTTTTGTTGGGTAAAGTTGAGGCGGACTTGTTCGCCAACAACTTGTATTTCTTTCCACTTGAGCTTTTGAATATCG
>Ga0074193_1001872_pt1 | contig 22178 bp, 23 predicted proteins | sample EPASupsiteHSE605_FD_64523 | JGI IMG/M metagenome (GOLD analysis project Ga0074193, IMG submission 64523) | Bioremediated contaminated groundwater from EPA Superfund site, New Mexico - Sample HSE6-05 | ecosystem: Environmental > Aquatic > Deep subsurface > Groundwater > Contaminated ... | reverse complement strand
CCAAAGATGCCAGCAATTGTTTTAAAGCTTCAAGTTCCATTTTTTACTCCAAAATATGATAAGAGGAAATGGAGCAACTATTATATTTTTCCTGCGATTGAAAACCCATCGAATTTGAAGAGGATACATGAAAATTTATATAAAACATGAAAATAGCTTCGAGAAGATGTATGCAGTTGGGGAAAAGGAGGGAGAACTGTGAGCCTTAAAGTCGAAAACATAAAAAGACTAATGGGCTGGTGTCCAAATGCCAAAGCGAATGAATCCAGACGGCATGTTAGCTTTGAGAATTTTGATTCCGAGGTTCAGGACAGAGCAAAAGGAAAATACGGAGATTTCAAGGACCTTGGATGGCTCCGGAGAGTGAGTACTCAAATCCTTCTACTTAATATTTTTTTAACGTTTGTGTATTTCCTGATCATTAATCAGATAGGTCTAAACCTGTTCTCTTTACTTACCGGATTTTTTGTGGTCCTATCTCAGTTTGCATTACGCTGGAATAAGCAGATGCAGCGGTACGATGACATTGCGAGAAAACCTATTGTTCGTCAGGGCTCTAAAAAGAAATATCTCCCGGGTTTGCTAATCATAATTTTTTTCATTCTGTTTTTCGTTCTACCTTTTACGGTTCTCCCTTATATGTTCAACTTTGGCGTTCAACCGACATATTATGGACTTTCAGTGGTCTGGTTCCTCATATGGGGCTTCTATTTCCAGTTAATTTACTGGGAGAAGAAATATCATATGAGAATTTATATAATATTTGAAAATGGCCTCGAAAAGATGTATGCTATTGGGGAAAAGGAGGGAGAGTTTTGAGCCTTAGAACCGAATACATAAAAAAGCTAATGGGCTGGTGTCCCTATGCAAAAACTGCTGGAGCCGGCCCCCGGCTCAGTCCTGATAATTTTGAAGCGAATGATCGATCGGAAGGAGAAAAAACAAGAAGTCCGATTGTTCCAAGCCAGCATTCCAGGCTTGATACCCAACTCCTCCGGCTACCAATTTTCTTTACTCCTATTTATATAATGCTATTTCGAAAAGGTATAAATACAGAGGCTTTCCTTCTAGGCCTTTCACTTTCTTTACCGATCTATTTGCTCGGCTGGAAAAAGCAGATGCATCAATACGATGAGGTGAAAGAGAAAACTGTTATTTCTCCTTTTTTTAGAAAAATATTCTTCTGTGTTTTCTTATTCCCATTTTTGGGTTTTAGTTTGCTCATGGCTTTCTTGCCTTATATCTCGTCTCATGCAGCTTATCTTTTTAACGATCAGGTACTGTGCTCTTTCTTTTCAGGAACTATGATTCTGATGTGGGGCTTCTATTTCCAGCTAATTTACTGGGAGAGGAAAAACCATGTAAAAATGTATATGAAAAGAGAAAAGGGACAGCAAAAGCTGTATGTCCTTGGAGAAAAGGAGGGAGAATTGTGAGCTGGCAAGCCGAATATATGAAAAAGCTAATGAGCTGGTGTCCGAATGCCAAAGCAAATGAAGCCAGACGAAACGCTAGCTTTGAGAATTTTGAATCTGATGTTCCGGATAGAGCAAGAGGAGAAAATGGATATGTGAAAAATCCCGGATGGCTACGGAAAATGAGCACTTATATTCTTCTGATTGATATTTGTTTTACGCTCGGATATATTCTAATAATTAATCACTTGGGTGTGAACCTGAACTTCTTACTTGCCGGAGTTCTCATTGCCCTGCTTCTCGTAATGTATACCTGGAAGGCTCAAATAAAGAGATATGACGCCCTGATAAAACAACCAGTAATCGATTATTCTGACAAGGAAAAACTGTATAAGATATTCGCATATGTGTTTTTTCTTGTGATATTTAGCCTTTATATTAAGGACCAGGAACTTGCCCTACAAGTAATGTTTTCATTCTTTGGAGGTCTCCTGACCGGTATGTGGCTTATCTACCTCCAGCTAATATATTGGGAGAAAATTAACCATAGAACGATTTATTTCGACAAAAGCTATGGAACATGGAAAAACTCGTACCTCATTCGGGAGAGAAAATAAATGCCAGCTAAGATTTTTGTTTTTGATCAGATCAAAAAACTAATGGGCTGGTGCCCGATTTGCAAGAAAGAGGCACAGCAAACAAAACAATCCCGTGACTTTGCAAATATGGTTCCAATCTCCGGAAAAACAGGAAATCCCCCGGAGTTCCGAACTTCAAATGTAGTTTTCCCTGCAAATACAAATCTGGTTATTTTACTTTTTACGATAGGTGCCAACCTGCTCCTGAGGTATCCGGAAGACATTTATTTCTTCCTGGTCGGCCTCTTACTGCTCAACATTTGTTACTATTTTCTAGTTCTCAAAACCTTCGAGGCAGCAATTCTAGTAGACAAATTCGGGGTCCATTTGCAAGCCTTCAGACTGAAGAAATTTGAAATACCTTATAAAGAGATTGAAAGCGTAACATCATACAGACTTGAAAAGCGTTCAAAGAAAATGTCCCTTCTCCTGGTTATTGTAGGATTTGCCGTTTGCGGATTTGTAGTCTACATGGCTGTAGTAAAAGGAGAATGGAATGTACTTTTGCTATTGATCTCTCTACTTCCTCTTACACTGTTTGCGGAGAGGAGACAAAAGACCCGATTTGGATATCTGAATACGCAGCTGTACATCAAAACCAAACACAAAAAATGGTATGAGTGGACCTCTTATTATTCCCTAATTACAGACGAAGTCTCGGCAACAGAGATTAAATCGTCCATTGAAAGGCATTGCGAAGGCGTATGAAATGGCTTTTTTGAAATACTTCAGAAAATTGATTGGCTGGTGCCCGATGAAAAATTCCCTCAAAAAAGAAAGGCAAGAAAAATGCTTCTCCAGCTTCAAACTGGAAAATGGAAGCCAATTAGCATCCTCTCCTGCAGATCTGCAGGAAAGCAAAGTTTTAAAGGCGCAGGTCCTGTATAGGGGCTATGGAATTGCAAAAATCATTTTTTCAGCGCTAATCATTTTTATAATTTTGGCGATATGCAGCTTTGCAATCTCAAATCTTTACCTTCCTGCACCCGGCTCTATTTTCCATATCTTTCCCTCCTTAATTCTTTATCTGGCTCTTTTGGCCTTAATTCTTTATAATCGTACCACTGTAAGGTCAATTCCTGATAAGATAATTATTCGCAGGCATCTATTCAAGTCTCTCGTGTTACGTAAAGAGGATATCGTGCAGACCTCGGTATCAAAGAACAAAAGCCATTCCTATCGCTGGCCGCTGCGCTTATTAATCCTTGCTGCCCTTACAATTCAACTACCTCAGACCGTAGAAAATATAACCCGGGATTTGCAGATGGAAGCAGCTCCAGCTTTCGTAAAACTCAGCTCAGTTCTGGTAGATTTCTGGATAGTTGCATATGTCCTTGTTATTTATTACTATATCTTTGAGCTCGCAGCGCCTTATCAACGGATCCTTAAAATTACTACACGCTCAAACTTAAATCTGGAATTCTATACTGAAGAACCAGAAGAAATTATGACGATCTTCAAAAATAAGAGTGAGTAGAAAATTGAAAATAACGAAGAAATAGAAGGACATACTGAAATTGAATTTCCCTGAAGCCGGAATATATTGAAAAAGTCACAAACAAGCTCATCATTTCAGACTTTTAATAAGCTCTTGCCAGCGTTTTTCGTCCACAAGCTTCTGGGTATTGAGCATCTTTTTAAGTTCGTCAGCGCTTCCTTCGCCGCCTTTTCCCTCAAGTCTATCCTTTAATTCCATTGCAGCCCGCAAAAGTCCGGTTGCCTCTTCATAGAGCGCTTCTGCTTCTGCCTTTGTAAGTTCCTCTGTTTCCAGCAGTTCTTCATCTGCCTTTGCCCTTTCTCTCAGTTTCGGGATAAGAGCCCTGATTTCGGCAGCTTCATCTGGATCGAGGGATTCTTTTTCTCTCAGCTCCCGAACCAGATCCCTCAATCTGTACTCCTGCCTATCAATCTCCACATTTTCAGGGATTTTCTTTCCTGCCCAGGCAAAATCACTCCTGAGGCTCCAGAGGAATTTATTGCGCTCTTCATAACTAAGATATTCTTTATCTGCTTTTTTTGTATCTTTCTCGACTTTTAGCATGAATTTTTCCCCTGAAATTTGGATTTATTTCATAATTATTCATTCTGTTCTTATTATGTTTACTCACAGCTGCAGGCATCCGTTCGAAAAAACATATATCAAAAGCCGGCTACCTGTAACAACGGCGAACGTTGCTAATTAAAAAACAAGATATCAGCAGAATCGAAATCACAGTCAATCCCGTATATTCTGACCATATCAGTTGCCTGTTGGGACTTTGAGATAAAAATAAAAAAATTATTTTTTAATCTTATAGAAAATTATCCATTTACAGTAAATTTTCGGCTATATCTTCCGAAATTACGTGTTCGCAGTACAGGCAGTGGAGAGAAACTCCTTCTTCTTCGGACTGGAGCACGGAAAACTTGGATTTTATGGGTTCACTGCTGTTAGAAATGCAGTTTGAGTTAATGCAGCGGACAACGCCTTCAACATAAGAAGGAAGTACAACATTATTTTTCTGGACTACTTCAAAATCTCTTATGATATTGATAGTAGCTTTCGGAGAGATCAATGCAATCCTGTTAAGCTCTTCGACACTAAGTTCCTTTCCCTCGATTTTCACAACGTCTTTTTTGCCTCTGGCTCCGGGAGCATTCATGACGAAACTGATCGTAGCCCGAAAAGAGCTGGAAATCCCAAGTATGCGCAGGACATTTAAGGCCTGCCCTGCTTTTATGTGATCAATCACTGTTCCGTTTTCAATTGCCTGGATCTTCAGGTCCCGCTTTTCTTTCATTCAATCACTCCCATAGCAAGAGCAAGAAGGGCCATCCTGATAGGGACGCCATAGAAAGCCTGCTCGAAATAACGTGCATGCGGCGTTGCATCTACCTCATGGGAAATTTCATTGACCCGCGGGAGAGGGTGAAGAATCTTGAGGTTCGGACCCGCGGTTTTCAGCAGGTCGCCTGTAACCTTAAGCCTGTTTTTAACCTTTTCATATTCTTCGGGATCAGGAAAACGTTCTCGTTGAACTCTTGTCATATAGAGAACATCTACATCTCCAATAATTTCCTCGAGGGAATCGGTTTCTTTTACGCTTATTTTATTCTTTTGAAGATCTCTGACAATTTCCGAAGGCATCCTGAGTTCAGGAGGCGAAACAAAAGTCATTTCAGCTCCGTAAAGGGATAAGGCATGGCAGAGAGAATGAACGGTTCTCCCATATTTCAGGTCTCCTGCCATGGCAATTCTCAGGCCTTCAAGATGGCTTTCCCTGCGGATAGTATAAAGGTCAAGAAAAGTCTGTGTAGGGTGATGGACAGAACCGTCTCCGCCATTGATTACCGGGACACATGCAAATTCAGCAGCCATCCGTGCCGATCCGTCAAGAGGATGACGCAACACTATAAGATCGGCATAATTACTGATCACACGGATGGTGTCGGCAAGATTTTCCCCTTTCATAACAGAACTTGCCTCCACAGAACCAAGGTTCAAAACCTGCCCTCCAAGCCTCTGAGTAGCGGCTTCAAAAGACAGCCTGGTTCTTGTGCTTGGTTCAAAAAAAAGAAGAGCAACTATTTTTCCATCCAGCAGCCGGGACTTGTCTTCACCTCTGGCTATGGGCTCAAGCCTTTCTGCAGTATCCAGAACGTGATCGATTTCTTCCCGCGAAAAGTCTTTCATTGAGATGACGTGTCTGTTCTTGAATGGCATCCTGCTTTCATAAATGATTCCTAGAGATATAACCTTTGCTCCGGAAATTTCCTCAGTTAGTAAGGCAATAGCTAAACCTTGATCCGTACCCACTATGACACATCACTTAGATATTTTTTTGATAAACTCGAGCCAGAGCCTGGCGTCTTTAAGCCTCTGATTAACAAACTGCTCTTGAAAGCGTTTTGTATTTTCCCTGAGGGTCCCATCCTCTATTTCCTTCAGATCCATTATTGCACGCAATAGACCTGCAGTTTCATGATAAAGGGATCGTGCATCTTCTGGTGTAAGGGGCTTTTCTTCCAGCTCTTTTTCATCTTTCTTTTCTTTTGCAGAAATAATTTCGATGTATTTATCTATTCTGGACCTTTCTACCTCAGTGAGCTTGTCTTTCTGAATAAGTTCCCATACATAATTGTGCAGAGGATAAGTTTCCCCCTGAAAATCTACGTAATCCGGGATATACTGACCAACCCAGAAAAGGCGGCAGTGAAGAGCCGAGAGCAACTGTTTGCGTTCCTCATCGGTTATATATCCTTCCGAATTTTCTTTCTCGTTTACTTTAGGGTTTTTCTCCATAGCCGATCCTTCAATTATATTTATTTCTTTAATCAAAAAAATTTGTACGCTGGGACCTAATATTCAGTTTTTTCGTCTAATGCCCATTTTTAATCTGTAAATGTGAAATATAAAACATCAACATTAAAACAAAATAATGTCCTGAATAAAAAGTAATATAGATAATGAAGAACTCACATACAAAAAATAAGGTAATAAGAGAATCAAATGAATATAAAGACCGGAATAAATTCAACAAAATAAATCCGGAATGAAAAAACAAAAATAAAAATATACAAGGTAACCGATGAAAAAACCGGAACATTTCAGTTTTCGGTTTCTCGGTTGAGGTGATATTATCGTTCCCATGATTCAGGTTGCACTTGATCTTCTGGAATTGGACCGCTCAGTAGAGATTGCAAGAGAAGCAATTGCAGGGGGTGCGGATTGGATTGAAATAGGAACTCCCCTGATCAAAAGCGAAGGAATGGACGCCATTCGCACCATGAGAAAAGCTTTTCCGGATCGGACAATCCTGGCAGACATGAAAACCGTAGATACAGGAGCCATGGAAGTCGAGATGGCAGCAAAAGCAGGAGCTGACGTAGTAATTGTGCTTGGGAGTGCGGATGACTCTACAGTACTTGATGCGCTTCGTTCAGCCCACAAGTATGGAGTCAGGTTAATGGCAGACCTCATTTCGGCTCCTGACCCTGTAAAAAGGGCAGTGGAACTTGAAGTCCTGGGAGTGGACTATGTGAACGTGCACATAGGTATAGACCAGCAGATGGTAGGAAAAAACCCCATATCTCTTCTTAGGGAAATCTCGGAGAAGGTCGGCGTACAGCTTGCAGTTGCAGGCGGGCTTGATGCAGACAGTGCTGCCCAGGCAGTCAAGGCAGGAGCCAGAATTGTAATTGTCGGAGGAAATATCACCCGCTCTGACAATGTGACAGAAGCTGCCAGAAAAATCCGGCAAAGCGTGGATTCTCCTAAAACTGTGGAAATCCGGAACACAGGGACGGTAGATCAGGAAATAAGGGAAATTCTCAGGGAAGTATCCACCTCAAACATTTCAGATGCTATGCACAGGAAAGGGGCAATGAAAGGTATTCACCCTCTAATACGGGGAAAAATAGTTGGAACTGCGGTTACTGTGCAGGCTTTTGCCGGAGACTGGGCAAAAACCGTGGAGGCCATTGATATTGCGAAAGAAGGAGACGTAATCGTAATCTACAATGAGAGCAAAGATATCGCCTGCTGGGGTGGACTTGCAACCTTGAGTTCCTTGAACAAGGGGATTGCAGGCGTGGTAATAGAAGGCGCTGTCAGAGATATTGACGAAATAGAAAATCTTGGACTTCCTATTTACACCAGTAATACAGTACCTAACGCCGGAGACCCTAAAGGTTTTGGAGAAATTAATTCTGAAATCACCTGTGGTGGCCAGACCGTGAAGCCAGGTGACTATATCGTTGGCGATGAGAGTGGAGTTGTAGTAGTTCCCAGGGAGAGGGCTTACGAACTAGCAAGAAGGGCAAAAGAAGTAAACAAAACCGAAAAAAGACTTTTCGAAGAGATTCGAAGAGGCGGAACCCTGTCGGAAATTCTGAAAATCAAGAAATGGGAAAAACATTAAATAGATTTTTCTGAAAGCTGAAATCAAAATTAAAGGAAAAACAGGGTGATTTATAGGGAAAAACTTCTTTAGAGTTCTTCAGACTGAGAAAAGCAGATTCTGGACAGAAGGAGAGCTCTGACAAATTTCAGTTCTTCTTCCTGACAGTTTTTACCTATCCTTGCCCGAATTAGAGAGTCCAGTTCGGTTTCTAACTTTTCCAATGCAGCTTTTATCTGCTGCTGCCTTTCCGGGGGCAAAAGTCCCCCAATATCCCGAACCTTTCCTGCAAGAATAAGCTGTTCAAATTGCCTGAAAACAGTTCCTGTATTCAGGTCCTGGATTTCAGCAATTTCATCAACCCCGAGTCCCTGGGTAAAAAGAGAGTAAACTCTTTGCAAAGACTCTGCTTCAAGATTATTTGCTTTAAAAGACTCCTTTTTAGCAGATTCGGCTTCAATAGAGTCCATTTCAACAGATTTTGTTTTAATAGAATCCTTTTCAAGAAAATCCGCTTCAGAAATATCATTATTGGGTAGATTTGAGAATTCTGATTCAGGGGAACTTTCAATCGAAATTGTTTCCTTAGAGTCTCCTGCAGCAGAATCAGTCTCTGACCAATCCTGAATGCTCATGTCCAGATATCTTACTCTCTTCGCCGGCAATTTGCAGACTTCCGAATTGTTGATTTCAACTTCTGAATTGTTGATTTCAACTTCTGAATTGTTGATTTCAACTTCCGAATTGTTGATTTCAACTTCCGAATTGTTGATTTTAACTCCCGAGCTGTTTATTTTGTCAGATTCAAGAATAGGTATTTTTACCCCGAATACCTCCGTCTCGATTTTGGAGTTTTCATCCTTTGGGCCTATGTTTTTTGAAATTACTCTCTCATTTTCAGACTTTTTACCGGTAACATCTGAACTTTCAGTCTTTTCGGCAGAGATCAGACTATAGTCTCTGCAGTAATTTTCAATTTCCGTGAGGAAAATGTCTCCGTATTTCCGCAGTTTATGGTCCCCAACCCCTGTAATGGAATGAAACTCCTCAGGGCTGTGCGGAAATTTTGTAGCCATTTCCTTAAGGGTGGTATCAGAGAAAATTATGTAAGGAGGAAGATTTTTCTTTAAGGCTATCTCTTTCCTCAGGGCTCTTAACCGCTCAAAAAGGATTGGATCAGGCTCTTTTCCGGATTTTATAATCTTTCGGACTTTTGGTGTTTTCAGGGTATCAGTAGCAGCTGAAAATTTTTCTGTTGAAACCTTTTCTATTGGAGACTCTTCTGTTGAACGTCTTTCTGTTGAAAAACCCTCGGAAGAGAACTCTTCTGTAGAAAACTGCATACCACTTTCAGCTTTTTCATTCTCTATATCGAAAGCTATTGAAGGTACCAGGCTTTCTTCAGTCTCTGGCGCAAAACCTGCAGGGCAGACAAGCTCTACTAGCTCCAGGCCTTTCAATATTTTTCTGCTCATAGCATTCAGTTTCAAAACAGGATACTGTGCCCCACTCACATCCAGAAGACCGGTATTTGTCATTTCGGAAACTAATGATCTCCACTGCTCTTTTGTAAATTCCCGGCCGCTGCCGTGGCTCTTCAATTTTTCATGGTGATTTTGCTTGATCTTTTTATTCTTTGAACCTGTAAGGACGTCAATAACATAATTCATACCAAAGCGCTGGCTCAGTTCCTGGATACAGGTTATCAATTTCCTGGCAGTTTCAGTCCCGTCAAAGGTACCTTTTGGCCTGAGACAGGAGTCACAGTTTCCGCAGGATTCTGAAATTTCTTCGCCAAAGTATTCCATCAGTGTCTGACGCCTGCATTTATTACTCTCGCAATAAGCTACCATCTGCCTTAATTGCACAAGAGAGATGTCCTTTTCCTTTTCATTTGTCTTCTGAGAAATAAAGTATTCAATCTTGAAACGGTCCCCTCTGCTGAAAAAAAGGATGCATTCACAAGGTCCGCCGTCCCTTCCCCCTCTGCCGGTTTCCTGGTAGTAACTTTCAAGATTTCTGGGAAGATCGTAATGTATTACAAAACGAACATTAGACTTATCAATCCCCATTCCGAAAGCAATTGTGGCAACTATGATATCCATATCGTCCTTTATGAAGAGATCCTGATTTTGGGCCCTCTCGGCATCTGAAAGGCCTGCATGGTAGGGAAGAGTCCTAAAACCTGCAAGGTTCAATTTTTTTGTAAGGGCTTCTACGTTGTTTCTGCTCTGGCAGTAGATGATTCCGGCCTCGCCTCTGTGCCTCTGCAAATAATCAGTGATTTCGGAAAAGGTATCCTTCTTTGGCCTGACCTCATAGTAAAGGTTTTTCCGGTTGAAACTCGCCACGTACGGGCCTTTCTCCAGAGGTATCGCAAGATCCAGTTGCGATACGATATCTTTTCGAACCCGTTCTGTGGCTGTAGCCGTAAGCGCGATAATAGGTACATCAGGAAAGCCTGTCTCCGGATTTCTCAAATGTTTCAGTTTCCTGTACTCAGGCCGAAAATCATGCCCCCATTCGGAAATGCAGTGTGCCTCGTCGATTGCAAAAAGGCTGATCTTTCCTTTCTTTAAAAAAGCAAAAGTGCCTGGCATCATGAGTCTTTCCGGCGCAACGTAAAGAATTTTCAACCTGTTTTCGAGAAAAGCTGTTTTCACATCCCGGATTTCCCTGGCACTCTGGGTGCTGTTCATGCAGGCTGCAGCAATCCCGTTTGCATCAAGGCTGTCCACCTGATCTTTCATGAGAGAAATCAGGGGAGAAACCACAACTGTAACTCCTTCCATCAAAAGGGCAGGCAGTTGATAGCAGATCGACTTGCCTCCGCCTGTAGGCATGAGCACGAAGACGTCTTTCCTTTCCAGAACATCCCTGATGATTTCCTCCTGCAAGGGGCGGAAAGAAGTGTATCCGAAGTACTGGTGCAGAGCAGAATGCATTCTGGCGGACAGGGAAGTCCTGGATTCAAGCTCTTGTTTACTTGCCCTCAAAAAATCATAGTCAGTACTCGTTTTCCAATCCCTCTGATTTGCAGAATTAATATCATGAAAATACAATCCGAAGAGGCTCCAGAGAAGTTAACGTATGGATATCCCTCTTGTGGTATGGATAAAAGCTCTCATGGTATGGATACACTCTAATGTATGGATACACTCTAATTACACTCTCATATTAGATACTATCCTTAATATTTCCAGGTTTATGATAGACCAAACACTTACACAATATATGCTTAGTTTTGGCATCCATGACGCTGTAATTTTCAAGCTTATTATATTTAAGTTACAGGTGTGCAGAGTGAAAGTATTTGATTTGGATTCTCGATACATAACTGAAACAGTTCTTTGGAGATTGAGGTTCAGAAAGAAAAAATAAAACCGTTAAATTCGGAAAAGCAACTGAATAGTAATAATAAATAGAGACAGTTTACAAAATCTCTAGCGTTAGTGTTATTAATGTTTGATCTGAGGTAAAGATAGGAAGATCGGAAGTGCGGCTACACCCAGGTACTTCTGATCTTCCTCTGTTTGTTATACTTCTTTTTCATAACAAATTTTGATTTCCTTCCTCAGTAGCCTTTTCTTTTATCCCTGATTTTTTCCTTACTCCATAATTTTATCGAGATTTTACCTTGGAATAAGTCCATTTAGTGATTCAAGTTGCGGCAGAGAAAAATCTGCAAAAAATGCCAGGAATCCATCCCTGAAAATTCGCTTTTTAAAAATAAAAAGTCACTTATTATAAAATTCACTCATTGTAAAACAATCAATATCAAAAAATAACTTGTCCAGAAGAAATAGAGGTATTAAATTACTGAGAAAATTAATTTTGTATTAAACTTGAAATTTTCATCAATTACCTTGTTTTTGAACCTTTTCTATTTATGAAATGATTCATTTCTCCAGATTTTTTGCCCTCAAATCTTCGGAAAGTCCTTAATTTAGGTTTTAAGCAGAATCTGCTTTATTTAAACTTTTTAATCCCTTTTCACTTATCTGATAAGCTTCATTTGCCGAAATTCACAATTTCTTTTTCCTTTGCCATCCACTCAAGAGTGTCAGCTATCTTTTTCTGGGATTCTGCAAGGCTCTGCAGAGATTTTGCAATACTCTCAAGCTTATCGATCAGTTCATAATCTTCATTGCCCATTTCTATCACCAATTCCTGTCCATTTATTGGTAGCAATATTTTTGGAAAAGCTTTGTATATAGCTGTAATTTTTGATTTTTTGGAGATGGTGGGCGAAAGAGGGGAGTTAGGGAAAAATAATTTAGAGGAATCTTGAACTTGAGAATTATTTATCTCGATGTCATTTCTGAAAAGTTCTTTCGATATCTTCTAAATCAAAAGTCAGGAAATCCATTTCTTCCTGACCCTCAATACTTTTCGCAATCAGACAGTAACGCCCAATCCATTTTCCTTTTACCCTGATCGTCTTTTCCTTCAGCTTTTCCACGACCCGAACAGCCTCCCAGCGTGTCAGATCTTTCCACTTTACTTCGCAGAATAAAGCCTCTCTGGTTGCCTTATTGAAAGCTATAAGATCGATTTCTTCTCCCTTATCCCACCATTTGCCAATATCCAGAAATTTAAAGGGTAACCCACCTTTTTTGTTGAGACTTATCAAGAACTCCCCAGCTATATTCTCGAAAGCCTTTCCGAAATAAGTATTGATATCTTTCCAGATAAGCTCTTTTCCCATTTCAGGGTCTATTTCAATAGCTCCATAGTTCCTGTATATAAAAGCAAACCAGAATCTAAAGAAGTTATCCTGTAAAAAGTATCTCCCACTTCTTTCCTTTGCCTCAATGACAGACTCTTCCCGCGTGATAATCTCGTATTCATGGAAGAGTTCATGCAGGTATTTGGAAACAGTGTTTGGGGCAATTCCGGTATAGGACGCAATTTCCACAGGCGTGACCTTTCCCATAGCTATAGCCTCAAGAATTGAAAAATATGCCTTATTTTCGGACCCGAACTCCAGAACCAGAATATTCTTCCCCTCTTCAAGCAGCATCCCGGGTTCAATAAAAAGCCTCTCAAAAGTCCTGAGTGCATCCGCTCTCCCGAACTCCCCCGCAAGAAGCAGATACTTGGGCACTCCCCCGAGTATAAAATAAACCTTCATAGCTTCCTCGATACTGATCTCAGAGTAAGCCCGCAAAAACTCAAAACTATTTTCAAATGTAAAAGGCTTTATATTGAATAACATCGTAGCCCGCCCAAAAAGCGGCTCCCTGCTCCCCTGAAAAAGCTTCTTCATCAACCCTACATAAGAGCCGATTACCAGAAACATGTGCTTTGAATCCCTGTGTCCCTCATCCCAGTACCTCTGAAATTTCGAAAACAGTTCCGGGTTTACCTTAGAAAAGTTCTGAAACTCATCAAAAACAAGCACCAGCTTTTCCTTAATCTTGTAGATCAGTGAAAAGAAGTCATCCCAAGAATCCAACCTTGGCCTGATCCCCAGAACTCTTTCCATAGAATCCTCAAGATCCCGGAGCAACAGATCTTCCGATTTTGTCTCCACAAAAAGGTAAACACTTTTTTTATTCCTGATAAACTCTCTTGCAAGTTCCGTCTTCCCTACTCGCCGCCTCCCATACAGCACTACAAGGGAAGAGGTTGGAGAGCCGTACAGATCATCGAGAATTGAAAGCTCCCGTCCCCTGTTGAAGAATCTTACCATACAGTAAGTTACTAGCGAGTAAGTATATAAGATTGAGGATAATTGGATAAAAACATTTTTTTAGAAGTGGCAAAAATAAAAAAAAATCTTGAGTAAGATAAATTACCCAGACGAAATTACTGAAGAATTTTTTTTTCTGCTATACCTTTAAATATCAAAAACCCCTTGCACAGACTCATATATCACAATAAAATATAATCAAATCCAGATAATTCTTATAACATTCACCGATCACAGTCATTTCTTCAAGGAATATTAGTTTATCATTATTTAAGGAGCATTTCAATGGTAAAACCCGAGAAATTCATTCCAAAGGCAGTTGAGAAAATCAGTCAGGAAATAAAAGACGGGAAGGCAATTATTGCACTCTCCGGAGGCGTAGACAGTTCTGTTTGTGCGGAGCTGGCTTACAGAGCCATCGGAGACAGGCTGCAGCCGATCTATATCGATACAGGACTCATGAGGAAAGGAGAGACAGAGAGAATAAAGCACATCTTCTCTCACATGAATCTGGATGTTGTTTATGCAAAGGACAAGTTCCTTGCAGCCCTGAAAGGCATCACTGACCCTGAAGAGAAAAGAAAGGCTATAGGCGAGACCTTTATCCGGGTCTTTGAAGAAGAGGCTAGGAAGATTGCAGCCGATTACCTGATTCAGGGCACGATCTATCCTGACAGGATCGAGTCAGAAGGCGGAATCAAGTCCCACCACAATGTTGGAGGGCTGCCGAACGTAATGGATTTCAAAAAAATCGTTGAGCCTATAGAAGACCTTTACAAAGATGAGGTAAGGGAAGTTGCCTGGGCGCTCCAGCTGCCTGACGAGATTTGCGAAAGGATGCCTTTCCCTGGCCCTGGGCTGGCTGTGAGGATTCTCGGAGAAGTTACGGAAGAGAAGCTCGAGGTAGTACGGGAAGCCAACTTCATAGTCGAAGAGGAACTTCTTGACAGGTTCTGTCCCTGGCAGACTTTTGCTGCCGTGCTTGGTAAGGGAACAGGAGTAAAAGGAGATATCCGGGCTTATGGCTGGATCATAGCTGTAAGGGCTGTCGGATCCAGAGACGGAATGACTGCAGAAGCTCTCGAACTTCCCTGGGATGTGCTCAAGCACCTGGAAGCCAGGATCACATCTGAAATCCCGAAAGTGGCAAGAGTAGTCTATGATATCACGCCCAAGCCGCCTGCAACAATCGAGTTCGAATAAAAAATCCAAATAAAATATAGAGCGAATAAAATACAGAATAATCGAGTATAACAGAATAATCAAGTATAAAGCACAAAATGAAGCTGTTTTTTCCAGCTTCAAACCCTGTTTATATACATTCTAAAGAAGCCATAAAGCGAGTTTTTCGCCCATGACCCTGAATAAAGCAGTAATGGAAATCCGGCAGCGGATTAAAGTAAAGCCCTCTCCTACAGACGAACCTGCAGCAAGCTGGACAGGAGTCGACCTTGTAAACGGGGTTCAGATAAAGACTCTCACTGTAATCTTCAAGAGCGCAGGCTGCCGCTGGGGAAAAGCTGGCGGCTGTACTATGTGCGGTTACGTCTACGACTGCGCAAGTGAGCCTCCGACCCTCGAAGATTACAAAGCCCAGCTTGCAAGAGCAATGAAGAAAGCAGAGAAGTTCCCTGAGTTTATGGTCAAAATCTTCACTTCAGGCAGTTTCCTTGATGAACAGGAAGTCCCTCGTGAAGCAAGGGACGCAATCCTCAAAACTCTTGCAGACGATCCCAGGGTTATCAAAGTACTTGTGGAAACCCGCCCCAACTTCGTAACCGAAGAAAACGTGCAGGAATGCCTCAAGATCCTGGAAAATAAACCCTTTGAGCTGGCTTTCGGGCTGGAGACCAGTTCGGACAGAATCCGCAAAGACTCAATTAACAAAGGTTTTACCTTCAAAGACTTTGTCCGCGCAGCAGAAATCGCAAAAAAATACGGCGCAACAGTAAAAGCTTATATGATGCTAAAACCTCTCTTCCTTTCCGAACGCCAGGCCTTAGAAGACATCTTGCGCTCAATAGACGACGCAGCCCCTTATGCGGACACAATCTCCATCAATCTCTGTAACGTCCAGAAAGGTACCCTTGTTGAGGCTCTCTGGGAAAAAGGCCAGTACCGCCCTCCCTGGCTCTGGAGCATTGTGGAAATCCTGCAAAAAGCTAAAGCTGCTCATCCTGACCTTCCCCTCATGTCTGACCCTGTCGGTGCAGGCTCAAAACGCGGCCCTCACAACTGTAAAATATGCAGCTCAGACGTTGCAGACTCCCTCAGGACTTTCTCACTCACCCAGAACCCAGCCGACCTCAATAAGGTAGACTGTGAATGCAAAGAGCTCTGGAAAAAAGTCCTGGAACTAGAGGACTTTACCTACGGGGCGCCCATTTTAGATTAAAAACATTGAAAAAAGAGGTCGTGTCCACGAGTTATTGATCAATTCCGAAAAAGCGAGTACATCCCCCAATATTTAAAGAAAATGTAGAGAGATTTTTATGCTTATGGTTTTCAATAACTCACACCCACCACCAAAAAAGAGACCACCTGAGAAATATAATACTACTTACCCATAAGTTAGTCCGCTTGAGCGAGCGGAGCAAGTGAAACGGACTGCGTACTGCAGAGCCGCAACTCTGCTGAAACGGACCGCGCACTGCAGAGCCGCAACTCTGCTGGCGCAACTCGGGAAGCAGAGATTTTCTCTTTCATTTGAATTGAGTGGGAATATTGTACCTGGCCATAATGATAAGGTCGGCATACTTCCCATCTTTAATTATTGCATACTTTTTCTTTCCCTCGACCTCAAATCCAAAGGACTGGTAAAGGCTGATAGCCCTTTCGTTGTCCGTGGTAACATCAAGCTCGATTCTTACAAGCACGAGCCAGTTATCTGCAAGGTCCAGAATGTTTTCCATTAATTTCTTCCCAATGCCTTGCCCCCTGGTATTCAGTCCTTACCATCATGCCAAGGAAAGCTGAGTGTCTCTGTCTGGCGCTTTTTAGAAGATGGATCCCTACCATTCCGACGACTTTTCCTTCGAGCTCAGCTACCAGTATATGGTCATCAATGCCCATGTTACCGAGGAATCCCTCTGTGAAAGCAATAGTTTCAGTGGTCAGGGCAAGGGTATTAGCCCTGACCTCTTTTTGCCTTCTCATCTCATTAATGTCTTCGGCATCGTTCAACTTGACAGGCCTGAGAATTAGATCCATAAACTTTCACTTCTCGAATCGTCTCTTTATTAGAAATTCATCAGAGATCCCGAGTCACTTATAATTATTCTTTTAGCTTTTCCGACTCGTAGACCATGGTTCCTACTCCACAGTCGGTAAAGAGTTCAAGTAGCATGGAATGAGAAACGCTTCCATTTATTATATGAGCTCTCTCAACCCCGCTTTTTACTGCAACTGCAGCGCCCTTGATTTTCGGGATCATGCCTCCCTGTATGATACCCTCGGCAATAAGGGGATCAATATCATCCAGATTTACACGGGAGATGCGGCTACTGGGATCTTTTACGTTTCTCAGAAGGCCTGAGACATCAGTCATCAGAATGAGTTTTTTAGCACGCAGGGCTGCGGCAATATCGCCTGCTACGGTATCAGCATTAATATTCAAGGCATTGCCCTTTGCATCCACAGCTATTGGGGAGATGACCGGGATATAACCGTTTTCGAGCACTATATGGAGAATCTCAGGATTAATGACTTCACTTTCCCCAACCCAGCCAATATCTACTTCGGTCTCAATACCGTCTACTACTACCTTTTTGGCGGCCTGTTTATGACCCAGGATCATTCTTCCGTCATAACCCGTAAGCCCAATACCTTTTCCTCCGGATATTCCGATAAGAGATACAATTTTGGTATTGATGTTCCCGACAAGAACCATCCTAGCAATTTCCATGGTTTCGTCATCTGTAATGCGGAGGCCCTGGAAAAATTCAGCTTTTTTGCCCATACGTTCCATCTTTTCCGTAATCTCAGGCCCGCCTCCGTGTACAACGACAGGTTTGATTCCCACATAACGCAGAAGTACAACATCTTTGATAATGTCCTCCATGATCTGGGCGCTTATCATTGCGTTTCCACCCACTTTAATAACCATAATTGAATTATAAAATTCCTGCATATAAGGCAGGGCTTCAATAAGCACGTTCTCTCTTTTCAGTTCCATGATGTAGGAATCAGAAAATCTGTTTTTAAACTTATCGTTAAACTTTTGAGATTAAAATCCCGACAAGCTATGTAAAGAAACGAAAATAATCCAATTAAAATTTCGAGAAAGTATTGAAATAAGCCAGCCCGGATAGTATTAAAATTAACACCTGTCCAGGCTAATTCCGTAGATGGATATCGAAAAGAAAAAGAAAGAACCCCGATTTTCAGGGCATGTGAGGAATTATATTACTCGAGTTTCTCTATTTTTTCTTTCTTGACAAAGGGCTTGCTGATTTTCTCCGGCATCCAGTCGGGCCTGTTTTTTGGGGCTGCGACAAGTTCCTTCCATGCCTTGAAAACGTGCACCTTCTTTGTCCCGCGTTCCCTGAGGCGGATGATATCCGGTTTGGATTTGGTCCCGGAGCCCCGGTTTGCAGCTTTCAGGGCAGCCTGCCGAGGCTGTTTTCCAGTGAAAACTCCGTGCTCATTGCCTTCTTCGTCTCGTAAAACAAAATTTCTTGTGTTGGACATAAAGGTCACCTCGCAAATTGTATTGCTAGACACTGATTAAATTTTAAAGTATATAAAATCTTTCTTCAGGATGTTGCCTATAGTTAGTGGTTTATGCAAAATTCTCCTCAATATATGAAAAGTATATAAACTAAATTTTTCCATATTGTTGACAATGGGAGAAATATTTAAATATTTATATCTTGTTAGAAATGCAGTCCAAAATAGGTTTCAGGAAGTGGGTTTTGGACACTTTTGAAATTTATATTTTATTGTACTTTTGGAAAAAGAAGCTGGAAAGCATAAGCTTTACATGCTATAACTCCTTATGGACATTATATTTTTCCAAAGGGATAAATAAAATTAAGTATTTGTCAAAGATTCGTTCTACAAATTAAATTCATCTTTTTATGGATCTGGTTAATATGGAACATTGTACTTTCAACCTCCCGGACGTCCAGGCCAGCAAACCAAGCGTAGCTATCAACCTTACCCGTGTTGGGGTAACAAATATGAAAAAGCTCGTTGAGATCAAACGCAAAGATAAACGTCCTATCGTTCTGATTTCAACTTTTGACGTTTTTGTTGACCTACCCTCTGACCGGAAGGGAGCAAACCTCTCGCGGAACTTCGAAGCTGTAGACGAGGTGCTGGAAAAGGTGCTCAGTACACCAGTATACGAAATTGAGCAGCTATGCAGTGATATCGCACACAATTTGCTTGGTAGGCATGAATATGCCAACCAGGCCGAAGTTCGTATGAAAAGCGAATATATGATCAGACGTGCTTCCCCATCAACAGGGATCAAATGCCAGGAAGTTGTAAATATTTTTGCCGAAGCCTCGGCTGTAAGGGGGCACGGCAACGAAGACTACTTTGATGTAAAGAAGCTCATAGGTGCCGAAGTTGTAGGAATGACAGCCTGCCCCTGCGCTCAGGAGATTATGAGAGATAAGGCTGCAAATGAGCTTGCCAACCTTGGAGTTGAGACGGACACGATCATAAAATTCCTGGAAAGGGTTCCCATGGCAACCCATAACCAGCGCGGAAAGGGCATTATCTCAATCAAGGTAGCACACGACTTCGATGTTTCCCTCGAAAGTATTATTGATATTATCGAGCGTTCCATGAGTTCCAGCGTGTTTGAGGTCTTGAAACGCTCAGACGAAAAAGTCGTTGTGGAAACTGCGCATATGAACCCGAAATTCGTGGAAGATTGCGTAAGGACTATGGCAGATAACATAGTAAAAGACTTCCCGAACCTTCCTGATAATGCAGTAATTACCATCAAACAAACTAATGAGGAAAGTATCCACAGGCACAATGCTTATGCCGAAAGAGTTGCCCTGATGGGAGATCTCAGGATGGAAATTAGCCAAAATTAAAGAGATAAATCCATTCCTTATTTTTCTTATTTTTATAAACCCTGAAGGATCTGAAAACTCGAAAGGGCCCACAGAGACTTGTTAAGAAGGACTCCAGTCACACAAACTTTATTAAAGAGCCTGGATAAACCTATAAGCAGTTAATGATAAGGGACTTGCAGGGCCTAAAATGCCAGCGTCCTGGAAGCCCTCGAGGTGAGAGCATGGCTGATGCTGAAGAAATCACAGCGATAGGGCGGAACAAAAAAACCATCAAAGTGGGAGATGCTGTCAAGTACGTAAATAGCGACACCGTTAGCCGCGTGACTGAGATCAAAAAGGACGAGCAGAGAAAAGTGTGGGTTCTGCTCGAAAGTACCGATCTCTGGTACAGGGAAGAGACCCTGGAACTAACTGACATTAAACCTAAAGAAAAGAAAGAAGAAAGGGAACTTACTGCAGAAGAACTGGAGGAAAGATTTAGAAAAGAGAAAGAAATAATGCAGCACTTCGATCTCGGAAAAGCCGGAGGTGGAGGGGCAGGAGGTTAATTTTCCTGCCTTCATTTTAATAATATTCTCTTTTAATATTCTATTTTCCAGTTCTTAGATTAGTTCTTAGATTATTCTAGTGTCGCGTCAATCCTCAAAGATTTAACGATTCTGAATGGTTGTAACCGATTTTATACGACATTTTGCTGTTGACGCGACACTAGTGTCACGAAAACTTAATTGTGGATCATCAATTTAAGGTCAAAACCATATCAGCTGATGGAAGCTACCAAATAATATGTTCGATAATTAGGTTTTTACGATACTAGGTTACCAGCTCTTAAGTGTTATTTTTCCTGCAGTTTTATCCTCTGTGCAAGGATGCATTTCCCACCGTGTCTACCGCCGAGAGGGGTTTGCGGCGAGCCCAGAGAATTCATGCAGCGAGCCATCACAGCTGCGCCTCTGGCAAGTCCGTCATCTACAAAAACTACCCTTTCGTCTATTTTAGGAGCAAGGTTCATTTCGTCCAGGCACTTCAGGATCAGTTTGGGTTTGTTCCCTGTAATGCCGGCCCTACCGGTAATTCCGATAGTTGTGTCTTCAAAAACGAGGTTCTCTTCTTTTGCGACCTTGATAAGCCTGCAGACTACACCTGCCATTACTTCGTCAATGACAGCATAAACAATCGGAAGACCATGAGTCTTACAGATCTCCATACCTATAGCACTGAGCTTGCCCATATCGGTGCCGTTCTCTCCTACATCGCAACCTATAAGTGTCACACCCAACTCTTCAGCTGCATCAGGCCTTACAGGCACACTTCCATATCTCTTTCTATTTTTTGGAACCTTTTCTATAATAATAAGTTCGTGAATACGCTTTGCATATTCTTCAATCGCTTTGGCCTTCATCTTCAGGGTAAGGAAAGAAGGCGGTTTCTGTTTCTCAAAAACTTCAAGAGCAGTTCCTACTTTTGAATCAACTATTTTCGAACCCCGGATAATAGCATCGGGAATTGCTCCAGCATAGCCGCAGAAATTTCCTACTGTTTTTGCATACGGCAGGTCTGAATTTGTGATCCTGCCGTCAAGAGTTGTCCCGAAGTCAATTGAAATGCAGGGATTTCTGAAATCAACATCTGTAAGTTTGGCTGCTTCCTTAATGCCTGCTGTTGCAAGCTCCCCTTCCATTTCGTTTGCAACGATCTCAACACCAGTGGAACCTATTGGAGGCAATACTCCGGCTACGGCCCCATCAAAAATTACCTTTTCCAGTTTACTGTATTTCTGGAATTTTCTAGATATATTTGCGATGGACATTGGTGGAGTCATATTTTTTGGAGGAACTCCTGCCATGAGACAACCATCTGCCAGCGCTTTGATGAATTCGCCCACCTCTTCCGGGGAATCGAAGCCTGCAACTACGCCCGTAGAACGGACCACGAAGTTCAGATCGGTTTTTATGTCCAGATTGGCTTTCTCTATCGATTCTGTCAGAGTGCTACGCACCAGTTCCGCAACGGCCTCGCGAGTAAGTTCCACACCCGTAAGCGTTTTTCCAAATACGGCTTCTCCGGGTTTAGGAGAGCGGACATCCCTGGTCATCCTCACAACCTTATTTATAATATGAGTCCTGCCAGTGTCCATGTTTGTAGCCGTAAGGATAGATTTGGTTGTGGTATTTCCGACTTCTACGGAGGCTACTATAAAGAAAGGTTTTGACTTAAGGTCAATCAAACGAACCTGAGGAGATTCTGTAATTCTGGGTTTCAAAGCCATTTTTAATTCCTTCCTGAGGATCTGTACATAAATGTAATTTAGAGATGGATTATTTTACGAGCTTGATCTGAGACAATTCCGGCTTATTTGAAAATTATTCAAAGTTAACTGAAATCACTAAGAGGGTGTCTTAAAATTCAAATCATTTCTACAATTGGATAATGTGTAGTGATAACTTTAAGTTCAGATCTCAAATTTTTCAGAAACTCGGTACACATTGACCTTAAGGATATCACTTGATCCTCAC
>Ga0074193_1001871_pt1 | contig 22189 bp, 16 predicted proteins | sample EPASupsiteHSE605_FD_64523 | JGI IMG/M metagenome (GOLD analysis project Ga0074193, IMG submission 64523) | Bioremediated contaminated groundwater from EPA Superfund site, New Mexico - Sample HSE6-05 | ecosystem: Environmental > Aquatic > Deep subsurface > Groundwater > Contaminated ... | reverse complement strand
ATGGGCGGATTCGGCCTATCGATCGGCAGACCGACTGGAGCGTCTCGCCAAGGATGGTTTTCGTGAACACATCCAACGCAAGGGGAGCCGTAACCGTCCCTTGACGCCCAGAGAACAGGAAGGCAACAAGACCAGGTCCAGGGTTCGTTCGCGGATCGAGCACATTTTCGGTGTGCAGGCTCAGAAAGCGGGTAATTTGCTGTTGCGCACGATCGGCATAGGTCGAGCCCAGGCAAAAATCGGCTTGCGCAACTTGGCGTACAACATTGACCGGATGGGCATGCTTCTGGCGACAAGCAGGTAAAATGCGCCCAGAAAGCGGCAAAATGGCAAAAGAACGCCATCGAGCGCAGAGCGAGGCGTCGGCAGGGTGCAAAACTGATCGGATTAAATGCCAGAAGAGCATGGTCTTTGTGAAAAAAATTGCCGGTGAGTGATTCCGGGGCTTAATGAGCTAAATTTCAAGATTCCCTTTTGCCATTTTCTGCCCATCATAGGGCGTTAGTGGTAGCAGAAATTCCACTTAACAGCTTGTCTAAATTTCCGGCGCCACTTCAAACAAGTTTGCGGGTTGCAGGCACATTTTAGTGCAATGCAGAAAAAATAATCAGGTAATATCAGTATTTTAAAATTTATTGCGTGGTGGGCAGTCATGTATCTGCGAACCACGAAAAGAAAAAACAAGAACGGCACCGTTACCGAGTATCTCCAGCTCGCCCACAACGAGCGGAATCCGGAGACCAACTCTACCGTTGCCCGTATCATCCACAGCTTCGGTCGTGCCGATCAGCTCGACCGTGAAGCACTGGTCCGGCTCGCCCGATCCATAGCCAGAGTTTGCGGGATCACCATTATTGACTCCGATGCCGAGGAAGCTCAAGGTGGCGGCCTGCCCAATGATCTCGAGATCCTGCGCACAGTGGAATTCGGCACAGTGCTGGTCATCAAAACCCTTTGGGAATGATTGGGTATCGGCAAGGCGCTGCGGGCTCTGCTGGGCAAGGGGAAGTATGCCGTTGCCTATGACCAGGCCCTGCTGGCCATGACGGCCAATCGTCTCTGCGCACCGGAATCCAAGCTCGGTGATTGGGATCGGTGGCTGGAGCAGGTTCATCTCCCCAAGTGCCAGGGCCTGAAGCTACGGCAGATGTACGAGGCGATGGATTTCCTCCACAAGCATATCGACGCGGTAGAGGAGGCCGTCTTTTTCCAGACTGCCAACCTGTTCAATCTCTCGGTCGATTTGATTTTTTACGATACCACGACGGCTTCATTCTCCATAGTGGCTATGAATGAAACTCAGCAATTTTGATTGGTGTATGCGCCAGGCAAGCGTTGAGCAAGCGTAACGGGAGTTCCGGCTCCCAAAATCTCCGGTTGAATCGGTAGCAGAATTCATCGAGATACTCTTGGAGGTATCGAGACGAAACGCCATGATAGGTTCCATTGATGAACTTCTTCATGTTGCCGATCATGATGTGCACCAAGGGTAGCCAGACATTTGCCTCTTCAGGTGGAGTTACTTTTTTCTGGTGTTTGTGTTGCTTGGCTACGATATTCAATGCGGGAAGCGCATCGGTCTTTACCGTCTGGCCAGCACGCAGGTGCCGAGTGAGAAAACTGCCGACCGTGCCTGTGACACGCTGTCCACTACTTGCATGGCGACAAATCCGGCTCCTTTTTCCCGGGTCTCGACGGAAACAAGCACAGGTCGTTTCCCCTCAGCACTACGGCCTCTCTTGCCAGATCGTTTGCCGCCGACAACAGTGTCGTCCAGCTCGATCAAGTTGGAAAGCCGATAGATGCTGTCCCGGTGGGCCATGGCTTGTCGGATCTTACGCAGTATGGTGCGGGCTGTGATCCAGGAAACACCCAGGTGCTTGGAGGCTCGAAGTGCGGAAATACCCCTTTGTCAGAAGCCATGAGGTAGATGGCCCAGAACCATTTGACCAAGGGAATTTTGGTGGCATGAAACAAGGTGTCTGCTGTAATCGAGACCTGATGACGACAATGAGCACATTGATACAGATGACGTGAGGCAATGGGGTAGGCTTTTGTGCCGCCGCATGCGGGGCATTGGAACCCTTTGGGCCAGCGCACCTTTGACCAGAGCTTGGGTACATGCGCGTTCCGTACCGAATCGTTTCTGCCATTCTATCAAACTGACTTCGGGCATTTGCATGGCAAGACCACTTTTGAAATATCACCTTGATTTTGCTTGTAAAATAAGCATTATGCTGAGTTTTGTTTAGAGCCACTTTCTCCATTGATTATGAGGACGATGCCGACGAAAACGACGGTCTGCGTCAGTACGGCCACTCCAAGGAGGGTTCCTGGACGCCGCAAATCGTGGTCGCCTTGGCGGTTACCCGGGAGGGATTTCCGGTAAAAAGCTGGGTCTTTCCTGGTAACACTGCGGATGTATCCACGATCGAGCGTATCAGAAAGGACCTGCGAGGCTGGAACCTCGGTCGAGCCCTGTTTGTTGCCGACTCGGGCATGAATTCCTCCGCCAACCGGGAAGAACTTGCTCGGGCCTGCGGCAAATACCTGCTCGCCACTCACATGGCGACGGTGGCTGAAATAAAGAAAGAGGTGCTGTCTCAACCCGGTCGTTTCACCACCCTCACCGACAATCTGCAAGCCAAGGAGGTTGTTATCGGCGATGGCGAGCGACGGCGGCGGTACATCCTCTGCTTCAACCCAAAGGAGGCAGAGCGGCAACGAACGCATCGAGAAGAGATCGTCAGCATGCTTGAGGAGGAGATTGCCAGTCATAAAGCCCGCGATGCTTCTGCCCAGTGGGCCGTCGAACTGATGGCTTCAAAACGGTACAAGCGCTACCTGACAACAACCGAGGCCGGTACAATTCGCCTGGACCGGGCAGCCGTCACCGAGGCCAAGAGCTACGACGGTAAATGGGTGCTGGAAACCAACGATGATACCATCAGCCTTGAAGACGCGGCCCTTGGCTACAAAGGACTGTTGGTTATCGAGCGGTGTTTTCGTTCCCTCAAGCGTACTCAGATCAAGATGATGCCGATGTATCATTGGGCCGCGCGTCGCATCGAATCGCATGTAAAAATCTGTGTTCTGGCGCTGCTCATCGAGCGCGTTGCGGAACGTGAATGCGGGCAGCCCTGGTCTCGGATTCGGCTCAATTTAGCCAAACTCCAAGCCACTGAGTTTAAAAACGACCAACACAGTTTTTTTCAGATTAATTCCGCGCCGGAAGCCTGCCATGAACTGATGAAAAAACTCGTAACCCCCCTTCCGAGCAAGGTTTTTGGCATCAAGCCCCTTGAAAAATAAATGCAATACCTGTGGGCACACGCAAAAATCGGCACATCCCGCCAACGCCCACCAGCCAAGGCTTTGCGGCTAGGCGTGTTCCACAACCCGTAAACCCAGGTCAAACCAAGGAAACCACCCGAGACGTCCATACGCTCGGTTGACAGACGGTGGATGCTGGTTAAGGTAAGTGGGCCCTATTGACCTTAGTTTTGAATTTTATTAGTCTAACCCGGCTTCTCAATGAACAGGCTTAAGGATTGGTGCGCACAGAGGCTCGGAGATGGATGCAGGACATTTAATCGCCATTCAGGTGACATTACTCTATACTATTTTAGGGCCTCTGGTTCTCCTGGCTCTGTATGTCCTGTTCGACGCGCTCGCCAAGCTAGGAGAGCTGAAAGGAAACCGGCAGGATGGCGCAGCCACGACAAAAGATCCGGCGTTATGGACCAACGAGGACATCAACACGCATTTGAGCCGGATGTAACTCATGACGTTGTTTTTAAAAAAATGGAGGAAATACTTCACCTTTGCCGCGCTGCTCAGCTGCTTTGTCAACATCCTGCAACTGACCTTCCCTTTTTACATGTTCACCATCTACAGCAACGTCATCCTCTCATACAGCGTTTTTTCGTTGACCAACATATCGGCCGCCGCCTTCTTTGCGGTGGTAGCCCTGGGCGTCTTTAGTTATCTCCGTTCCCGGCTTCTCGCCCTGGCCAGCAATGATCTCTGCCACACCCTCCGCCAGGGCGTCTATTCCGTCATGGTCAAGGGCTGTGTCATCGACAGTCAGCGCGCGTATCAGGGAGGCTTGAACGATATTGAAACCCTACGGAACTATTTTTCCTCACCATCGGTTTATGCGGTGTTTGACGTCGCCTGGTCACCGTTTTACCTGACGCTTATTTTTCTGATCGACCCAGTGCTTGGTTTGATCGCGACCACGGGTGCCGGCATCATGGTTGGGTTGAGCGTTCTGCAACAGGTTTTGGTTGGCAGAAGCATGAAAGAGGCCAATATCATCAATATGCGCAATCAGCGGTTTGTTGACTCGTTTTTACGCAACACCGAGGTGATCAATGGCATGGGGATGATTGGCGCGGTCAGCGATCGGTTCGTCCTGGGAAACAACCAGGTGATGAGCAATCAGACCCGCTCCAGTAATTATGCCGGCGCCATCCAGGCGATGATTAAACCGCTGCAGAACGTCATCCAGGTCTGTATATATTGCGCAGGGGCCTATTACGCCATCAAGGAAGGCTTCAATGTCGGGCTCATGATCGCCGCCTCCATCACCATGGGCCGGGGGCTTGCCCCGCTGATGCAGCTGATGTCCTCCTGGCAGTTTGTAACCGAGGTAAAGGAGTCGTACCGGCGTCTGCAACGTTTGGCCGCATTTTTAGAACGGCAACAGCAAACCATGCCCCTGCCGGCACCAATAGGCCGGATCGATGTCGAGAATGTGGTCTACCGGATCCAGGATCGGCTGCTCGTCAACGGCGTCTCTTTTGCCCTGCAGCCGGGAGAGTTTTTGGGGATCATCGGACCCAACGGCGCGGGCAAAACGACCCTGTGCCGCCTGCTGCTTGGCATCTGGCCCTGCATGGGCGGCAAGGTGCTGCTGGACGGAATGGACATCTTCGCTTGGGACAAGGATGAAGTCGGGCGCTCTATCGGGTACGTGCCGCAGGAGATCGAGTTGTTTCCCGGCACCGTGGCGGAGAATATCGCCAGGCTGGGTACGGTGGAACCGGAGCAGGTTGCCCGGACCGTGGTCCTGTGCGGTCTTGACGAGATGGTGGCCCAACTTCCCCAGGGGGTGGAAACACAGCTGGAGGGGGAAAGGGGGCTGCGATTGTCCGGCGGGCAGAAGCAGCGGATCGGTCTGGCGCGGGCGTTGTACGGCAACCCCACCTTGCTGGTCCTGGACGAGCCGACATCGAATCTTGATGAGCAGGGGGAACAGCAGTTGCAAAGCACCCTGGCGCAATTGCAGCACAGTCGGACCTGCACCTGCATCATGGTGACCCACAAGGTTGCACTGCTGCAGGCCATGGACAAGGTGCTGATGCTGCAGGGCGGCCGGACAGCCCTGTTTGGCCCCAAGGATGCTGTGTTTGCGGAACTGGCTAAACTTCAGGCGACGAATCAGGCTGTCACATGAATTCCTATCTCCGCAAATGCACCTCGTACTTTTTGTTTGCCGGGATGTTTTCTCTGTTCATCAACACGCTGCAGCTCACTTTTTCCCTCTACATGCTGGCGGTGTACGTTGGTGTTCTCTCCAGTTCCAGCTTTCCTACCCTGTATGCAGTGACCGCCCTGGCGCTGGCGGCCCTCATGGTCTCGGGCTGTCTGGAATTCTGCCGCTCGAGGCTGCTGATCCGGGCCGGGATCAAATTGGATCAGCTTTTGAGCCGAACGGTACTCAAGGAAATGCTCCAGAACCTCTGCCGGCTGGACAGTGTCCGCTACACCGAAGGACTCAGGGACATTAACACCCTGCGCAACTATCTGGGCGGCAACGCAATTTTTGCCTTTTTCGATGTGCCATGGATTTTCATCTATCTCGGTATCATTTATCTGGTCCACCCTGTCCTCGGCCTGACCGCGACCGGGGGGGCGGTAGTCGTGCTTGTTCTTGGGCTGCTCCAGGGTGGCCTGACGCAGAAAGATAGGGAACAGGCCAAAACCTGGAGCAGCCAGGGGCGGCAATGGGTCATGACCAGTTTTCGTACTGCTCGAGAATTGCAGACCATGGGTATGATCACCGCCGCTGCCTCGGGTTTTTGCGCCATCCATGATCAGGAACTGCGGTTTCAGAATAAGGCAGGCAAGGTCAGCCATGTGCTTGGATCCATCAGCCAGAGTTTCGGGATTCTCATGCAGGTCATCATTTTTGGGGCCGGTGCCGCCCTGGTGCTGCTGAACGAGGCCAATCCGGGGGTGATTATTGCGGCCTCGATCATCATGGGGCAGGCCCTCGCACCGGTGAACCGGGGCATAGAGGCCTGGAAACAGACGGCTGGAGCCAAAAGTGCCTATGATAATATCAGCCGGCTGCTGCAAGCGTCCGAGCGTAAAAAAAACGTGGAGCCAGCATCCCTTCAGGGGAAGCTGCAGGTCGAGCAGGTCAGCCTTGACATCGGCGAGTCCACGATTCTGCAGGCCATTGATTTTATCTTGCAGCCCGGGGAGATCATGGGGCTGGTGGGGCCGAACGGCACCGGCAAAACCTCGCTGTGCAGGCTGATTCTGGGGATGTGGGAACCAAGCCGCGGCGTGGTTACCTTGGACGGCCAGCCTGTCTTTCAACTGGACAAGGATCAGCTGGGGCGGTACGTCGGCTATCTACCGCAGAATGTCGAACTGTTCACCGGGACGGTCAAAGAAAACATTGCCCGCATGGGGCCGGTGGAGGCGGAAAAGGTGGTGGCAGCGGCCCAGAGCGCCGGCGCCCATGAGACCATTCTCCGGTTTCCCCAAGGATATGAAACAGACATCGGCGAGGCGGGGCTTAGTCTTTCCGGCGGCCAGCGACAACGCATAGGGCTTGCCCGAGCCCTGTACGGCGACCCCAAGCTCGTCATTCTCGATGAGCCCAACTCCAACCTAGATGAAGAGGGGGAACGGGCGCTGGTTGCGGCACTGCACCACCTGAGAGGCAGGGGAGCAACAACTATCATGATTACGCACAAGATGAGCCTGTTATCCGCAGTCGACAGAATTCTCGTACTGCACAACGGAAATCAGGCCTTGCTTGGGGAAAGAGACGAGGTCTTAGCACATTTGACGGGAGCCAATGCATGCAAACGATGAGTAAGTCGTGGATTAAATATTTGGTAATTATTACGATTTTTGGGGTCTGCAGTAACTTGATCTACCTCGCCCTGCCAATCTATATGATGATTGTCTATGATCGGGTTTTATTCAGTTTCAGCGTTGCCACGTTAGCCACGATGATTGTGGGCGTATTGATCAGTCTGGTGATGATGGGCCTGATAGAGTATTTCCGCACCAGGATGACTGGCCAGATCGGCACCATCCTGGCCCGGCGTATGGCGCCGTATGTCCTTAAAAGTATGCATACCGATGCGGTTGTACTCAATCGGCACGGGTATGTCCGGGGAACAGACGATCTTGAACGAATCAGAAATGCTATTGTCCAGGGTCAGGGTTTTTATGTTCTTGATCTCCCCTGGGTCTTGATCTTTTTGGGGATTCTTTTTTTTATCCACCCATTGATCGGCGGGGTGGCTACGGCTGCGGTTTGCATGGGCGGTTTTTTCCAGGTTCTGCTCGGGGTGCTGGAAAAAAAGCGGCATACCATCGCGGATGTTGCCTTTCAGGCCAATGCGGATTTTGCCCGAACGTGCTTGCGTCATGCGGAACTGGTGGCCGGGATGGGTATGCTCCCCCGGATCAGGGAACGATATTTGGCGAGATATAACAAGGTGCTGGCGCTGCGCTCCGAGGCCGACGTGTATCAATCAGCATTGGGTGCAGCGATCCGATTTTTCCACTTTGTCACTTTGGCGGCGGTTTTCGGGTCCGGAGTGTTTGTATTTTTCTCCGACAAGATCACTACCGGAGCTATTTTTGCCACAGTGATGATCAGCGCCCGGATTTTGTACCCGTTTGAACGTGGCTTGGTCGACATGAAGGTTGTCATCGAGGCCATGGCCGCCTATAAACGGTTGCGGCATTTTGTCACTTTGGAGGAAGCAAAAACCAAATTATCCTTGCCCGAACCCAGAGGCAAGTTTGAAGCGGAAACCCTTTCCTTGGTGCTCAACGGGAAAGCCGTTGTGCAAAATATTTCTTTTTCTTTAAATCCTGGCGAGACGTTGGGGATTTTGGGACCATCGACAGCCGGTAAAACCTCGCTGTGCAAGGTCTTGTTGGGCATCTGGCCGGCAATGGCAGGGAAGGTGCGATTGGATGGAGCGGAAATCGCCCAGTGGCCCGATGATGAGTTGTGGAAATATGTGGGGTACATGCCCCAGGAGCCAGAGTTGTTCCCGGTGAGCGTCGCCGAGAATATTGCCCGGCTGATGGTGGTGGATCCGGAAAAAGTGGTCAAAGCCGCGCAAAAGGCTGGCGTGCATGAGATGATTCTCAAATTACCCCAAGGGTATGATACGCAAATCGATCAGACTGGGAAAAACCTTGCCGCCGGGCAACGACAGCTCATTTCCCTGGCAAGGGCTTTGTACGATGATCCCAAGTTAGTGATCCTGGACGAACCCCACACCCATCTCGATGACCTCGGGTTCACCAAGGTGCTCCATGCACTGCAGAGCTTGAAACAGGAAAACAGTACCACTATAGTAGTCACGGATCGATCCAACCTGCTCAAGCAAATGGATAAGCTGTTGGTGATGAACGAAGGCCAGATGGCCCTGTACGGTCCGGGCAAGGAAGTGCTCAATCAGCTTGCCAACAGGCAACAACCTCAGCAGGCAGCAGGAGTGTAGTCGTGGAAGAACAAAACAACATACTGAACACCAATCCCACCCAATTCATTATTGCCGGGCTTGTGGTTATCGCCCTCTTTTTTGGCGGGCTTACCGTCTGGTCTGTTTTTTTCCCTTTCCAGGGGGCGGTTATTGCCTCCGGTGTGGTCACGGTATCGGGGGAAAAAAAGACAGTCCAGCACCTTGAGGGTGGCATCATCCACAAAATCCTCATTAAGGACGGAGATACGGTCGCGGAAGGGGACGTTTTGATCGAATTAAAAAGCTCCCATGTGGATTCCAATGTGGACCTTCTCCAGGGGCGACTGTGGGCCAAGTTGGGTGAAGCGGCCCGCCTCAGGTCGGAAGCGGGGATGCAGACAATGATTGTATGGCCTGAGGATTTTGATAGTCTCGACCAACGTCCTGAAATTGTCACTATTAAAAAGGCGGAGCAGGAGCTTTTTACCTCGAGGCGCGCCGATCTGCTGGGTAAGAAGGAATTATATAATTCACAGATAATGCAGCTGGGAAACCGGATTGAAGGATACAAACAAGAATTGAACAGTCTGACGGCAATTATCCAGAACTTGGAAGAAGATTTGAACAGCAAACTGCCCCTGGTAAAAGAAAAATATCTGGGAAAAACCAGCATTCTGGAACTCCAAAGAAGTCTGTCTGAACAAAAGGGGCGAAAGGGTAAACTGATCCAGGAGATTGCCCAATCCCATCAGATGATTCAAGAACTCAAACTCCGGATTATCGACCTGGACACCCAGTACAAGGACCAGGCTCTTGCCAAGCTCAAGGTGGTCACCGATGAGATATATGAAGTCAAGGAGCAGATCAAACCGCAGATGGATGCTCAGGAGCGGTTGAAAATTCGTGCTCCGGTCAGCGGCGTGGTCATCAACCTGCAGGTCCATTCTGAATCCAGCGGCGTCATTCCCCCCGCGAAACCTTTACTTGAGATCGTGCCCGAGGACTCAAAAATGATTGTCAAGGCGCAGGTCCGCCCTCAGGATATTACCAGCGTAAAGGCGGGGCAGGATACTAAAGTGCAGCTCTCGGCTTTTCAGCGTAAATCCACCCCGCCAGTTCAAGGCAAGGTGGTCTACATCTCACCGGATTTGGTCAGTCAAGAGACCGCCGCCGGAGTTGTCCAATATTATGAGGCCCATGTGGAAGTGGATAACGACGATTTAATTGACAAAAACGCCTATTTGTCCCCAGGTATGCCGGTGGCCTGCTACATCACGACGGACAAGCGTACAGTGATCAGCTATCTTTTAGGGCCACTCCTGAAAAATGTTGACCAAGCCATGCGGGAATAGTCCCTGAAGACACTTCGACGTGCACGCAGGAGCCAGCACAAGTTCATGTGGGGCAATGGTGATATCCAGCCCATCGTTTGAGGCGATGGTTTCCGTCTCCATCGTTAGTCACGGTCACGGCTGCATGGTGGAGCAACTGGTTGCCAATGTGCTGGAATATCCAGAGATTGGCCAAGTCATAGTGACGCATAATACTGCCGAGTCGCTGAACCTCCCCAAGGATGGACGGATTCTCACGGTTCATAATCGTATTCCAGCAGGATTCGCCGCCAACCATAACGCGGCTTTTGCCTCCTGCCGTCTACCCTATTTTTGTTTATTGAACCCGGATATTCAGTTGCCAAGCAACCCGTTTCCCGCTTTGCTTGCTGCCTTGCAGAGCACGGGCGCCGCGTTGGCGGCCCCTTTGGTGAAGAATCCTGCGGGGCAGGTGGAGGACAGCATGCGGCATTTTCCCAGCATGCGGTCGCTTTTGGCAAAAGCCTTGAGTGATTCCGATGGTCGTTACCCAATGGACCACTGTTCGTTGCTTTTTTACCCCGAATGGGTTGCGGGAATGTTTATGCTGTTTTGCAGTGCTGATTTTAAGCGGCTAGAGGGGTTTGATGCTCGGTTCTTCCTCTATTATGAAGATGTGGATATCTGCGTCAGAGCCTGGAAAGCAGGCATGAAAATTCTGGCCTGCCCAGAAGTTACTGTAATCCACGATGCCCGGCGTGAGAGTCGTCGCAATTATCGTTACATGGGGTGGCATTTGGCGAGCATGGCCCGGTACTTCATCAAGCATTGGGGGCGGTTGCCCACCTTACCCGAAGGTGAATGAGTGTTTTGATGGATCTTATTACTGGGGCAACAGGTTTTATCGGGCAACACTTGGCTTACAATCTAGCCAAAAATGGACGTCCCTGTCGTCTGCTAGCCAGGAATATCCAGAGTGATGAAGGCGCTCATATTGTTGATCTCAATGACATGAACGCCTTACTCTCCCTATGCTCTGGAATCGACTGTGTCTTCCACTGCGCCGGGCATGCTCATGCTTTTAGTTCAATGAGAGAAACAGACGCCCAGCAACACTGGCAAATTAATTTTGAAGGCACGCGCAATCTAGTCGAGGCGGCTGGACAGGCCGGGGTGAAGCGTTTTGTCTTTCTGTCCAGTGTCAAAGCTATGGCAGAACCGGGTGATATCTGTGCAGAGGAGGAATTTCCGGGGCAACCGATCACAGCCTACGGGCAGTCGAAGCGGGCGGCGGAGGAGGCGGTATTGGAAGCCGGAGCCCGTTATGGCATGCATGTGGTGAATTTGCGGTTGTCTATGGTCTACGGGTCGGGCGGTCGAGGCAATCTGGAGCGCATGGGGCGACTGGTGCGCAAGGGTTGGTTCCCTCCCTTGCCGGAAACGGGCAATCATCGTTCCCTGGTGCATGTGGATGATGTGGTCGACGTCATGCGTCTGGTGGCTGAAGATGATCGGGCCAGCGGTCGAACCTACATTGTGACCGGGCCACAGGATCCGTCCGGGCGGGAGTTATTTGATGCGATGCGCAGGGCTTTAGGATTACCGCCGTGTCAATGGGCAGTTCCTGAATCGGCCTTGCGCCTTGCTGCCCATTGCGGTGATGGTCTAGAGAGGCTTTTTAAGCGGCGTTTTCCCCTCGACAGCGAAGTCTTGGATCGCCTCCTGGGTTCAGCCTGGTATTCTTCGGCGCGAATCGAACGGGAGTTGGGTTGGCGAGCGAAAGTTTCGCTGGCAGAAGGTCTGCGGGAAATGTTTGGCCAATGAAGCGTTGTGTTGATCTGGCCCTGGCTGTGGTGGCCCTTGTTCTTCTCGCAGTCCCTCTGCTGATTGTGGCCCTTCTGGTGCGTCTGACATCCCCGGGCCCGATCCTGTACTGGTCGGATCGGGTGGGCCGGGGCAACAGGATTTTCCGTATGCCCAAGTTTCGCAGCATGCGGGTGGGCACCCCGGCTGTTGCCACCCACCTGCTGCATGATCCGGATCGTTTTCTGACGCCGATAGGGTCCTTTTTGCGCAAATCAAGTTTAGATGAGTTGCCGCAGCTCTGGAGTGTGTTCATCGGCGACATGAGTTTCGTCGGCCCGCGCCCGGCCTTGTTCAACCAGGATGATTTGATTGCTTTACGGACCGCATACGGTGTCCACGAACTCATCCCGGGCGTAACGGGTTGGGCGCAGATAAACGGGCGTGACGAACTCCCCATTCCAGAAAAGGTTAAGCTGGACGTGGAGTATCTGCAGAGGCGCTCATTCCGGTTTGATCTCTACATCTTGTGGCTTACACTGGCCCGGGTGCTTCGCCGGGAAGGAGTCGCCCATTGAACTTGGTCGGAAAGAGTATTCGCAGGTGCCCACCATACCGTAGACCATGCGGGGTGGTCATTCCGAACGCAGGTGAAGAATCCGGAGAGTTCTCCCGTTGGTCGAAATGACGCTCCCGATAGAGTCATTTAGACAGCAAACCGGAAAGACCCATCATCGCTGGCACCAATCATACGCATTCTGAAACATCCGCAGCCAGGGGCTGACCGCCAGATTGTGCATCTCTTTCGGCAGCCAGTGGGCCTGCCAGGGGAGAAAGGTTCGCTCCGGATGCGGCATCATCGCCAAGTGGCGGCCGTCCGGCGAGCAGAGTCCGGTGAGTCCGCCGGGCGAGCCGTTGGGGTTGAAGGGGTAAGCCTCGGTCGGCAGCCCCTCGTCGTCGACATAGACGATGGCAGCCATCTGCTCAGCCCAGACCCGCTCACGAATAGCCTCGTCCGGAAAGTGAAGGAAGCCTTCGCCGTGATCGACATGGATGCCGAAGACCAGATCCTCCATGCCCTGGAACATGATCGCCTTGCTCGGAAGAACCTTGACCGTGGCCCAGCGGGATTCGAAACGGCCGCTCTGGTTGTGGATGAAACGCGGCTGCTTTTCCGCCGCAATATCCAGCCAGGGCACCCAGCCGAGCAGGCCGAACAGCTGGCAGCCGTTGCAGATGCCCAGGGTGAAGGTGTCCGGCCGGTTGTAAAAGTCCTGGAATTGCGCCTGGAGCTGCTCATTGAAGCGGATGGTGGCGGCCCAGCCCTTGGCGCTCTCCGGCACGTCGGCATAGGAGAAGCCGCCGACCGCCGCTAGCCCGCGAAAACCGGCCAGGTCGATCCGGCCGCTCAATAAATCGGTCATGGTCACGTCCCAGGGCTCGAATCCGGCGCTGTGAAAGGCGGAACTCATCTCCCGGTCCGAGTTGGAGCCCTCGTCGCGGAGAATAGCCACCCTGGGCTTGTCTTTCTTCTGGAGAATATCCGCGGCTGTGGCCTGGGGGGTGAAACTGAGTGAATACTGCGGACCGGTACGATCCATGCTATTAAACTTTTCCGCATCGGCACACTCGGGATTGACCTGCAGTCGCTCCAGTTGATAGCTGGTTTCCTCCCACCACTGGCGCAGGAGCACCATGGAATCGTCCAGCACCAGATCGCCGTTGTACTGGATGGTGATGGCCTTTTTGACCGTGGTGGCCCCCAGCACCGTACAGGACAGGCCATTCTGCTCAAGTCGTTTTTTTACCTCGGCCAGATGATTCCAGCGGCATTCCACTACCAGCCCGAGTTCTTCACTGAAGAAGGTCTCCAGCAGGGTTCCTGATCCGTTCAGGGCCAGGTTGAGACCGCAGTTGCCGCTGAAGGCCATCTCCAGCACCGTGGTGATCAGGCCGCCGTCGCTGCGGTCGTGGCCAGCCAGGATCAGGCCGTGATCGATCAATTCCTGGACAGCAAGGAAGGCCCGCTTGATCAGGGCCGGATTGTCCATGTCCGGGACCTCATTACCAATCTGGGCCCAGGTTTGGGCCAAGGCGCTACCGCCCAAACGGTTCTTACCTCCGGACAGATCAAGGAACAGCAGGACCGAGCCCGGCTCCTTGATGTCCGGGGTGACCTTCCTGCGGATGTCGCTCATGGCCGCATAGGCTGAAATAACCAGCTGACGCGGCGATTTCACCACCTCGTCGTCCACCTTGGTGGCCATGGACAAACTGTCCTTGCCGCCGTCCACCGCCATGCCCACGGCGATCATCGCCTCGGCCATGGCCTCGGCCGCATCGCGCAGGGCCGCGCCCTCGCCTGGCAGTTTTGGCGCCCACATCCAGTTCGCCGAACATTTGACCTGATGCAGGTCGTCGATTTTGGCCCAGACCAGGTTGGTCAGGGATTCGCCCACCGCCATCCGCGCTCCGGCCGCCGGGTTGACCAGCATCTTGATCGGCTGCTCGCCGATGGCCGAGGCAATGCCGGTCAAGCCGAAATGGCTCTGGGCCACGACGGCGACATCGCCAACGGTCAGTTGCAGGGGGCCGCAGCACTGCTGCTGGGCGATCAGGCCGGTGACCGCCCGGTCGACCTTGTTGGTGAGGAAGCGCTTGGACCCGACGGAGACCAGCCGCAGCACCCGTTCCAGGGCCTCGCGCACTCTCAGACCGGCAGGGGGGACAAAGGGGGACAGGCCTGTGGCCGACCGGGTGTCAATAAAGGTTTTTTGCGGAATATTGCCGAGAAGCTCGGGAATGTCGATGTTGACCGGGAAGGAGTTGTCCTGGCTGTCGTGGACAATGAAGCGCAGGTCGCCGGTGACCTCGCCCAAAACCTCGCAGGCCACTTTCTCCCGGTCGCAGATGGCCTGAAAGCGTTCCATATTCTCCGGGCTGATCAGCAGTCCGACCCGTTCCTGGTATTCGGCGACATAGATCTCGAGCACCGACATGGTCGGATCGCCGACCCGGATGTTGCGGATCTCGACCCGCCCGCCTGCATGCTCGACCAGTTCCTTGAGCACATTGGCCGGACCGCCGGCGCCCTGGTCGTGGATGACGTCAATCAGACTCAGGTCGCCCATCTCGTTGCAGGCGCGGATCACCCGGTTCATCTTCTGCTCCATCTCGGCGTCGCCGCGCTGGACCGCGTTGAAGTCGAGCTTGGCTTCGTTTTCGCCCTGCATCATCGACGAGGCCGCGCCGCCGCCGAAACCGACCCGGTAGGCCGGGCCGCCGACCTGGACGATCAACATGCCCTTCACGGCCTGCTTCTTTTCGGTGTGGCGGTCGTCGATCTGGCCGATGCCGGCGGTGAACATGATCGGCTTGAGAAAGCCCCAGCGCTCGCCGTTTTCCAGGCGCAGGTCAAAGGAGCGGGTGAACCCCTGGATCAGCGGTTCGCCGAACTTGTTGCCGTAGTCCGAGGCGCCGTTGCTGGCCTCGATCTCGATTTCCAGGGCCGGGGCCAGGCTGTTCGGGCAGGTGTAGCGGTTCTCCCATTCCAGCGGATAGTCGGGGATGTGGAGGTTGGCCACACAGTAGCCGGCGGTGCCGGCCATGACGAAACCGCCCCGGCCGGTGCCCTGGACGTCGCGGATGCGGCCGCCGGTTCCGGTTTCCGCGCCGGGGAATGGGGCCACGCCGGTGGGGAAGTTATGGGTCTCTGCGGTCAGCAGCGGATGATAACAGACCTCGACCGGCTGCATGGCCGAGGGCGTGCCGGGCTGGGCGGGCAGCAGCGTGGTCAGGGTGTGGCCCTCGACGACGCTGGAATTGTCCTTGAAGGCCACCTTGCTCCCTTTCGGATTGGCTGCCAGCGTGTCGGTGACCACCTGGAACAGAGTCCGGTCGTATTCCTGGCCGTCGATCACCTGCTTGCCCCGGAAAAAGCCATGGCGGGAGTGCTCGGAGTTGGCGTTGTTGAGATCCATAATCTCGACAATGGTCGGATTGCGGTGGCAGCGCTCGACGAAATAGCGGTGGTACAGTTCGCGGTCCCATTGGTCCATGGAGATGCCAGGGATGTCGAGCAGGCCGTCCGGCCCTTTGGTCATGAGATCAATCTCGTACACCGGCTCTGGGACAATGCCGATCTCAAAGGTGGTCAGCGGGGAGGGGTAGAGGCACTCGGTCATCCGGTCGTGGCGTTTGGCAATGAATGCCTCGATTGCTTCTTCCACGGGCACCAAGTAGCGGCGGGAACGTTCCACCCGGCTGATACAGTCTAGACCCACGGCCCGGCAGATGGACACCAGGTTGGAGGACCAGGCGGTGGCAAAATTGAGCCGGGGGCCGACCTCGATCACTCGCTCGCCAATGAGTGCCGGCTCGAAGGTGACGGTGTCGAGGAGGAAACCATCGGCCAAGATCAGGCGCAAACGCTCCATTTCCTGCGGTTCCAGCGACCGGCTGGATTCGATGTTGAAGCAATAGGCAAAGTCTGCCTTGAGCTGACGGTGAAGTTGGGTCACAAGAGAAGCCATGATATTTTCCTTTCTTTCGAGAGAACACAGCCGTTTCAAAACGGCATGGAGTCGGATAATGGGGCTACGTACTAACTGCTGAACCTAGCATTAAAGACGATTTTTTTCCGCCCCAAAGTGTGGCGGGGCAAGCACTTTTTACCCTCGGTACAGCTCCGGCCACGGAAAAAGACCGCTGAAAAAAGCCGCGTGGTTGGAGGTGAACAGGGGCGGATCGCGGCGAATAATGGCGCCAATCGTGGGGTGGCGCTTGAATTCGCGGTCAAGAAAGGTGCGGACTGCTTTGCGGTCCCACCCGCGTGGATGGATAAAATCCCGGTAGAGCGACAGGTCGCCCTCGGAGAATTCGCCGCCCGGCAACTGGTCCGCCTCTTCGCTCATCCGGGGCATGTTGAAGATGGCCAGATTGAGAAAGGTGATCGCCTGGTGATGGCGGAGGGTGAAATCAAGGGTTTGCCGGGCTTCAATCACGGACTCCGAGGGCGTGCCAAAGAGCAGGTAGACATAGGTGGCGATGCCGGCTTGGCGCAGCGCAGCCAGCACCCGCTCCACCAAGTCAAGGTGAATGCCCTTGGCCATGGCATCGAGCACACTCTGGCTGCCCGATTCCAGGCCGAGCTTGAGCAGGACGCAACCCGATAATCGCAAGCGGCGGCAGAAGTCCGCATCCGCCAAGCGTTCGTGAACCCGGACAAAACCGTACCAGGGCACGCCGGGCGGATCGTCGGCCAGGGTCTGCATCAGCGCCGGACTGAGGGCATTGTCCAGGAGGTGGAGCAACACCGGCCGGATTTGAGCCCGGAGCCCGTGCAGATGGGCCAGAACCGCGGCGGGTGCGATTGGCCGGTAGCGGCTCTGTTCAGCGGTTTCCGGACAGAAGGCACATTTGTTCCAATAGCAGCCGCGTGAGGCGGCATAGGGCAGAATCGGGCCGGGCGCGAGGTAGCCGCTGCCCGGTAGTCCCGCGTAGTCCGGCGGCAGATCCTCTGTTGGGTTGTCGACCCCCAGCAGTTTGAGCAGGGGAGCTTCTCCCGGTCCTTTGATGCAGTGGTCCACCAGGCCCGCAAAGGGATCGTGCCAGTCCGGGCTGCTCATCCAGGAAGTGATGAGCCCGCCGCCCAAAATCAGCTGCACCTGCGGAAAGCGGGCCTTGAGAAAACCGAGCAGGGCAAAGGTGCATAGCGCCTGGCTGAGGTAGGAGAGCGAGATGCCGATGTATTGAGGGCTGACTGCTTCAAGGAGGGCGGGCAGCCGCTGGCGGAACCAGGGGAAAAAAAGATTGTGCTGATAGTCTTCGGCAACGCGGAGCAGATCGCGGCTATCCAGCGGGTTGGCGCTGTTGTCTTGATAGTTGGCCAGACTGACCGCCAACTCGGGGTGGGTGCGGGCTCCCATTTCCAGCACCCGATTCAGGTCGCGGACCGCCCGTTGGTAGCGGTCGGGGTTGCGGTACAGGTCGGGTGTGCGCAGGGCGGCGAGGTTGGCGTCCAGATGGCGCAGCGCGCGGGTGGACCAGGTGTCTTCAGGATCGCGTGCTTGGCCGACAAGAAACAGCATCCCCTCCAGGTTGGCGTCGAGGAGGGTGCAGGGGATACTATGGTGTCGCAGGCTGCCGGCCAGTTGAGCAATACCGGCGGGCGGTTCGCCGGCTTTGGCCACGGGTGGATGGATCAGGAGCATGGCAGCGGCATCAGGCCGTCCGTGGCACGACACCAGGCGGCTTCACCTGCACCTGGGGTCTTGGTCTTGGCAGGGAAATTTTTTTTATTGGTTGTCATCCCGACAGCAGGGAGAGATCCCGCTTTCCCTTGTTCAAGGAGATTGCTCCCTCCAGTCGAAATGACGGTGGCGAGTGGCGGTGGGGCCCGGAAAAGGTCCGCAGGGCAGCACCAATCACACCGATTCCCTGGTTTTGTGGAACACCACATCGGGGAAGAGTTCCTGGGTGTGGGCCAGCCGCCAACTGCCTTCGGCCAGGTACGAGAGGTGACCTTCGGCGTCCAGGGCCAGATTGAACTGGTGCTTTTTTTCGAACTCGCGCATCTGTTGTTTGTTATCGCTGGTAACCCAGCGGGCGAGGGTGTAGCTGAGCGGCTCGTAGGTGGCATCGACCCCGTATTCGTCCTTGAGCCGGGTCATGGTCACCTCGAACTGGAGCACGCCGACCGCGCCGAGAATGTAGTCGTTGCCGACGATCGGCCGGAACACCTGCACCGCGCCCTCCTCGGCCATCTGCAGCAATCCTTTTTGCAATTGCTTCATCTTGAGCGGGTTGCGCAGCACCACCCGCCGGAAATGCTCGGGGGCGAAGTTGGGGATGCCGGTGAACTTGAGTTCTTCCTTGTCGGAGAAGGTGTCGCCGATCTTGATGGTGCCGTGGTTGTGGATGCCGATGATGTCGCCGGGATAGGCTTCGTCGACATGCGAGCGCTCCTGGGCCATGAACACGGTGGCATTGCTCAGGTTGACCTCCTTGCCCAGGCGGTGATGCATGACCTTCATCCCTCGGGTGAACTTGCCCGAGCAGATGCGGAAAAAGGCGATCCGGTCACGGTGGGCCGGGTCCATGTTCGCCTGGATCTTGAAGGTGAAGCCGCTGAAGGCCTCTTCTGCCGGGTCAACCATCCGGGTTACGGTGGCGCGGGGGCCGGGGGCGGGCGAAAGTTCGACAAAGGCGTCGAGCAATTCACGCACCCCGAAGTTGTTGATGGCGCTGCCGAAAAAGACCGGGGTCTGGCCGGCCTTGAGATACTGTTCGTAGTCGAAGGGGTTGGCCGCGCCATGGAGGAGATCGATGTCTTCGCGCAGTTTCTCGGCGGCAAATTTTCCCAGCAAGGTGTCCAGCATGGGATCGGCCAGATCCTTGACCACGATGCTGTCTTCGGGCCGGGTATCCTGGCTGGGGGTAAAGAGGGTGATCTGCCGGCGGTGCAGGTCGTAGACACCCTTGAAACCCTTGCCCATGCCGATCGGCCAGGAGAGCGGCACACATTCGATCTGCAGCTTTTCCTCGATGTCGGCGAGGATATCCAGGGGCTCCATGCCCTCACGGTCCAGTTTGTTGATGAAGGTGATGATCGGCGTATTGCGCATCCGGCAGACCTCCATCAGCTTGGTGGTCTGGGTCTCGACGCCCTTGGCGCTGTCGATCACCATCAGGGCCGAGTCCACGGCGGTGAGCACCCGGTAGGTGTCTTCGGAAAAGTCCTGATGGCCGGGGGTGTCCAACAGGTTGATCTCGTAGTCGCGGTAATTGAACTTCATCACCGAGGTGGTCACTGAGATGCCGCGTTCCTTTTCGATCGCCATCCAGTCGCTGGTGGCGTGAACTGCAGTTTTGCGCGATTTGACCGCGCCCGCCATCTGGATGGCGCCGCCGAACAGCAGCAGTTTTTCGGTGAGGGTGGTTTTACCGGCATCGGGATGGCTGATGATGCCGAAGGTGCGGCGCTTCTGTATTTCTTTCTGGTGTTGACTGCTCACGTTCGAATCGTTCCTGTCTCTTGTCCATCTGGCACCCTGGAGAGCCGGGGTGTGCAAAAAAAAATGGGTCGGAAACCGACCCATGGGTAAGGAAAGCAAACGATATATAACCCAGTTAGCGCAATTTGTCCATTCCTCATTCTTTGTTGCTGTTGATGACGGAGGGTGCAAGGCAATTGGGAGAGAAAATGATGCGGCCCTCATCCGAACGTTCAGTTGAGGACAATGGTACCGGACACATTCCAGGATGAGCGGTTCGCATGGCGTTTTTCCGCCCCAACACTGGTTTGTTTGCAAGCTAGCCGGGTTTCTTCTACCCCCGAGAAATGCCAAGCGGACGAAAAACAAGCATTGCGCGGGGAATATTTATGGCCATAACAGTAACCATCACTGCTGCCAGCAGAAGCGGTTGAGAATGATCCAACACTACTCAACGTCTCAACTAGAATAACAAAGATTTATCTTCTTTCATAATATCCACCACTTCCTCTGTAATGATCATATCTGTCACGTCCATATCCATCATGCCAAGACCTTGATCCTCCATATCCATCATGCCAGTACCTTGGCCCGCAGCACCCACCAAGCAATACAAGCATTGTCATCAGGGCCACGCCCAAAATAATTATTCTCTTCATTGTGCACACCATTGATTTTTTGTTGAAAGGTTAAGCCATCTTCTGAAGGTATCGTGTTGGGAGCGGGTGGTTCCATGACAGTCTTTTTTGTGTGAGATGAAGGGATGAGAACCCCTTGAACAATCAAATTTTATCGCAGGAGATGTCTCTTGGAAAGCATGCGGCATGCCATTTGCTCTGGTGGGGCGCTATTATATAAAAAATCTATTTAATCAGTATGATACACTGGTGATTTTAAAGCCATTTGGTTTGACAGTGAGGTCTACTGGATCAGTATTACTCACAGCTATTCTGTTTGTGTATTTGTTACTCACTCCCGTTTACTCCAACTGCATCTGAACAAGTTTTGGTTTTCCGGTTTGGGGCGGGAAACAGGGATTGTATCTTCTGATCGGGGGGCCACAGTCGCCGAGGGGCAACACGACCGACTTCCCTGGCAGAAGCGAGATGACACCTTCCGCCTTCAGTATGGCAGCAAGGTATCCGTGGTTGTTGACACTGCGTCGATGGAAGAGGTCTTTCAACGCCATCGATGAGAAGGGAGTGGCCGGTCTTTGGGCCCAGCACCGATCAAATACGGGTGAGAGCCAGCTACTCGTTGCTGTATGCCCCGGAACTGGCATTAGCAGAGATGCGGATGTGACCGTTCCTCGTTTCATCGGTGCCAAGTTCGTAGGACAGATTGCCGACGCCTCCGGCACTGAGCATTGGGCAGGTCACTTGATATACGGTTTTGATGGGGTGTGTGGCTGGTTTGCTGGGTTTCACAGAAGGCTTGATCATGGTTTTCTCCTCTCGGAAATAAAAAAACCATGAAATAACAGGACGCTATGCCGAATTATCCATGGCTCTATAAAAGGTAGGCTTGTGTTAGCTGGTCTTGGTTCTCTGGTTCAGATTAGGCTCTGTGGCATTAGGTGCCTATTGGAGGTAACTCACATCTGTATGCTCCGTTTGCTGAGGGCCAAGTTTGTTGAAGTTATGGCAAGCCGTTTTTTAGCTGACACTTTGAGATTTTTCCTTCGCATTTCAGTATATTGATAGCGTCAGCACAGAACTTTATATTGCTCAAACAGAATTCGCCTGAGGGGTGTGTGCAGTAAGGGATATACACATAACCACTTTTTGATTCCCTCCAGGAAGCCTGCACATCCCTTGCTCGCTGTTGTTGTTCAACACGGTAATAATTACAAGATTCCATTTTATTCTCTCATTAGAGGTTCAATTTGCTGTGTTTTCTTGTGTGGACACGAACAACCTTTGCGTTCAAGAGGAAAGGGATCGGGTCAATTTTTGAAACATATATCACATGTATACCAGGAATACCTTTAAATTACAGTAAGGCGACGGGTTCAATTCCGTTGATCTCTTCTATTGGATATTCACCCAAAGAAAAGGGATTTTCCTTTTGGGTTTCTTGAAAATTAAATGCAATCATTCGCTGCTAAATTTCATTTAACTTGTTGATTTATAGTTTTTAAATTATAATCTCTCCATTTAAAGAGTGCCCGACAACCTCATCCGATGGAGACCAGCCATGATCCAGCCCGGCTTTTTTGATCTGCAGGACAGATTGCACAAAATCGACAAGAACGGCGACCCGCTTGCCAAGATCAACGAGACGGTCAACTGGGAGCTGTTTCGTCCAGCGCTCGAAAAGGCTCGGGACAAGGGTCGGCAGTCCACTG
>Ga0074193_1001870_pt1 | contig 22212 bp, 16 predicted proteins | sample EPASupsiteHSE605_FD_64523 | JGI IMG/M metagenome (GOLD analysis project Ga0074193, IMG submission 64523) | Bioremediated contaminated groundwater from EPA Superfund site, New Mexico - Sample HSE6-05 | ecosystem: Environmental > Aquatic > Deep subsurface > Groundwater > Contaminated ... | reverse complement strand
GTTGTTACCGGAGCGGCGCTGCTTATTATTGTCGCTCTCACTACCAAGCCTGCCAAGGGCGCCGTTGTTAAGTAAGGGTGATGAATATGAATGAGATTATACTGAAAGCCGAGAACGTTTGTAAGTCCTTCGGGATAACCAAAGCCGTCTGCGATGTATCCATGTCCTTTGTCAAGGGTGAGATCCACGGTCTGATAGGCGAGAACGGATCCGGAAAATCGACCTTCGTATCCATGCTCTGCGGCATCCATTCGATAGACAGCGGACGTTTTGTTCTGAACGGAGAAGAACTCCATGTCAAAAATCAGGTTCAGGCCAACGACAAGGGCGTCTCAATCATCGTTCAGGAGATGGGGACTCTATCGGGGCTGACCGTTGCGGATAACATCTTTCTCGGAAGAGAAGACAAATTCGTCAGATTCGGCATCAAAAACACGGCTGCCATGAACCGCGAGGCTGCCATGCTTCTTGAAAAATACGGCTTCGGCGATATTAACGCGGCGGCCATGATTGACAACTACAATTTTGAAGACAGAAAGCTTATTGAAATCGTTAAGGCAACGCATTTCGGACCGCGTATTGTGGTCGTGGATGAAACGACTACCGCCCTGAGCCAGAAAGGGCGCGAAGAGCTGTACAAGCATATGCGGCGTATACGCGACGAAGGAAATACCGTTATCTTCATTTCGCACAATCTTACGGAGATTATCGAATATACGGACTCCGTTTCGGTTTTGCGGGACGGAAAATACATCGATACGGTTAAGAGCAGCGAGGTCAGCGAAGATGAACTGAAGCGCCTCATGGTCGGCCGCGAGATTGCCAATAAGTACTACCGCACGGATTACGGTCAGCCGGTTGAAGGCGAAACCGTTCTCTCGGTCAGGAACGTATCAGTGTCCGGGCAGATCACAGATATAAGCTTTGAGCTGCACAAGGGTGAAATTCTCGGGTTCGGCGGTCTGAGCGAGTGCGGTATGCATGAGGTGGGAAAAGCGATTTTCGGGGCCTCGTTTGACCGCGCCGGAACGGTCGCGCTGGCGAACGGAACCAAAATCGATTCGATTCCCTGCGCAATCAAGCACAGCATCGCGTACGCCTCCAAGGACAGAGACAACGAATCCCTTGTTCTGTTTGACAGCATACGCGACAATATCGTCCTGCCCTCGATTAATGACCTGGCGGAAAAGAATATCCTCAAAAAAAAGAAGCTCGACAAGTTCGCAAATGAGTATGCAAAGATGATCAGCGTAAAGATGACGGGCGTTGACCAGTTTGTATCCAATCTTTCCGGAGGCAACAAACAGAAGGTGGTTCTCGCACGCTGGATCGGAAAGAATTCCGACATCATCGTGCTTGACAGCCCGACCCGAGGAATTGATGTTAAGGTCAAGGCAGATATCTATTCTTTAATGAGCGAGCTGAAGGAAAAGGGAAAATCGATTATTATGATTTCCGAGGAGATTCAGGAGCTGCTGGGTATGTGCGACCGGATCATTATTATGAAAAACGGCGTAATAAGCGGTGAATTGGCGCGCGACGAGAGGCTGAACGAAGAAGACCTCATCGTCAAGATGGTTTAGAAGGTGATCCGAATGACAGAAAAAACAAAACAGACAGAACAAAACGGGTCTTTGAGTAAAGTCAAAAAGGTTCTCAGCGCGCCTCGTTTTCTCGATTTACTGCCGCTTATCGGTTTAGTTATTATCGTTGCGGTCTTTGCGGTAATGACCGACATGGAAATCGTAACGGCAAAGAGCATCAATCTGATACTGAGCCAGGTATTTGTCCTCATGATCGCATCCACGGGCGTCTTTCTTGTAATGACGATCGGCGGGCTGGACTTTTCCCAGGGCTCCATCCTCGGCATTTCGTCCATCGTTATCAGTTCTCTCTCATTTTACAGCATACCGCTTGCAATGGTTGCGGGAATTCTGGCCGGCGCCCTTATCGGAGCATTCAACGGCTTTTTCCATGTGAAGTTCAAGATTCCGTCTTTCATTGTTACGATATGCACCATGTATCTGTTCCGCGGACTCTGCGCATATATGACTACAAACGCGCCGGTGGCGGCGGTGACAAATATCACTTCGCTCAACCTTACATGGCTCAAGGTCGTTTTTACCGTCGGCGTGCTCGTAATTGTTTACTGCATTTTCACCTACACAAAGCTCGGCGCAAGTCTGAAGGCTATCGGCGCCGGAGAAACAGCCGCACGCTTTTCCGGTGTTCGCACCAATCTGACAAAATTCCTTGTTTTTGTGGCGGCCGGCGCCATCACCGGCTTTGCGGCATTTCTGAATGTCATAAAAGTCGGCTCGATAACGGCTACCGCAGGAAACCAGCTGGAGACCATGATTCTGATCGCTCTTGTTTTGGGCGGCATGCCGATTTCGGGAGGTGCAAAAGTACGGTTTTCCAACATCATAATAGGTACGCTGGTCTATTGCGTACTCAATAACGGCCTTGTAATGCTTGGCCTTGACACCGCCATACAGCAGCTTATTAAAGGGACGGTGTTCCTTTTCGTTGTAACCCTGACAATCGATAAAAAATCACTGCACATCATAAAATAATCAGCATACATAAACACAGGCAGTCTGCCGCTTCAGCTTTTTCCTTGCCGGAAAGCCGAAGTCCTGACTAAACTTTCGTTATGAGGTGATAGTATGGAGAAATATGTTATCGGAGTTGACTACGGAACATTATCAGGACGGGCGGTGCTGGCAGAGGTCGGCACCGGAAAAGAAATCTGCTCCTCGGTTTTCGAATATCCGCATGCAGTTATGGACAGAACTCTGCCCACGGGAGAAACGCTCGGACTGGACTGGGCGCTGCAGCACCCCCAGGATTATCTTGACGTGCTGGCAAATACTGTTCCCGCAGTCCTTCGCAAAAGCGGAGTTGACGCGGGCGATGTAATCGGTATCGGAACCGACTTTACGGCCTGCACGCTTCTGCCGGTCAAGGCGGATGGCACTCCGCTTTGCCTGCTGCCCGAATACGAGCACGAGCCTCATGCGTGGGTCAAGCTGTGGAAGCATCACGCGGCGCAGGACAAAGCAAATAAGCTCAATAAAATAGCCGAACTGCGGGGAGAAAACTGGCTGCAGAATTACGGCGGCAAAATTAGCAGCGAATGGGCCGTCCCGAAAATCTGGCAGGTGCTGGACGAGGCTCCCGAAATCTACGCCGCGGCCGACCGCTTCATTGAGGCGGCGGACTGGATCATCTGGCAGCTGTGCGGAAGAGAAACCCGGAACAGCTGTACCGCGGGCTATAAGGAGATCTGGAACAAGGGGACCGGTTATCCGTCAAACGAATTTTTCAAGGCTTTGGACCCGCGGCTCGAACATCTGGTCGAAGAAAAGCTGGGTACGGCGATAAGCCCTCTTGGCGGGAAGGCCGGAGTTATCACAGCCGCCGCTGCGAAGCTCACGGGGCTGCGCGAAGGCACCGCGGTAGCCGTCGGAAATGTTGACGCGCACGTCAGCGTTCCGGCTGTCGGAATCGACGGCCCTGCCAAGATGCTTGCGATCATGGGAACCTCCACCTGTCACATTTTGATGGGTACGGAGGAAAAACAGGTGCCCGGAATGTGCGGCGTCGTGGCGGACGGAGTAATGCCCGGCTATTTCGGATACGAGGCCGGACAGTCCTGCGTGGGGGATCATTTTTCATGGTTCGTAGAAAACTGTCTGCCGGCGGATTATCACGAAAAAGCGACAGAGCAAAAAAAGAACGTCCACGAATTTCTGAGTGAAAAAGCGGGCGAACTCAAGCCCGGTGAAAGCGGCCTTGTCGCGCTCGACTGGTGGAACGGCAACCGAAGCGTTTTGGTGGATGTGGATCTGACGGGCATGATGCTCGGCATGACGCTGCACACGAAGCCCGAGGAGATGTACCGCGCCCTGATTGAGGCCACAGCCTTCGGCACAAGGGAAATCATTGAGAATTTCAGAAATAACGGCGTGCCCGTCGACGAGTTTTATGCCGCGGGCGGCATCAGTCAGAAAAATCCGCTCATAATGCAGATTTACGCCGATGTTCTTAATATGCCGATAAAAATCGCCGGAAGCGACCAGGGTCCGGCGCTCGGAAGCGCGATTTTCGCGGCTGTTGCCGCGGGGAAAGACGCGGGCGGCTACCCGGATGTGTTCGAAGCCGCGCGTGTAATGGGCAAAACAAAGGATACGGTCTATTGTCCGATACCGGAGAACGCCGCGGTATATGACAGGCTGTTCCGGGAATATGTAACGCTGCACGATTATTTCGGCCGCGGTGAAAACGATGTGATGAAGCGTGTAAAGGCGATTAAAGCAGAGCAGTCAAGGAGGTAATACAGATGGCAATGAAGGATTACGAGTTCTGGTTTGTTGTGGGAAGCCAGAAACTGTATGGACCGGAGGTGCTTGAAACGGTCGCCGCGCGCGCCGACGAGATGGTTAGGAAAATGAACGCCGCGGGGCTGCTGCCGTGCAGGCTGTTATATAAGCTGACGGCAAAATCGCCGGAGGAAATTTCCGGGCTTATCAAGGATGCGAATTACGACGACAAGTGCGCGGGCGTAATCATGTGGATGCACACGTTCAGCCCGAGCAAAATGTGGATCAACGGTCTGAAGGAACTTCAAAAGCCGTACTGCCACTTTGCAACGCAGTATAACCGCCAAATTCCCAACGAAGAAATCGACATGGATTTCATGAACCTCAACCAGGCCGCTCACGGCGACCGCGAGCACGGCTTCATCGGCGCAAGGCTTCGTTTGAAACGCAAGGTGATTGCCGGATACTGGCAGGACGAGGACGTTCAGAAAAGGCTAGGCGGCTGGATGCGCGCCGCGGTCGGCGTGGCGTTCAGCAAAACGCTCAGGGTCATGCGCTTCGGCGATAACATGCGCAATGTGGCAGTTACCGAGGGCGACAAGGTGGAAACGCAGGCAAAGCTCGGCTGGCAGGTCAATACCTGGCCTGTCGGTACCCTCGTTGAATTTCTGAATGCCGTTACGGAAGCCGAAACGGACGCTCTGATGAAGGAACTGTCCGAGAAATATGAAATAAAAACCGACAATCTCGAAAGCATCCGCTATCAGGCAAAAGAGGAGATTGCAATTCGGAAAATGCTTGAGCAGGAAGGCTGCAGGGCTTTCTCCAACACCTTCGAGGATCTGTACGGCCTGGAGCAGCTGCCGGGTCTCGCAAGCCAGCGCCTTATGGAACAGGGCTACGGCTACGGCGGAGAGGGCGACTGGAAGGTGTCGGCCATGACCGCCGTCATCAAAGCCATGAGCGAAGGCTTAAAAGGCGGAACAACATTTATGGAGGATTACACCTACGACCTTACTAGAGGCTGCGAATACAGCCTCGGCGCGCATATGCTGGAGGTTTGCCCGTCCGTAGCCGCCGGAAAGCCGAAAATTGAGGTCCATCCGCTCGGAATAGGCGGAAAAGCCGATCCCGCCCGCCTTGTCTTTGAGGGGAAAGCGGGTAAAGCCATAGTAGTCAGCCTCGTCGATATGGGCGGACGTCTGCGCCTCATTTGCCAGGATATCGAGTGCGTAAAACCTATTTACGAAATGCCGAATCTTCCGGTCGCGCGCGTTATGTGGAAGGCAATGCCGGACCTCCTTACCGGAGCCGAAGCCTGGATAACCGCGGGCGGCGCGCACCACACCGTTCTCACCTATGACGTTACGGCGGAGCAGATGGCAGACTGGGCAAAGATGATGGATATCGAATTCGTGCATATCACGGGAGAAACCAAAATCGAAGCCCTTGAGCACGAGCTTTTCCTTGCCGACCTCGCCTGGAAACTGAAATAATTCATTGAGCCGGCGCTGCTTGTGCGCCCCGCTCTCCGGTTTTTGGAGGACAGTCAAATGCTTGAACAGTTAAAAAAACAAGTATATGAAGCGAATATGCTTCTGCCTCATTACGGGCTTATTACCTTTACCTGGGGCAATGTTTCTGCGGTCGACCGTCAAAGCGGGCTTGTCGTTATCAAGCCGTCGGGCGTCGAATATGACATAATGAAGCCCGAGGATATGGTCGTAGTCGATCTTGCGACGGGAGAAAAGGTCGAGGGAAGCCTCAGCCCGTCGTCCGACACCCCAACACATCTGGTGCTTTACCGCTCATTTTCGAACATCGGAGGGGTAGTCCATACCCACAGCCGCTGGGCTACGGTCTACGCTCAGGCAGGGCGCAGCATTCCCGCGCTCGGCACGACGCACGCCGATTATTTCTATGGCGATATACCCTGCACCAGGCACATGACGCCCGAGGAAATCGGCGGCGCTCAGGGTCATTACGAGCTGGAAACGGGAAATGTAATCGCGGAGCTGTTCCGCGATAAAGACCCCGACAGCATTCCCGCCGCCCTTGTACGCAGCCACGGACCGTTCACCTGGGGCAAAAACGCGCACGAGGCGGTGCATAATGCCGTTGTGCTTGAGGAACTTGCTTTCATGGCCTGGCATAACCAAAGGATGGATCCTTCGATACCCCATATGCAGCAGGAGCTTCTTGATAAGCACTATCTGAGAAAGCACGGCTCTTCAGCCTATTACGGGCAGAAATAAAGCTCCCTAAGGAGCAAACGTTTATTTTGTTTATTCACCTTCATACTTTTTCATTATTCTTACTCCTTTTCCTTAAACGAAGAGCCGGACACTTAAAAATGTCCGGTTCTTTGTTGTGTATTGGGCTAAGGCCGCGTTTAGCCCGTGACGGACACAAGGACGAAAAACGCGGCCAACGCATTTCTGAGCTCGAAACCGGTATTGGCAAAGGTCATAAAGCACGCAGGGCAGAGATATATTAGAACGATATAAAGCTTATCCGTGGTTTCTATTCCCTTTTCATAAGCAGCCCCTCGATTTCATGCAGAGAAGGCATTGCGGGGATAGAGCCCCTTTTGGTCACGCAAAGCGCGGCAGCGGCATTAGCAAACCGGGCAATCTCCCGAAGCTCCTCAAGACCGATTTTGTCTATTGCTCTTCCGAGTTCGCCGACGGAATAAAGGAACGCGCCCCAGAAAGCGTCGCCCACTCTTCGGGCGTCCAGTAAGCAAAAGGCGGAAGATGCACCTTCAGCTCCTCAAGCCAGTTAATTGTGTCCTTGATAGCCGAGTTAATTTCCGAACGCTTCATAATGACCACATCCTGATTATTTAATTCAAATAAGTCCGCTCTCATTCAATACAACAGCCACCCCGTCCGGCTTCTATCCCGTGGGAAAGAGCTTTTTCATATCCTCAGGAAGGGGCGCGGAGAAGCGCAGGGGCTCTTTTGTCAGGGGATGGAGCAGCTTCATTTCGCCCATATGCAGGGCGTGGCGCGAAATCAAGTCGCGGTCCTCCGTACCGTAGAGAAAATCCCCAGCCAGCGGACAGCCGAGATACGCCATATGCACCCGGATCTGATGGGTGCGTCCCGTCAGCGTGCGAATGCTCAAAAGGGCAAGGTTTCGCGCCGTGTCGCGGGAAATCACCTCGTAAAGCGTTACAGCTTCCTTTCCATCCTCATCGCCGCAAACCTCACGCACAAGTCCCGAGCCCGCCCTTCGGCGGATATGCAGGGATATTTCGCCGCAAATCCGGGGCGGAATGCCGAGGGTCACGGCGGTGTATTGCTTGTGTATAAGCTTTTTTTTGGTCAGTTCATTCAGGCGCCCTGCGGCAAGAGCGTTCTTTGCAAACAGCACCACGCCCGAGGTGTTACTATCGAGCCTGTTGACCGCCCTTGCGGTAAAGGTTTTTCCCTGCTCCGCATAGTAGGCGGCAAGGTAATTTGCGAGGGTGTTCTCACGGTTGCCCGTCACCGGATGGCAGGGCAGATGAGCGGGCTTATTTACAGCCAGTAGGTCCTCGTCTTCAAAGATGATTTCCACGGGGTGAGCCGTTGGCGTCACGCCCTCGGAGCGCATTTTCTCCGTTTCGATAACAAAGGTAATCTGCTCGCCCTCGCTCACCACGAAATTGACCTTTTGAGCTTTGCCGTCCACCAAAATGGCGTTTTCGCTCCGTTTCATCCGCGAAATTAGTCCCGAAGACATCCCGTATTCTTTTTCCATTATTTGCCCGAGCGTGCGCCCGTCGTGACGGCTTTCTGTCCGAAAAGACAAAACACGTTCCATTGGAGCTTCCTTTCCGCGCATCTCCGGCACTGCGTCGCGCTGCGCTTATCAGGTCATCAGTCTGCTCTTGAGTTTATCGTTTATTTCCCGAACATTTTCGGCGGGGAGCTTCACGACCTTGCGGTCATAGGAAATAAGCCCGTTCAGCTCGTCCTCAACGTCGGTGAGTTGGGTGTATACTGTGGCGCAAAGCCCCTTTTCCTTCGCGGGTAGTATTTCCTTATAATAAAGGCGCTCGTAGGCTGACAAAAGCTCCTTTTCCGTTTTCAAACGTTTGTAGCCGAAATCCCTGTCGTTGAAGCAATGACCCTCAGCGCGATAGTTATATCCGCCGAATTCGGAGAGCACGACGGCACGGCTCTGCTTGTCCCGCTTAAAACGATAGGGCTTAAAGTAGACGTGCAGACTCTTGATTTCCCCGATTTTCTGGTCGTGCCAGCCGCTCGCGTGGTCAATCGTGCGGGTTTTATCCAGACTCAGGATACGCTTTACTGCGTCAGCTGCGTCGAACTGCCCCCAGCCCTCGTTGAAAGGCACCCACATGGCGATAGAAACCGTGTTATACAAATGGTGCACGGTCTCGTCGAGCTCGCGGTCATATTGCTCACGGCCCTCCTTGTCCTCGCGCGCGAAAAGCCGGTAGCGGCTGTCTTTCCAATGTATCCCCGTGACGAGCGGTGAAGCGATGGTCGGTGTTTTATATTTCCCGCCGCCGTTCACCATGTCCTGCCAAACAAGCATCCCGAGGCGGTCGCAGTGGTAATAGAAGCGCAGAGGCTCAATTTTTATATGCGTTCGCAGCATATTGAAGCCCATATCCTTAGCGGTCTGAATGTCAAAAATCATCGCCTCATCCGAGGGCGCGGTATAAAGCCCGTCACAATAGTAGCCCTGATCGAGCAGCCCTGTGTGAAAATACGGTTCGTTGTTGAGAAAAAGCCGGTTTACCCCTTTTTCATCCTGTCCTACGGAGAATTTGCGCATTCCGAAATAGCTCTCAACGCTGTCCTGCCCCATCGTGGTGTAAAGCGGGTACAGGTGCGGATTTTCGGGGCTCCACGCGGTGAAATTCGGAATTTTCAGCCGTACGGGCTCATTGGAAAAAAAGTCTGCCTCAGCCCCGTCTGTTTTCGCGCGGCAGGGGTGCCGGCCTTCGGATATAACCGTCAGCTCCACCTCGCTCTCGTCAAAGAGCGGGGTGATTTTTATGCTCTCAATATATTCCTGCGGTACGCTTTCCATCCAGACTGTCTGCCAGATGCCGCTTTGAGCGGTGTACCAGATGCCGCCGCGGTTGGTTTTCTGTTTTCCTCGTGAATAATAGGAGCTGTCGCTGTAATCGCGCACTTTTACGACAATGGTGTTTTCTTCCCGAAGGCATGAAGTGATGTCCAGCGAGAACGGAGTGTAGCCGCCGACATGAGAGCCGAGCTCCGTACCGTTTATGGAAACCGTTGCCTCCTGATCCATGGCTCCGAAATGCAGCAGCACGCGTCCGCGGCGAAAGCCGTCGGGCAGGCGGAGCGTTCTTTTGTACCACAGCGTCTGCGAGGGCAGGAGTGTGCGGAGAACCCCGCTCAGCTCGCTTTCCGGCGAGAAGGGCACGAGGATTTCGCCGTCGTATTCTTCGGGCGGAGCCTCCGTTTCAGTAATCGCGTACTCCCACGCGCCGTTAAGGTTCAGATAGCTGCCGCGCTTCATCTGTGGGCGCGGGTATTCCTGCAGCACCTGGTTTCGGTCAAGCTTATCTCCCCAGACTGTTTTCATTCTTTGCTCTCCGTTTCAGAATAAAAATCGGGATAACTATCAGCAGCAGAGCCGCCGCGGACGCAAGAAAAATCGCGGGAGTGGGAACGCTTTTAACAATTCCCAGTTCGACATAGGTGCTGCCGCTGTTTTTGATGACCGCGGCGCCTATCGAGGGACCGATGATCATCGGAAGCATGACCGCGAAAATCATGCGTATGCCCTGAAACTCGCCGACCCTGTCCGTGGGAGTAAAGTCGCGTATAGACGCGGATAGGGAAGCCGTCACCAGCATATAGCCGCCCATCATAACCGTCCCCGCGACTATTACGAAGACTGCTCCGCGCACGAAGAACATTCCGAAAAGCCCGAGGAACATCACCGCCGCCGCGGGAAGAACAAAATTGAGCTTGCCTACCCTGTCGATAAAGCGTCCGCCGATAACGCTGACAACGGAGGCGAGGATAAGCACGACTCCCAGCACAATTGCGTAGTTATCAATCATCAGGTAGTTCTGCATATAGATGATAAGATAGGGGAAAAATATCTGCACCGCGCAAGAGAAAAGGCAGAACGCGGCAAGCGTCAGATACAGGGACTGGTTTTCCCGAATAATACCCGGTCGAAAACCGGCAAGCAAATTTTTAAGGAAGGGCTCTTTTTTTGCCTCGATGCGGCTGTCTTTGATAAGGAATATCGAAGCGATACCCGTCAGGGTCACAAGGCAGCCGAAAATGCCGAAAAACCGACTCCACAGCCCCTGCTTCGTCATGGCGTCGAACCCGCCGAAGATGATGAGCATGGATATAAGCGGCAGGACGGCGAGCACCGATTCGACCTTTCCGCGGATTTTATCGTTTGTTACGTCCGTTACATAGGCGTTGAAGGCAGCGTCGTTTGCCGTGGAGCCGAAAAAGGTCATAATGCAGTCCATCGCAACGACCATCATGGCCGCCGTCGATACGGCGTTCAGCGCCGGAAACCACGCCGCCGCGCTTTGCACGCTGATAAGCCCGAAAGCCATCGTGGAAAGCCCCCAGAGTATATATCCGCCGCAGATAAACAGCTTGCGCTTCCCGACCCTGTCGGAGACAGAGCCCATAAAGAGGGTCGTCAGCGTTGCGACCACGGCGCTTGCGGCCACCATTGCGGCTATGTAGGAGGGGTCGGTCGAAATCGTGTTGTAGAGAAACACGTTGAAATACATATTCTCGATAGTCCACGCGAACTGGCCCATGAGTCCCAGAAGAAGGAAGGACGCCCATAAACGCTTTGACAGTTTTTCCATAGCACAAGCTCCTTAATAACGGCTGCCGTTAATGGATCAAAATCAGCCGTCCGCTACATTATAACGATTTTCCCGGCAATAATCAATCTTCCGCACTGCTTATGCGATGCGGAATTTTCATGCACTCCGCTGACCGGATATAAAACGCTTTGACGAAATGTGCTTTTACAAGACCGCTGCTTTGTGGTAAAATAATGAATCATCAGGCTTTATTTAAGGAGTTCAAATGGAAAGCATTATAAAAATACTCGCAAGAGAATTAAATAAAAACGAGGAGCACGTCAAAAATGTCGTAAGCCTCATCGACGAGGGAAACACCATTCCTTTCATTGCGCGCTACCGTAAGGAAATGCACGGCATGATGGACGACACGGTGCTTCGCGAGCTGGCGGACAGGCTCTCCTATCTGCGAAACCTGCAGGAGCGGCGAGAAGAAGTCAGAAAAGCAATCGCCGCGCAGGACAAGCTCACCGAGGAGCTCTCGGCGGAAATCGACGCCGCGGCAACGCTTGCGGAGCTGGAGGACCTCTACCGCCCGTATAAGCAAAAACGCCGCACCCGCGCGACTATCGCAAAGGAAAAAGGCCTTGAGCCGCTCGCTCTGGCGCTGTTCGGGCAGAGCAGGAATCTTCCCGACCTTCGGGAGCTGGCGGAGACATATATCGACGCCGAAAAGGGCGTTGCGACCGCCGAGGATGCTCTCGCGGGAGCCTCGGATATAATTGCGGAAATGGTATCGGACAGCGCCGATATAAGACGGCGTCTGCGCGAGCTTTTTATGAACAAGGGACGTCTCGTTTCCGCCGCCGCGAAGGACGAGGATTCGGTTTACAGCCTTTACTATGAGTTCGATCAGCCGCTTTCCCGCCTTCAGGGGCATCAGATACTGGCGATAAACCGGGGCGAAAAAGAGGAGCTTCTGAAAGTCTCTCTGGACTTGGACAGGGTCTGGGCGCTGGGACTTGTTTGGAATGAGGTAGTTAAGCCCGGCTCATCAGCTTCGGATTTTGTCCGTCTCGCCGCGGAGGACGGCTATGACCGTCTGCTTTATCCGTCAATGGAGCGCGAAATACGCGGCGCGCTTACGGACTTTGCATCCGAGGGCGCGATACACAATTTTGCGCTCAACCTTAAGCCGCTTCTGATGCAGCCGCCCGTAAAGGGACATGTCACCATGGGACTTGACCCCGGCTACCGCAACGGCTGCAAGGTTGCCGTGGTGGACGGCACCGGCAAAGTCCTCGACACCGCCGTTGTTTATCCGACCTTCGGAGAGCGTCAGAAAAACGAGGCGATTTCGGCGCTGGAAACGCTTTTGGTAAAGCACGGGGTTGAGCATATCGCCATCGGAAACGGCACCGCCTCGCGCGAAACGGAGCAGATGACCTGCGAGCTTATCGCAAAAACAAAAGGCGTAAGCTACATGATAGTCAACGAGGCGGGAGCGTCTGTGTATTCAGCGTCGAAGCTCGCATCGGAGGAGTTTCCGCAGTACGACGTCAATCTGCGCTCGGCGGTTTCCATCGCCCGCAGACTGCAGGACCCCCTGGCGGAGCTTGTGAAAATCGACCCCAAGGCGATAGGCGTGGGACAGTATCAGCATGATATGCCCCAGAAACGGCTTGACGACTCGCTTTCCGGCGTTGTAGAGGATTGCGTCAACGCAGTGGGCGTAGATTTGAATACCGCCTCGCCGTCTCTGCTTCAGCGGGTTTCGGGTCTGAACGGCACAAGCGCGAAAAATATCGTCGTCTACCGCGAGGAAAACGGCGTATTCAATTCACGAAAGCAGCTTTTGAAGGTGCCAAAGCTCGGCCCGAAGGCCTTTGAGCAATGCGCGGGCTTTTTGCGCGTGCCCGAAAGCAAATCCGTGCTCGACAACACGGGGGTCCATCCCGAAAGCTACGCCGCGGCTGAAAAGCTGCTCGCGCTCTGCGGTTACAAGCTCGGAGATGTGACCGCCGGAAAAATAGCAGAGCTTCCCGAGCGTCTTAAAGCCTACGGCGAAAGCAAGGCCGCCGTGGAATGCGCGGTCGGATTACCGACGCTCAGAGACATTGTGAAAGAGCTTATTAAGCCCGGGCGCGACCCGCGCGACGAGCTTCCCGCCCCCGTGCTCCGCACGGACGTAATGGACATGCAGGATATTCTGCCCGGCATGGTCCTCACCGGCACGGTGCGCAACGTCATTGACTTCGGAGTGTTTGTCGACATAGGCGTGCATCAGGACGGGCTTGTGCATATCTCGGAAATCGCAAACAAATTTATTAAGCATCCCTCGGAAATCGTAGCCGTCGGAGATGTGGTGAAGGTCGTCGTGCTGGCTGTGGACACTCAGAAAAAGCGGATTTCACTCTCAATCAAGCAGGCAAAAACGCTTTGAATATATTATTGGAGGAGTCGCCATGATAATGAGCTTTAAGGGAAAAACGCCCTCCGTTCAAGGGAGCTGTTTTATTGCGGAAAGCGCCGCCGTTATCGGGGACGTTAAAATCGGCAGCGGCAGCTCGGTGTGGTTCGGCGCCGTTGTAAGAGGGGACGAGGACAGCATAATCATCGGAGAAAACAGCAACATTCAGGATAACGCCGTCCTGCATTGTGACGAAGGGCATCCGATAAAAATCGGCAGTCTTGTAACCGTCGGTCACGGAGCCATAGTCCACGGAGCGACAATAGAGGACAATGTAATTATCGGCATGGGCGCAATAGTCATGAACGGGGCGCAAATCGGCGCTAATTCCGTTATCGGCGCCGGCGCGGTATGCACGGAAAACATGATAGTGCCGCAAGGCTCGGTCGTCGTCGGCATACCCGCGAAGGTCGTTAAAACCGCGGAGGAATACAACCGTTCCATGACGGCGCTGAACGCCGCCGCCTATGTTGAACTCGGAGCGGAATACGGAAAGAAACAATAAACAGCTAAAGATTCAGCCCGTATTCGGCGGCGCCAGCCGATATTTTTCAAAAACCGTTGACATATGATTGTAATGAACTGTATTCTTTAAATTGGCAAAACAATCCGGCAATTATTTCGTAAAGCCCCGCTCTTGCGCCTGTCAAATCCCCAAAACGAAATGGAGCATAAAAATGAAGAAGTTTCTTTGCCTCTTGACCGCAATGACCCTCACACTGTGCGCCGTGCTTACCGGATGCTCATCGGGCAGCGGCGAAGCCCTGACTCCGGCGGACGTATTGACCAAATCATACGACAGCATGCAGAACGCAAGCTCATTTCACTTTTCAATGGTGCACGACACCGCAGGTACCCCGATTTCCGCGAAAATCCTAATGACAAATCTCGAGGGCGATATAGTAAGTCCCGATAAGCTGCAGGCAACGATTACCGGTACATATTCGGATGTGGCAATCGAAGTCAGCCTCGTCACCGTATCGGGGCAGACATATATGACAAACCCGATAAGCGGTGTCTGGGAGCCGGCTCCGAATTCGTTCAAGGTGCTCAGCGTTTTTGACCCGGGTTCTGGCGTCGCCGCAATCATCAAGGGTCTGACAAACGTTACCGATCTCGGCGATGAAAAGGTGGGAAAAACCAAGTGCTATCACCTTTCGGGAACCGTTCTTTCCGAAGCCCTTGCTCCGCTGACCGGCACAACCGCCACCGGCGTGGAAATCGGCACCGAGGTCTGGATAAGCAAGAAAACCTTCCTTGTTTCGCAGATTAAGCTCACCGGCAAAATTACGGATACCGAAGAAGCCGGCATAACGAGAACGCTGACCTTTTCAGACTATAACAAAGATGTTGATATCAAGCTTCCCGAATAGAACGCGGTTCTGAGAAGCTCTGATACGGAAAGTGAGCAATATGCTGTTACAAATCAGAGAGCGGATTTCAAAAAGGTCTTCTCCCACGCTTGTTATGGTCGTCATCTGTCTGGGCATTTTCATCGCGGCCATGGATCAGACGGTAATCTACGGCGCGCTGCCGGATATGATGAAATCCATCAGTCTTCCCGTTACAAGGCTTGATCAGGCCTCGTGGATTGTTATAGGCTATCTTCTCGGATACACCTTTGCAATGCCGCTTATCGGAAGGGTTTCCGATGTTTACGGGCACAGCCGGATTTATATTATCGCATTATTGATTTTCATCGCGGGCTCTGTCCTGGTGGCTCTGTCAAAGAGTATCGAGTGGCTCGTGGCCGCCCGCATATTTCAGGCTGTCGGCGGAGGAGCGCTCGTCCCCGTTGCAATGGCGATTACAGGGGAAATGTACGCCGGCAAAAACCGCGCCGTCGCCTTGGGCGTCATCGGCGCCGCCGTTGAAGCCGGAGGCGCGCTCGGGCCCTTTTACGGGGCAGTCATAGCCCAGTACTGGAACTGGCAGTGGATTTTCTGGCTGAATATCCCTATCAGTCTTGCCGTACTCGTCGTTGTTTTTCTCTATGTGCGCTCAAATGTGCGTATCAAAGCGAAAATCGACTATCTGAGCAGCTTATTGCTTGCCATAGCGCTGACCTTTACCTGTCTGGGCCTGTCCCAGCAGCTGGGGCATGAGAACTACCTAATGAAGCTCCTCGGCTTCCTCGCCGTGGGAATAGCCTTCTTCGCTGCGTTTGTCTTGCGTTCTCTTAAAATTCCCGAACCGCTCGTTAAGCTCTCGGCCTTCAAAAACCTCGTGTTTTCCATGTCGAACCTGACGAATTTGTTCGTCGGCGCAGCTCTTATCATCGCCATGGTCGATATTCCGCTGATGACAGACACAATCATGGGCGTATCGGCGCTCGAAGGCGGACTGCGGCTGCTGCGCTTCACGATAATGCTTTCGGTCGGCGCCGTCGCGGGCGGATTTTTGTGTAAGAGGTTCGGCTACCGCCTGCCGACCATTGCGGGACTTATAATGAGCTGTGTGGGCTTCTATTTCATGAGCCACTGGACGCTTGCGATTGCCGACCCGCAAATGACAATTCACCTTTTTGTCTGCGGCTTCGGCTTCGGTCTTGTCATTGCCCCGCTTGGCACCGCCGTTATGGATTCGGTCGGTCAGGAGCAAAAAGGCTTCGCCTCGTCCATGGTCGTTATGGCGCGCATGATAGGCATGATGCTCGGTATGTCCGCTATCACCGCCTGGGGCATGGAGCGTTTTCATCTGGCAACCGCCAGCCTGTCGCTGGAGGACATTATGCAGACGCCCGACAAGCTCACAGATTCGCTCCTCGCGCTGTTCGACAATTTCTTCCTCGCTTCCGTCTTCATCTGTGCGGTCGCGATACTTCCGGCAATATTTGTTTCGGGGAAAAAGAGGAAATCCGACGCCGTACAAAGCGCCGAGCAGGAAAAGTAAGCTTTCAGAGTTCCTGTCTTCGTATTAACAAATAAAGCCCCTGTATTCTCAGGAATACAGGGGCTTTTCGGTTGTTTCAGCTTTGCTTATATCCTCAGTCGTCGCCGCCTAGGGCTTCGAGCTTGGAAACGGGAAGGGGCTTGTTGTCTCCGTGCTTGACGAAGAGCATTGTGATGAAGGCAAGCAGCACGAAAACGCAGCCGTAAGGGAAGAGCGTGGTCATGCTGATTTTGTCCATAAGCAGCCCGGATACAAGGGGAGTCAGCGTCTGGGCGGCCATGCTGGCGGTATAGTAGAAGCCGGTGTATTTGCCGACCTCGCTGCCCTTTGAAAGCTCAACGACCATGGGATAGCTGTTTACGTTAATCGTCGCCCAGCCTACGCCCGCCGCCGCAAAGAGGATGTTCATAATAAGCGTGGAGCTTCCCGCGCGGATAAAGGAGGCGCAAAGGAATGCGGAGCCCAAAATTATAATACCCGCAAGTATGGTCTTTTTCCGTCCGATTTTTGATGCGACCGCGCCGACAGGTATGTAGGAAAGGATGGCGGCTCCCGTGGCTATGGTGAGCGTGGTGTTGTAGTCGAGGTTCAGAACGCTGCTGGCATATACGGAATATTTGCTGATAACGGCGTTATAGCCGAAAAACCAGAGCACAACGGAGGTGAGGATAAGTATGAGCGATTGCTTTTCTCCCTTTGAGAGCCTGCGGCCGCCCGAGCCGTCGTCGGCATCCTCCTCCTCGATATTGAATTTGCGGCTCTCCTCATGCATATCCTTAACGAGCTTCGTCTCCTTGACCTTCCAGAGAAATATCAGAAGCGAAACTATCATCAGTCCTGCGATGCAGGCAAAGAACAGCTTATAGCTCATAAGCGCGTTGACCGCTTTGCCGGTTCCGAACACCGTTCCCATCACGAGCACGATAATTCCGCCAGCCGCGCCCATAAGATTGATTACGGCGTTTGCCTTGCTGCGCAGAGGCTTAATCGTAACGTCCGGCATCAGCGCAACCGCCGGACTCCGGAAGGTAGACATTGAAAAAAGGATTACGAGAAGAATCGCAATGAAAATAATGAGCGGTGTTTTGTCGTGCGCCACGACCGCGGCGGCGTATGCCTGACGGGCGGGTACGATATAATTCGTGTAGTCGGGATTTGTAGCGCTGTCCTCCGTGGTCATCGTGATGGCGGTGAACTCGTCTTTCGTGAATTTATCCTGTATCGCGACAGTCTCGCCGTCCGGAGTGGTTATGGAGAGCTTCGCGTCGTACAGGGTCTCCTGCGCGGTGGGGTTTGTCGGCGCGACGGCGGAAATGTTCTTGAGCTGCATACTGTCCGCAAAAGAGAGGATAACGAGAAACGCTGTGGCTATGACGGCGCCGAAAACTATAAACGGCGTACGCCTGCCGCGGGGGCTTTTACATTTGTCCGACAGCATACCGAAAAGCGGAAGCATAAACAGCGCGAGTATGTTATCCAGCCCCATAATGGCGCCGGACCAGCTTTGGGACATGCCGAATTTATCCGTGAGTATTTTGGGGATAATCGTGTCATAGGCCTGCCAGAAGGCGCATATCAGAAAAAAAGCAAATCCGACGTAGATAGTGCGTTTGTAATTAAGCTTCATGCCGTTACTCCCTCTTTAATATAGTCTGTATTTTCAGTTTAATCTGTTTTTCGAATTCAATCAACGCTAAATTGACTACAAAATGCAATTGGTGTAAAATATTGCTGGATTGGAGGTCGAAATATGAAAAATAAAGCGCTTAACATAGCTCTTGTGTCAGCCGGAGCTTTTCTGGCATCCGCCGGCACCGCCGCGTTCCTCCTCGCGCCAGAAAAGACCTCAAAGGTAAAGCGCGAGCCGTTTTCGGGGCGCAACTTTGCGCACAGAGGACTGCACGAGGAGGATAAAAGCATTCCCGAAAACTCTCTGCCGGCTTTTGCCGCAGCCGCAGCACTCGGCTACGGGGTCGAGCTCGACGTACATATAGCCCGTGACGGGGAGCTTGCGGTTTTTCACGACGGCGATACGAAGCGCGCCTGCGGAGTCGAGGTCGTCATCGAGGACATGATGCTGGACGAGCTTAAAAAGCTCAGGCTTTTCGGAACGGAATACGGCATACCGCTTCTTTCGGAGGTGCTGGAAACCATGGGCGCGGACTGCCCCGTAATCATAGAGCTCAAGCGCGGTAACCGCAACCGCGAGCTCTGCGAAAAGACATACGCCATGATGAAAAAATACGGCGGCAAATACTGCGTCGAGAGCTTCGACCCGAGAATAGTCGCCTGGTTCCGGCGCAATGCGCCCGAGGTTCTGCGGGGACAGCTCGCCACCGAGCCTGCCGAAATGGCAAAGGATACAAGTAGCCTGAACGCGTTTATGGTCGGAAATCTTCTTACGAATTTCATGGCAAGACCGAATTTCATCGCTTACGGGCTCGGGCGCAAGCCTATTTCCGTGAAGCTCTGTGAAAAAATGGGGGCAATGAGAGTTGCCTGGGTCGCTCACGACGGCTCGAGCGAAAAAGCAAACGACGCGGTGATATTCGAGTTCTACAGACCGGGCGTAAGGTATAAATGACGTCCTGTTCCTTACCCGAAGGGGCTGCCGAAAAGCAAAGAACCCTGAGTGTGCGAGTTTTTACGTAATATCAAGAAGCCCTGTATTCCTGAGAATACAGGGCTTCTTGATTTTTAACGTAGTTATGAGCCGCCGACCGATCCGTCCCAGGTGTCGATTGCAGCGCTTTTTGTTTTGTTGTCTTCAAACCACTTTGTGGTGACGGCTTTTGTTTCCGTATAGAAACGAAGGCCGTCTTTTCCGAGGACGTGAAGATCTCCGAAAAAGGACTGCTTGTGACCGGTGAACGGGAATATGCCCACGGGTACGGGAATGCCGACATTTACCCCGACCATTCCGCCGTGAGTCCGCGCGGCAAACTCGCGCGCGTGATAACCGCTGCCCGTATATATGACAGAGCCGTTGGCAAAGCGGTTTGCGTTCATAAGCTTAATGCCCTCCTCAAAGCCGCTCACCCGCTTAATACACAGCACGGGTCCGAAGATCTCCTCGTCACCTATGCTCATTTCGGGCGTAACGCGGTCAAATATAGTGGGGCCAAGATAAAAGCCGGCTTCAAAGCCCTTGACAACGGTATTTCTGCCGTCCAGAACGAGCTTTGCACCCTCGTCCTCGCCCCTCTGTATCCAGTCGAGCACGGATTTGCGATGCGCTTCCGTAACGAGGGGACCAAGCGAGCTTTTCTTCTCGTATGCCGGACCAATCACAAGCTCGGATGCAAATTTGACGAGATATTTCAGAAGTTCATCGGCTATGCTTTCCTGCGCGACGATTACCGGAAGCGCCATGCAGCGCTCTCCCGCACAGCCGAAGGCGGAGTTTATGATGCCGCGTGCGGCTTGTTCCAAAGCTGCATCCTCAAGGACAAGCGCGTGGTTTTTCGCCTCGCAAAGCGCCTGCACGCGTTTGCCGTTTGCCGCTGCCTTTGAGTAGATGTGCAGACCGACGGAGGTTGAGCCGACAAAGCTCACGCCCTTTACGTCGGGGTGCTCAAGAAGGATTTCCGCTTCCTTTCTGCTGCAGGTGACAATGTTCAGAACGCCGTCCGGCAGTCCCGCCTCAATAAGAAGCTCCGCGCAGCGCATGGAGGTCATCGGCGTCATTGAAGCGGCTTTAATCACCAGGGTATTTCCCGCCGCAAGGCACAGCGGAGCCATCCAGCCCATGGGTATCATACCGGGGAAATTGAAGGGCACAATACCAGCGAATACGCCCACGGGTTCACGGTATAAAACCGTGTCGTAACCGTCGGAGGTATTCATAAGCGCCTCGCCCATCATCAGACTCGGCGTGCCGCAGGCAAGCTCAACGGCCTCCTTGACCTTCAAAATGTCGCCTTTTGCCTCGTTCCATACCTTGCCGTTCTCACGCGCGACCATCATGGTCAGATCGTCCATGTGCTTTTCCAGCAGACCGCGGAACTTATACAGCACCTGAACTCGCCTCATTACCGGCGTTGCCGACCATGCCGGAAAAGCGTCCTTAGCGGCAGAAACCGCACTTTGCACCTCGTCTTTTGTGCAGCAGGGCGTTTGTGCGATGACTTCGCCGAGGCTCGGGTCGTAAATATCCATGTATTTTTCCGCTTCTGAGTCAAGCCATTTTCCGTTAATAAGGCACTTCAGCCTTTGAATTTCACTCATATGTCACACTCCCTTGTTTTTGGCAAATGCCGCCCCACAGTTTGCCCTTCTCCGTACCGGCTGCAACAAGCACGTCTTCAAGTTCCTCCGAGTCCAGGCTGTCTATTGAACCGTCTTCCTTAAACGCGGCAACGCCTTTGAGCACCGCGTCAAACCTGCGCTTGTTTATCTTGTTGCGCAGCGCAAAAATCAGGCAGGCAGACAGCAATATAAATGGAATTATGATGAACATCCACTTGATTCCCATAACCACGCCGCTCTGGGCGTAGACTGCGGGGTCGAAGTTCGCGGTGCTTGCTTTAAGCACGGAGTATTCGTTCTGGTCAAAACCCATCGCGCGCAGACCATAGCCGAGGAGGAGTACGGCAACGCCGCTGGCGAACTTGCGCAGGAAGGTCGTAAGCCCGCTGTATACGCCTTCCCTGCGTTTACCGGTTCGTATTTCGTCTATGTCATAAATGTCGGTCAAAAGCGACCATGTTGCCAGATTTCCCGCCGCGGAGCCAACGGCAATCAGCGCCGCCAGTATGAACAGAACGTAAACAGGCGTACCCGCGTCTATCCATATAAACGCCACAGTTGAAAGAAGCCAGACCGGAATTCCAATAAAGAGAGGGAATACCTTGCCCTTTTTTCTCGCGAGCGCCCCCATAACAACCATGAGGATTACCGAACAGACGAGCAGGGTTCCGACTATCATCTCATAGCTTTTATATTTCAGAACAACAATGTCGATATAGAAAATAAACAGCGCGAGTACTAGGTCAACCGCAACCTGAAATGACAGGAAAATGCCAAGAAAATTCCTGTACGCCGGGTTTTTGAAGACGGACGCGTAGCTTTTGACTGTAATTTTCTCAGCCGGCGGAAGGTTTTCCTGCTCCCTTGTTCCCAGAAACGTAACAAGCCAGCTGACGCCGAAGATTACGCCCAGCGCAATCGCCATGATGAGATAGCCCATTTTCTGCTCAGGGCCGTTCTGATTTCCGCCGACGGACTTGATTATGATTCCGGGTACGACCGCCGCGATAAGCGAAGCTCCGCCCGAAAACACCATACGCATAGTGGTGAAGCTCGTGCGCTCGTCATAGTCGGAGGTAATGTCCGAGAGTATGGCATTATAGGGTATCATTACGATAGTGAACGCCGTTCCGAAGAACATATACGAGAACGCATAATAGATGACCTTGGCGGTGACGCTCTCCAGCCCGAAGGAGTAAAAGAGCGTGATAAAGGACAGGAACACCGGCACAATTCCTATCAGAAAGAAAATGCGCCGCCGACCGAAGCGTGTACGGGTTCTGTCTGAAATGGAGCCGACTATGGGATCGGTGATCGCGTCCCAGACCTTTCCGATGAAGATGATGAGGGTGGCTGAGACAACGGGCAGACCCTCCACCAGCACCAGAAAGTTCATAAACAGCAGGCTGAAAACCATAAAGGCTCCGCCGCCGTAAATGTCGCCGCAGGCATAACAGAGCTTCTCGCTGAGCCGACCTTTCATAAGCGCGCCG
>Ga0074193_1001869_pt1 | contig 22212 bp, 21 predicted proteins | sample EPASupsiteHSE605_FD_64523 | JGI IMG/M metagenome (GOLD analysis project Ga0074193, IMG submission 64523) | Bioremediated contaminated groundwater from EPA Superfund site, New Mexico - Sample HSE6-05 | ecosystem: Environmental > Aquatic > Deep subsurface > Groundwater > Contaminated ... | reverse complement strand
CACCGACTTGCGGTATTTTACACTCATTTCTCTGGTCACACCTGCTGTTTTCAATTTGATAAATACCACCCAACTGGCAATTTCATCCATCATGGTGGCCTGAATTCCGCCATGTAACACATCAATCCAGCCTGTGTAGCGACTGTCAGGCGTCCATTCCGAAACAATTTCATCACCTTCTTCGCGGAAAGAAAGTCGTAGTCCGATCGGATTGTCGGGCGAACATCCAAAACAATTGTAATTTCTGACAGTGCTATATGGATTAATAATGTTCCTGCTCATAATAATGTGTTGTTTTCCGGTTACTGCTGATTGAATATTTCTGCTCCAAAGATAAAAAAAAGGCTGCCTGAAACAGACAGCCCCAATAGAAAAAAATTGAATTGCTTAGAAAGCAAAACCAAAAGTAAGACCCCAGCGGATGCCGAAACCATCAAACATATTGCCTGAGAATTCATAATCCGGATCATCTGAATCATCTGCAGCTTTGATTGAACCAGCATTGTAAGATGGTCCCAGAAATACATCAAGAGTAAAATGCTCGCCTAAAAGCCACTGATGTCCTGCAATTACACCACCACCAAAAGTCTGCAGTGTTCCTTTTGCAGTCCTGTCAACGAGTTGGAAAGTTGTGGTGTCAGTTTCCTGATAAGTGGCTTTGAGAGTGTAGTTTTGATACCTAAGGAAAGGAGCAACATAAAAACCATTCAAGGCTTCATCAAAATAAATACGAAACTCCGGAGTAAGTCCGAAACCGGTAAATTTAGTATCTTTCCCCCAATTCAGGTAAAATACATTAAGCTGAGCTGTATTATTATCATTAATAGCTCGCTCGAAAGAAACATTGTAAGTCGAAACAGCTAAACTGAAAATATTCAGCTTAACAGCATTTGACTGAGCCATGCTTTGGTTTGTTAACCCAAGCATTACGAAAGTGAAAATCACGAAATAAAGTTTTTTCATGTCGGTTAAGTTTAAATTACCTGCAAATTTAACAATAACAATGCCATAAAATCAATATCACCAGGTTCTATTAACACTAAATTACGCTTTTTTTTGATAAAACGCTGAGTGAACAAATTTTATGGTTCACCTGATTATTTGTCATTCATTTAATGATTAATAAAAGAAACGTATCAACACTCTTTTGTATCTTTGCAGGCTAATTTTGAATCTGTTACTAAATAAAGGGATATGAACACAAAAGAACTTGCTGCAATTATTAATGAAAAAGCAGCGCAATACACCAACTATACGGCCGAAAACCTGTCGAAGCTCGTGAAAATCAAATCATTGAGTGGTGAAGAAAAAGACGTTCAGGAAGAAGTAATGCGCCAGATGCATGAAGCCGGGTTTGATGAAGTTAAAATGGACGGACTGGGTAATGTTCTCGGCCGCGTCGGTTCAGGGAAAAAAATTCTTGCCATCGATGGTCATATCGATACGGTTGATGTCGGAAATCCGGAAAACTGGAATATGGATCCTTTTTCGGGCCTGATTGCCGATGGCTTTGTACACGGGCGCGGTACCGTCGATCAGAAAGGCGGTATCGCATCAGCCATTACAGCTGGTCGCATTCTGAAAGAAATTGGTCTGCAGAATGATATTACCATCTGGGTGGTAGCCAGTGTGATGGAAGAAGACTGCGACGGATTGTGCTGGAAATATATTATTGAAGAAGATAAATTCCGTCCCGACTTTGTCATCAGTACCGAACCAACCAATCTCAATGTGTATCGCGGGCACCGCGGCCGTATGGAAATTCATGTCTCATTCCGCGGCCTGTCGGCTCATGGTTCAGCACCCGAACGTGGAAAAAATGCTGTGTACATGGCTTCCAGAGCGGCTCTTGAAATTGAAAAGCTGCACGAACGTCTCACCAATGATGAATTTCTCGGAAAAGGCAGTGTGACCATCAGCGAATTCATCAGCGGCAGCCCGTCGTTGTGTGCAGTGGCCGATTATGCACGTTTCCACCTCGATCGTCGTCTCACCTGGGGCGAAACCAAAGACAGCGCTGTTGCCGAAGTAAAAGAAGCCGTCAATAATCCGGATTCAAAAGTAGAAGTGCTGTGGTACGATGGTCTGGCTTTTACTGGATTGAAATACGGTATGGAAAAATATTACCCGACCTGGAAAATGCCCGAAGACCATCCGGCTGTACAAACAGGTGTGACCGCATTTTCAGAACTTTTCGGCAAAGCACCCATTGTTGACAAATGGACTTTTTCGACCAATGGCATTGCCACCAACGGTATTCATAAAATTCCTACCATCGGCTTCGGCCCTGGTAATGAAGTAATGGCTCATGCCCCCAATGAAAAAACACCGGTGAGCGATCTCGTTGCTGCATCGGCATTTTACGCATTATACGCTCAAATTCTGTAACCACTAAAAAGAAATACAATGGGAAAATTCAAAAAACTCATTCGTGACATTGAAAAAACCAATGCCAGTCTTTATCAGAAAGATTTTCTTCTGACCTGGGATAAATCGCGCGAAGAACTTGAACTCGTGCTTTACGTGGCCGATGCGCTGCGTAAACTGTACAATAAAAATATTTCAACCCGCTGCTTCGAAAGTGGTCTGGCTGTTTCACAATTCCGCGATAACAGCACGCGCACACGCTTTTCGTTTGGATCAGCATCGAATCTGCTTGGACTGACCATTCAGGATCTCGATGAAGGAAAGTCGCAGATATCGCATGGCGAGACTGTTCGCGAAACCGCCAACATGATTTCGTTTATGACCGAAATTATCGGAATCCGCGACGACATGTATCTTGGTGCCGGTCATGAATATATGCTCGAAGTGGCTTCAGCCCTCGATGATGGCTTTGCCAACAATGTACTGCCGCAGCGACCGGGTATTGTCAATCTGCAATGCGACGTAGATCATCCCACGCAAAGTATGGCCGATCTGGCTCATCTGAAAAATATGTTCGGCTCGCTCGATGCATTGAAAGGAAAGAAAATTGCCATGACCTGGGCATACAGTCCGAGCTATGGAAAACCGCTCTCAGTGCCACAAGGCATCATTGGATTAATGACAAGGTTTGGAATGAATGTATCACTTGCCTACCCCGAAGGATACGGACTGATCCCGGATGTGGTTGAACTGGCCGGCAAACAAGCCAAAGAAAGCGGCGGGAAATTCGAAGTGGTCAACAGCATGGAAGAAGCTTTTGCTGATGCCGATATCGTGTATCCGAAAAGCTGGGCGCCCTATCACATCATGGGTCGTCGTACCGAATTGCTTCGTGCCGGCGATAAAGACGGTCTGAAAGAGCTCGAAAAAGAAGCGCTGGCCAACAACGCCAAATACATGAACTGGGAATGCACCCGCGAAAAAATGAACCTGACAAAAGACAAAAGTGCGCTCTACATGCACTGTTTGCCTGCCGATATTACCGATGTCAGTTGCAAAGCCGGTGAAGTATCAGCCGAAGTGTTTGAACAATACCGCCTCGACACCTATCGCGAAGCAGGCTACAAGCCATTTGTGATTGCAGCTATGATGATGACCAATCGCTTTGATGATGTTGCCAATATGCTCCGGTATATCAAAAAAAGAGCTATTCGCAGAGTTCAATAATTTTCTGCTTGAATTATTGATGTTTTCAATTTTTATGCAGCATTTCTAAACACGATCATAGAAGTGCTGCATTTTTTATGCTCTTTTCAACAGGGATATCCATTGCAAGTATCATTTTGAAAACTCAGAACCCTGTTTTTGGTTTTTTCGACCCGTAAAGCCAGAATGTTTTGAATTTCAATATGCAAAAACAACCTGTTTCTGCAAATGGCGAAAATATTATTCATTCGGAACATCACTGTTTGTTCGCCTTTTCATGAGCTTTTATATCTTCGCCAAAAATTTGAATCCATGAAAAAGAGCTTTGTATTCCTGTCATTATTACTGCTGCTTATTGCCGCAAAATCCCAAACAACACTGAAAGTACTTTTTCTTGGAAATTCCTATATGTCCGTAAACGATTTACCTGGCCTCACAAGACTGGTAACAAAATCGGCCGGCGATTCGCTGATTTACTCTTCGAACACACCAGGCGGCTATACTTTGAACGGACATTCGACCGATGCAACCAGTACCGGGCTGATTGGTCAGGGTGGCTGGGACTATGTTGTGTTGCAGGAGCAGAGCCAGTATCCGTCGTTTCCTGACCAACAAGTGCAGAGCGAAGTTTTTCCTTATGCAACAGCTCTCAATGACATGATTCTCGCTGCCGACAGTTGCACCGAAACCATTTTCTACATGACATGGGGCCGCAAAAACGGCGATGCATCGAACTGTGCTGTATGGCCTCCGGTCTGTACTTACGAAGGCATGGACAGTCTGCTGCATTTGCGATATATGACCATGGCTCAGGACAACAATGCCGAAGTATCGCCTGTTGGAGCAGTGTGGCATTACCTGAGACAAAACGCCGGCAGTATTGAATTGTATAATGCCGACGAAAGTCATCCTTCGCCAGCCGGCTCCTACGCAGCAGCCTGTGCATTTTATACATCGATGTTCCGTAAAAGTCCCTTGAACATTACATATGATTACACACTTTCGGCCAGCGACGCCAGCACCATACGCAATGCTGTGAAAACTGTAGTGTTCGATAGCCTGTCGCATTGGTACAATGTGGATGAAATTCCACAGGCCGCGTTCACTACAGCCAGTACAGGATTACAGGCGACTTTTACCAGCACGTCGGTCAATGCACATCATTATAACTGGACATTTGGTGACGGCGCCACATCAACCGAAGAAAATCCGGTTCATACTTACAGCACACAGGGAAGCTACACGGTAACATTAATTACTGAATACTGCGGCTTATATGATACAACTTCTCAGACAATTGCTGTAGCTCCGGTTAGTATTGAAACTCCAGGCACCATGGTAGCTTTATTCCCAAATCCGGTCAGAAATATTTTGAGCATTTCTGCTGAAAATGAAATTTCGGCCATCAAAATTTCCGATGCCAGCGGAAGAATCGTATTTGTTCAAAACAGCATTGGAAGCAAGAATACAGATGTTGATCTTTCATCACTCGAAGACGGAATTTATTTTGTACAGATTGAAACGCTGAGCGGCACTGCACTGCGGAAAGTTGCGAAAAATACGAAATAAGAATCCGCCGCGGCGGACGAAATCAGAAATACCAAATCAGAAATGCGAGAGAGATGCTGAAGGCATGCGGCAAGATTTTTCGAAGCGGCGGACTAAATGCTGACTACTGATCCGCCGCTTTCGACCCTTCGGCTAGCTCAGGGCGGCGCAGCTCAACGACCAGGCGGACTGATGGCTGAAAGCTGATTACTGTAATGTAATGATTGTAACGTGTAACGACAGTAAATCAAAAATCAGATCAAATCGCGATAGCTATCGCGACAAAAATCTGAAATCAAAAATCTGAAATCTGAAATCATAAATCACTCCAGCTCTTTCTGCATGGCCGTCATCACCCAGCGTATTTCGTGAAATTCAAACTCATTTCCAAGATATTCCTTAGCTTCTTTGAGTGAAGTGAATTTATAGTCGACAAGCGCCGTAGCAATGCGGTCGAGTTTTTCGCGTGGCAACAATTGCAGCACGGTGATTTCACCACTTTCTATATATTTCAGTAAATGATTGGCAACAGTGCCTTCGGTAAGGTTGCGATCCTGTGCGATTTTCGCAACACTGTAACCATCGCGGAGCATTTCGAGCGACACTTCGGCCGACGCACCGGCTTTTTTCTTTTTGGGTTTTACAATATCCGCATCGGCAGGAAAATCAACCGTTTTCAGATCATGCTCCATGCAATATTTCGCAACAATCTTCAGTAATTCTGTTCCGAAAAATTCAATTTTTTTCTTGCCGATTCCTTTCACTTTTTTCAGTTCTTCGGGCGTTGTAGGCAGCAAATTGGCCATTTCTTCAAGCGCCTTGTTCGGCATCACCCGATAGCGCTCCATGCCCGATTCATCGGCCAGATCATCGCGCCAGCCCTTGAGTATGTTGTACAATTCAGGATATTCAATGACTGTCTGAATTTTCGATTCCTTAAATGCGCCCTTGTTGCGGTGCGAAGTAAAACGGAAATCGAGATCAGCATCGGAACGGATGCGCAACAACGCAAACACATCGAAATCCTTCAACAGCGCATCGAAACAGGCACGCGCGATGACAGTCATTTTCTGTAAATCTTCGGCCAGCTCTTTCAGTTCCTGTTCTTCGCTGTGGTTATCCGAATCAAAATCGGTGTAGGCCGTGTAATCAAAAACAGTAGCCAGTTTATCTTTGAAATACGATGCTGCCGCCACCACACGATCCTTCAGATGCTGTTCACCTTCGGCCGTACCGGTAAGCGAAAACAGCGCCCCGAGCTGTCTGCGGAATTTTGAAGCGACATCAAGAATTTCTTTATTAATGAATTCTACTGTATGTTCTGTATCCGGCAGCAGTGCCGATGAAACACTGGAACCCGCATCCACAGCCATGCGGCGAATATGGATGATGCGGTTCAGCATGTCGTCGAAATCGAATAACTGCGACAGAATATCGTTGCGGAACTGAGTTTTCGACACTTCAAGCTCACGATCATCGGGCACATAATCTTCGCTGCGCCGGTTAAAATCAACCACGTTGTGATCGGTAATCACACTGCCGTAGCCAATGGCCGAGCTCAGCACAAGGCCTTCAAGAGTGCGGCAGCGGCTGAGCGCTACATATACCTGCCCATGGGCAAAAGCCTGCGCTGCATCAACAACAACTTTTTCGAATGTAAGGCCCTGACTTTTGTGTATTGTAATGGCCCAGGCCAGTTTGAGCGGATACTGTGTAAAGGAGCCGATTTCCTCTTCTTCAATTTCTTTGGTCGCTTCGTTCAGTGTAAAACGAATGTTGCTCCAGGTGGCAAGTCCAACATCAATCGTATCATCATCTTCGGGGCATTGCACCACAATGGAGTCATCTTCGATGTGGACAATTTTTCCGATTTTTCCGTTGTAATATCTTTTCTCCGGCGCCAGATCATTTTTTACAAACATGACCTGCGCACCCGGCTTCAGCGCCAGCGTTTTGAAAGTCGGATAATTGTATTCGGGGAAGTCGCCTTTGACTTCAGCATCAAATGTATATTCTGTTCCAGACAGCTCGCCGAGCCGTTTTTCGTTGATATCAGCCGACTGCGAATTGTGTGTGGTGAGAATAATATAACCCGGATGAGCCGATGGATTGAAATGTTTGTTGTAGCGCTGGTTCAGCAATCGCATGGTGTTTTCATCCAGACCATTGTTACGCACTTTTTCGAGCATCACAATAAAATCGAGATCGCTCTGACGAAAAATCTGCTGCAGTTCAATCACCACAGGACTGGCATTGGCAAACGCCTTGCTGCTGAAGAAATACATATTGTTGTAATACAACCGCAGCATTTTCCATTCGTCTTCTTTGACGACAGGCGGCAGCTGGTGCACATCGCCGATCATAAGAACCTGCACGCCACCGAAAACCTGATTGTGATTGCGGTAGCGGCGCAGCAATGCATCCACTGCATCGAGAATATCGGCACGCACCATACTGATTTCGTCAATCACCAGCAGATCGATGCTTTTGAGCAAACGTATTTTATGCCGGCGATAACGGATGGCGTTGAGCGGATTGTTCTGCAGTCCGGCCGACTCGGGGAAAAAAGGTGAAAACGGCAGCTGAAACATGCTGTGAATGGTCACACCGCCCGCATTGATGGCTGCAACACCCGTAGGCGCAACAATCACCATACGCTTGGGACATTCCTTGCGAAGGCGGTTCAGAAAAGTCGTTTTACCTGTACCGGCGCGGCCCGTTAAATAAACATTGCGGTTTGTGCGGTACACAAACTCAAAAGCCATTTCAAGCTCTTTGTTCGACTGTATATTCTGAGAATTCACCCGTCAAAGTTACTGAAATCTTCAGAAATTTCAAGGCTGCAAACAGAATGTTGATAAATATTGTTGCTGATTTTACCATCAATTATGGAGAAGTCTATAGTATATTAAACAATAGCTGATCATAAAATATTTTTAGTCCGAAATTAAAACAGAAAAGACAATAATTTCTATTTTTGTCAAAAACAACTCCATGAAAAACATACTCATACTGGCAGCTTTCATGTTTGCACTTTCCTCGTGCGGGCAAAAAACAGAAGATGCAAAAGATCTTAAGAAAGAAACCATACAGCTGAATCTGACCATTGGTGAAACTTACACCACAACCATTGAAGCTGAAATGAGCTCGGCACAGCAAAATTCCGGCAGTCAAAATCAGTTATCCAGTTCAATATTCGGAACAATAGCTTTTAAAGTACTATCTGAAAACGACGGAGTTTACGACATGGAAGTCAGTTATACCCGGCTTGGAATGAGTATGATTTCAGGCAGTATAAATTTTAGCGGAGACTCGGACAACCCCGATCCGGACAATATTTTTTCAACTATTCTGCATAACATGATGAACAAGGCATTTCGTGTAAAGATGAAAAAAGATGGTTCGATTGCCGAAATCACCAAAATTGACACATTGTTTTCAAGCTTGTTTGTTGGTCTGCCTGATTTAGATGAAGACATGCAATTGATGCTGACGGAACAAATGAAAAATTCATTCGGAATAAATGGCTTAAAAGCCAACCTGGAACAGATGACAGCCATTTATCCTTCGAAGCCGGTTGCACGGGGCGAAAAATGGAGTAAAACAATCCAGCTTGAAAGCACCATGAAAGCCACTCAGGAAGTCACCTATTCATATAAATCCTCCGACGAAAAAGAATTTGTAATTTCAGGTATCGGAACAATTACAACCAATAAAAATGAAATTGTTGAAAGCAGCGGATACAAGTATCAATATGATTTGCTTGGCGATGTTGATGCCGAAATATATATTGACCGCAAGACCGGATGGGTTAAACATGGAAAGGTAAAACAGGAGTTTTCGGGCGATATGTACATTCTCGAGAATGAGCTTATTGAAGAAAAAATGACTGTACCAGTTGAAATTATTACCATTACGGATTATTCCACCAAATGACACCGGAAGAAAAACAATATTCGAACATTGGACTAAGCCTCGAAAATGCGGTTCAAAGCCAGATGTTTGGCAAACCCTGCTTTAAAATAAACGGAAAAGCATTTGTGTGCTTTTTTCAGAATGAAATGGTTTTTAAACTAAGTGGCGATGCGCATTCTGAAGCATTGAATCTCTCCGGTTCAAAATTGTTTGATCCATCCGGCAAAGGACGCCCTATGAAAGAATGGGTACAGGTGCCGGGTGTACATGTGGAAATGTGGATACAGCTTGCGAAAAAAGCGTTTGATTATGTGGATGCAGCGAAATAAAACCTGTAAAGGACAAACTAGTAAATACAGGCAGGTTACAGTATTGTCAGCATATCTGTTACTATTGTTATTGGTTTTTCTAACAACCTCATGTTATAGTTTCCGAGATATTGTTGTCGGTAAAAATGAGAAGCAAGGGCTGCGGGTTCAGGAATATTATCATCATTGCTGTGGTTTCTGTGGCCGCCGGATGACGCTGGATGATTTTAACGGAGCTATTACCAATATTCAGCTTGAATACTTCAGTGGAAACACATTTTGCAGTCTGCATTTTTGTACAAAACAGGTGGTGCATTACAAAAAAAATAAAGTGTATTTCGTTGAAGAGTATTATGCGGTTTACGACTCACTTTTACTCTTGAATTATCTAGGAAAGGACGCTTTCAGCGATTATTATCCTATAGATAATTCTACATCCAGCGCTGCAGCCAATTTCAAACCGCTTTGTAAAACCGATAGTTTATTGCTGTTTAACATGAGCGGACTGCTTCTCGAAGATAGCAATTCACTCAATTACATTCATGCAATCAAAGGATTTACTTTTCACAAACAATACTATATCAGCGGAATGAAAAAAATAAAAACATACAGGATAAACCGCAAACACAGCAAGTTTCATTATTAACAACAATCGATAATTATTGCCGACACCTGCTACTCGTTCCTGTATCAGGAGTTGCATTACCGCCCATAACTGAAGCAGACTGAGGATTTTAAAGCATGCTGAATTACCTGTAGTCAGTTATGATCTTCAACATGGTTGAACATGTAAAATCCGGAATCAATTCATATCTATTGAAAAGCAAAATATTATTGCTTAAACGCAATTTTTCAGTGATATAATATTATATTTGTCGCGACATTAGATTTGTTAACAAACATAAAAACACCTATGCCATTCTACAAATCAATCAACCCCGCGACAACAGAAGGAAAAAGAACCATTGAAGGGTTAATCCGTTTGCGCGAAAAACTGAACGTCGAAATTCCTGTTAGTCGTACAGATGGAAATTTATTGGTGTGCAGCTGGAATATCCGCGAGTTTGGCGGTACCAAATACAACGGACGCGAAGATGAACCTTTGTTTTATATTGCAGAAATTATTTCCCGCTTCGATCTGGTGGCTGTGCAGGAAGTACGCGACGATTTGGATGCGCTTGATAAATTAATGAACAAACTCGGCAGCTGGTGGAAATATCTGGTGTCCGATGTAACACAGGGTAAGCAGGGAAACAGCGAACGTCTGGCCTTTCTGTACGATTCGCGTAAAGTGTCGTTTGGTGGCTTGATTGGTGAAATACAGCCCGCCATGACCAAAACCGAAGACGGTATGCTGAATGCCGATTTCGCATTTGCCCGTTCACCTCTGATGGCCGGATTCAGAGCCGGATGGTATAAGTTTTCGATTTGCACCGACCATTTTTATTATGGCGAATCGAAACCCGATGATGTGCAGCGCGTTGAAGAATCGAAACGAATTACAGACCTGCTGAAAAAGCGCGCCAAAAGCAAGGATCGGTGGGCAAGTAATATTATTCTGCTGGGCGATTTCAATATTTTTTCGCTCAACGATGAGACCTTTAAAGTGATTGAAGAAGCCAAATTCACCATACCCGAAGCTTTGCGCGGAAAATATACCAATGCCGGAAAAGACAAACCTTTTGATCAGATTGCATTTCTCGAAGAAGGCAATGTGGATAAAATTGTAGTCAGCAATGCCGGTGTGTTTGATTTCTACAGCGCTGTTTACCGCGAAGAAATTGATATGGGCTGCTATCAGATCGAAGATCCGAAAGACTTCAGACAATACCGCACCTACAAAATGTCCGATCACCTGCCCCTGTGGGTTGAGTTGGAAACCAATTTCGGGACGGGCTATTTACAGAGCAAGCTGGAACAAAAATAAAAATGAAACAATAAAAAAAGCCACTGACAGTTGTATCGATAAATTTGAACAATGGATTTACCCGAAAACCTAATTCAGCAAACCAACCTTTCGCAGGAGCATGTAGATATTGCTGTTGCCCTGTTCCAAAGGCATGAATGGCCAAAAGGGCATCATTTGTTTGTTGAAGGGAATCACTGTGATCAGATATTTTACATTGAAAAAGGATTTGCCCGCTTCACCTTTTCGTCGGAATCTGGCAAAGAAGCAACATCATGGTTCTTCCCGGATCAGTCTTTTCTGACATCCATAAATTCATTTTATAATGCCGGGCCGTCGGATGTATCATGTGTTCTGAATGAAGATTCGGTAGTTTATACCATTACATTCGTTCAGTTCCATCAGTTGCTGAATGATTATCCCGAGCTGGGGAAATTTTGCTTTTCTGTTGTTTTTGAATTGGCGCGACAAATGGTGGAATACATCAGCAGCAGTAAATTTCTGACCGCCGAAGATCGCTACGAAGAGCTTATCAGACGACACCCGGTCATTTTACAAAAAGCTTCACTGGGGCAAATAGCCTCGTTTCTGGGTATTACACAAGAGACATTGAGTCGTATCAGGGCAAAAAAATAAAACCCGTTTCATTTTTTGACTTTTGTCAAAACACAGGTTTCTTTTTCGATGGACATTTGCATCGGAAAAAATCTGTTGCATGAATAACCCCATTTGCGAAACGGAATCGCACATTGTTTTAATAGCCGACGAAAGCGGCATTGCATCCGTGTTTTCAAAATTAAAATCGCGGCTGGCCGATCGTTCTGCCGGCTATCTGACCTTGGTATATGCCCGGTTAAACAATAGCAGCAAACCTCTTTTCGGCGACGAGTTGCAATATCTCGAAAAACGATTTTCGGACATGCTTGAAATAAAAATGATTGAGCATGAAGAGAATGTCGCTCTCATGAAATCGAATCTGAAACACACCCTTGAGGTATTGCTGAACTGCAGCATCACGAATGAATTGACATTTTTTGCCGGTGGTCATTACGAACTGGTTGAACATGTAAAAAAACTGCTGGTTTTTCTGGGCGTGCGCCCTACACAGATCACTACTGAAATTTACACGAGTCCTTTATAATAAAAACGAATATGAAAATCCGATCAATCACAGTCATTGTTGTTCTGCTGCTGCAAACCATTGTTCTGACATCGTGCAGCAAAGATGAACTGAAGCCATTCATGGGCGATTATACCTATAACACGTCGGGAACAGTGGTGCTGAATATGAGTGGAATCCCGCTCCAGGTGAGCCTTCCAAACAGTACCGGACAAATGGATATTATTGATATTGACGAAGAAAACCGTGTGATGGTGAAAAAAACATCGCTGACAGGCACCGTAACTATAGGTTATGCAAGCATTGATGGCGACGACATTACCTTTGAACCGGTGACAACAACGCAAGCCATTTTTACCGGGCAACAATATCTGACAGCCACCATTACCAGCACAGGAACCGGAAAAATTTACGACAAAAACACGCTGGTCATTCATGAAAAGTACACCGGGACATTTATTGGAGCCGGCTCTGATATTAATGTTGCGGGCACATTACAAGGCGACAGTATATTGACAGTTGCCGAAAGAAATGAAGATTAAAAACAGCCTATGAATCAGCAAAAATCAATAAAAGTATTCTGCAATGCTGCCACCGGTATATTGCTGGTGTGTGCTTTAAACTCATGTGCACCGCATGAAAACAAGCAAAGCGGAGAACCCATTGCGGTCAAAACAATTACTATGAAATACACGCCGGTTGGCGAAGGCAGCAATTATGTGGGCACCATCGAAGAATCGTTTGGTACTACATTGAGTTTTGAAACTGCCGGCAATGTAGAACGTGTATATGTAAAAGAAGGGCAGCGGGTTGCCAAAGGGCAATTGCTGGCATCGCTCAACGAGAGTAATGCACGCAACGCCTACAATATTGCAAAAGCCACACTTGACCGCGCCGAAGACGGATACAAGCGCTCGCAGGAATTGTACAACAACCGAAGTCTTTCGGAATTAAAATGGATTGAAATACAGACACTGCTTGTTCAGGCTCAATCGGCCGAAGCCATTGCCAGAAAAAATCTGAACGATTGTAAATTGCATGCACCCGTTTCGGGCGTTATCAGCTCGTTTGACATAGAACAGGGCATGAATGTCATTCCGTTTCAACCGGTAGCAAAAGTGGTTGATATCGATAAGCTGAATGTAAAAGTCAGTATTCCGGAAAATGAAATTGCATCGGTGGTAGTCGGTCAAAAAGCATTTATAACAGTATCGGCACTTGATAATGAAACGTATTCGGGAACCATTGCCGAACGCGGCATCGAGGCCGATGTACTGTCGCATTGCTACGATATAAAAATTGCTATTTCAAATCCTGAAAAGAAACTTTTGCCCGGTATGGTTGGAAAAGTAATACTGGAAAAAGACGGTACAACCAATCTGGGATTGCAGGTCCCTGCTTCAACCGTGCAGATTTCGAACGATGGAAAAAAATATGTCTGGGTAGTTAAAGATGGAAAAGCGCACCGGGCCTTTGTTGAGGTGGAAAAACTCAGTGGCAACAATGTAGTAATTAAGTCAGGACTGAATGAAGGCGATGAAGTTATAGTTGAAGGATGGCAGAAAGTGAGCGAAGGAAGAAAAGTAATTTGAAAATGTGCTGATGTGCGGATGTGCTGATGTGCTGATCTGCTGATGTGCTGATGTGCTGATGTGCTTATTTGATGATTTGAAAATTTTACTTCCAATGCTGACTACTAATTGCTGATTGCTGAATGCTGATTGCTGAAAAAACGAAGAAAATGAAAAAAAGAAATCACGGGATAATAGATGCGATGATGAAGCACTACGACATTGTTTGGCTGTTGGTGGCCATCTTTGTTGTATGCGGAATTTTTGGTCTGATACATATGAACAAGCAGGAGTTTCCTGAATTCACCATTCGTCAAGGTGTGGTTGCAGCTGTCATGCCGGGTGCAACGCCCGAAGAAATCGAGCAGCAGGTAACAGAGCCACTCGAAGACTATCTGTTTACTTTTCAGGAAGTCGATAAAAACAACACCTACTCGTACTCGCGCAATGGAATTGTGTACGTTTTTGTTGAGCTGAACAAGAGTGTTCATAATAAAAACGAGACATGGTCGAAGATCAGGCACGGACTAAAGGATTTTAAAATGAATCTGCCGTCGGGAGTGTTGGCGTTGGTGGTGAATGATGATTTCGGCAATACCTCATCACTGCTGATAACCATGCAATCGAAAGATAAAAATTACCGCGAGCTGGAACAATACATGAATCAGCTGAGTGATAAACTACGCACTGTAAAAGCGGTCGGTAATATTAAGGTGTTTGGCAAACAGCAGGAACAAATCAGCGTTTATATTGAACAGGAAAAACTGGCCACCTACGGCATTAGTTCGAAAACACTGATGCTGAACCTGTATTCGCAGGGATTCATGAGTATGGGCGGCAACATCGAAAACACACATCTGAGTGTTCCGGTGCATATCAATACCCCATTCACATCGGAAAAGGAAGTGTCCGAAATGATTGTGTATTCTGATCCCGATGGCAATGTAATCCGGCTGAAGGATATTGCCCGCATAAAACGCGAGTATGCAGATCCGGCCAGTTACATCAACCGCAATACTGAAGACGCGTTGGTGCTTTCGGTCGAAATGCAGAATGGAAATAATATTGTACAATTCGGAAAAGATGTAGAAACCATTCTGGAAGAATTTCAGACCACGCTTCCTGAAAGTGTGTCGCTGTACCGGATTACAGACTTGCCAAAAGTGGTTGACCATTCAGTAAATTCATTTTTAAAGGATCTGATTTTTTCGGTGCTGGTAGTCATTGTTGTCATGCTGATGCTGTTCCCTGTACGATCGGCGCTGGTGGCGGCATCCGGAATACCCATTGCCATTGCGGTAACCTGGGCTTTTATGTTTGCACTTGGAATGGAAATCAACACTGTTACGCTGGCCGCACTGATTGTGGTTCTAGGAATGATCGTCGATAATTCGATTGTGGTTATTGACGGCTATATCGATGATATCGGGCACGGTTACTCGCATTGGCATGCAGCCATCCGGAGTGCTAAAGATTATTTCAAACCATTGCTTATTGCAACGCTGGCCATGAGTGCCGCTTTCTTCCCTTTCATGTTTACATTAACCGGCCCGATGCAGGATTTTGTCAAACACTTTCCATGGACCTTCGGGTTTGCATTAATCGTGTCGCTTGTCATTGCCATGTTTGTGACACCGTTTCTCGAATACCGCTTTGTACGAAACTCAAAACCAAAACAAAAACAATCCGTAATCACCAAAGCGCAAAATCGGTTTTTCAAAGTGTTGCAAAGCAGCTACGAATGGCTTTTGGTGCGCTGTTTCAGACATCCACGCGTAACGATATTGTCAGGAGTTATTGTTCTGCTGTTATCGGTATTGTTATTTTCGGTAACACCTGTACAAATGATGCCGGTGGCCGAACGCGACGTGTTTGCTGTCGAAATTCATGTTCAGCCGGGAAGCTCGCTGGATCAGACTTCGGCAATCAGCGACAGTCTGCAGCGCATTCTGAAAAATGATCCTCGCGTTGAATCTGTAACGGCTTTTGTGGGCACCAGCTCGCCCCGCTTTATGGCTACCTATGCACCCAATCTGCCATCGGAAAACTATGCGCAGTTTGTGGTGAATACAACATCAAACACCGCTACAGAAGAGCTGTTGGAAGAGTATTCGGAACGCTATGCCAATTATTTTCCGCAAGCTTATGTGCGGTTTAAACAAATGAATTATCAGGTAGCGAAAAATCCCATCGAGGTGCGCCTGACCGGAGATGATCCGCAGCAATTGCGCGAACAGGCCGACAAACTGGTGACTTTTATGCACACCATGGATGGCGAACTGAAATGGATTCATACTGATTGGGACGGCACTGCTCCTATGGTGAATATTGATCTCGATCAGGTTGAATCGGCGCGGCTTGGCATCACCAAATCGATGCTGGCCCTCAATCTGGCATCGGATTTCAATGGCACTCCACTCACAACATTGTGGGAAGGAAATTATCCTGTCTCGGTTGTGTTGAAGCGCGAAAGAAAAAACAATACAACAGATTTTTCGACACTTGAAAACGAAATTGTACCAACACTGATTCCAGGAACATGGGTGCCATTGCGGCAGGTAGCGCATATTTCGCCAGGCTGGGAACCGGTTCAGATTGTGCGTCGCAATGGAGTTCACTGCATTACGGTTGCCTGCGATTTGCCCTATGGCGGAAGCGAACCGCGCAGTATGGCCAAAGTCAAAAAGTACATCGATGATGAACTGAAGCCGTCATTACCCGATGGAATCACCGTTTCATACGGAGGATTAGCCGGGACAAACAATGAACTGATTCCTGAAATTATTGCAGGACTGGCCATTGCAGGTATGATTATTTTTCTGTTTTTGTTGTACACATTTAAAAAAATCAGTCTGTCGTTTCTGGCATTGGCAGCCTCAGTTTTCAGCCTGCCGGGCGCTATTGCAGGGATTGCGATTTTCGGAATCGATTTCGGAATTACATCGGTGCTCGGCGTTGTAAGCCTCATCGGTATCATTGTCCGTAACGCCATCATCATGTTTGAATATGCCGAAAAACTCCGGACCGAAGAAGGTTATGGTGCACGTCAAGCCGGATTTGAAGCCGGAAAGCGCCGTATGCGCCCCATTTTCCTTACCTCTGCAGCCGCGGCTGTTGGCGTTATTCCGATGATTCTCGGCAAAAGTAATCTGTGGATGCCGATGGGTATTGTCATTTGCTTCGGTATGATTGTATCGCTGCTGCTTGTCGTTACCATATTACCCGTTGTGTACTGGCAGGTGTATAATAAAAAGAAAACTGCAAAATCATGAAACTGTCTTTCATAACCATTCTGCTCTTATTGTTTATCATTCCTGTGCAGGCGCAGTATTCGCCCGATTCGTGCAAAAAGCTGGCATTGCAGAACAATGCAGCCATTAAAAATGCCGATATTGAAATTCAGGCTGCTGAAAAAACAAAACAGGCCGCTTTTACCAAATACTTTCCCGAAGTGCAGGCGACCGGATTTGCCTTCAAATCAAATGCATCGATGATTGACATGAATGCCGGTGATGCAGATATTGATGTGACCTTTGAAAACCAGACCATCAACGATATTCTGCAAACGCTGTATTCGAATTACTGGAATTACATTCCCGAAGCAACTGTCAACATTCAAATGACAGACGATGGACTGATGGGCGGAATTACGGCGCTGGAGCCGGTTTACGCAGGCGGCCGCATTCGTCATGGTAATCAGCTTGCTGGATTGGGTATTGAAGCAGCTGAACTGAAAAAAAATATTGCCGTTAACGAAGTTGAACTGAAGACAGAAGAATATTACTGGCGCATCGTTTCGCTGAAAGAAAAATTAAACACCATTGCTGCAGCCGAAATGCTTCTCGATACGTTGTACAAAGATGTCAACGGAGCCTATCAGACAGGCGTAATCATCGAAAACGATTTGCTGAAAGTGAAGCTGAAAAAAAACGAAATTCAATCAAAGCGTCTGAAACTCGAAAATGGGATTGCTCTTTCAACCATGGCGCTGTGCCAGTTTACAGGAATTGCTTACAGCGACACACTTCAGTTTGTTGACCTTATTCAATTCAACGACAGTATTCTCCCACCCTGGCAATATTATACGACGCATGCATCGGTAGTGCAAAACAGAGATGAATACAAACTGCTCGATCTGAGTGTTGCCGCCGAACAAAAAAGAAAACAGATGCTGCTTGGCGAAACCATGCCGCAACTGGCCGTAGGCACCGCATATCTGTACAACAACCTGATGGAAAAACACAATACCAATGCAGTTGTTTTCGCAACAATCTCCATTCCCATTTCGGCCTGGTGGGAAGCCGGTTACAACATGCAAAAACAATCGCTTGAACTGGCCAAAGCCGAAAACAACCGGCGCGATCTGAATGAAAAATTATTGCTCCAGATGCAACAGGCCTGGAACGATGTAACCGAGTCGTATCAACAAGCCGTTTTATCGCGCGAAGCTATTGCCGAGGCTACACAAAATCTGAAAGTCGCCATGGATTATTATCATGCCGGCATGACGACTTTATCAGAGGTTCTCGAGTCGCAGTCTGTTCTGCAGCAATGCCGCGATAGCTATGTTGAGCAGCTGGTGCAATATAAAATTAAGCTGTTATGCTATCTGCAGATGACCAGCAATCAATAATCATTAAAATACGATCATGAAAATTCTTAAATGGATCTGGATTTACCTGAAAGACTGGAAAAACATTCTGACACATACTATTATTGGATTACTGATTCTGTTTACAGCATTTTATTTACCCATCGATATCTTTTACCGGATAGGAATTCTGGTGCTGATTGTTTTATTCAACATCTGGCGCATGCGCCGGGAAAGAAAACGGGGATAAAAAAACATTAAAAAAGCCCGGCATTACCGGGCTTTCAGAAGTTCTCCATTATTTTCCGAGATACTCTTTTACAGCGTTCTCAATGTCTGCAGCCACATGATCGAGCGGCTGACGAACAAATTTTTCGCCGGTAATACTTTCGTACAATTCAATGTAACGATCGGCCACACTGGCCACAAAAGCATCGCTCATTTCAGGAACAGTCTGTCCTTCCTGACCCTGGAAGCCATTTTCCATAAGCCATTCACGGACAAATTCCTTCGATAACTGTTTTTGCGACTGTCCATTTTTCAGACGTTCTTCATAGCCTTCAGCGTAGAAATAGCGCGATGAATCGGGCGTATGAATTTCGTCAATCAGAATAATTTCGTTGCCGACTTTTCCAAATTCGTATTTGGTATCCACCAGAATCAAACCTTTCTGTGCAGCGATTTCGGTACCGCGGGCAAACAATTTCAGCGTGTATTCTTCAAGCTTTGTATAATCGTCGGCAGCTACCAGTCCGTGTTTGATAATGTCTTCGCGCGAAATATCTTCATCGTGACCAATGTCTTCCTTGGTGGTTGGTGTAATAATCGGATGTTCGAATTTCTGATTTTCGACCATACCATCAGGCATCGGAACACCGCACAGCGAGCGCTTTCCGGCTTTGTATTCGCGCCATGCATGTCCGGTCAGATATCCGCGCACGACCATTTCGACTTTAAAAGGTTCGGCACATTTTCCAATCATCACCGAAGGATGTGGTACAGACATTTTCCAGTTGGGAACAATGTCGGCAGTTGCATCAAGAAATTTTGAAGCAATGAGATTGAGCACCTGTCCTTTGTAAGGAATACCGCGCGGCAGCACTACATCGAATGCTGAAATGCGATCGCTGACGATCATGACCAAAATATCATTTAAGCGGTATACATCGCGTACCTTGCCATGATATACGGTTTGGTCCGGACTGAATTGAAAATCGGTTTTTACGAGATCTTTCATAGGTATTAGGGGTTGAGTAAGTCTTTGTCGAGTTTCGAAAGTTTCAACGCATACAAAGTGTCGTTGAAAGTGGTGCTGATCCACATTTCATTAAAGGAAAGACGATTGATGGACCAGACATTTTCGTTGTTTAATGCAGGAATCAATGCAAAAAATTCATCCGTTTCCTGCTCGTATAATGGATTTACAGGCAACTCAAAAGTCATCTCATTCATTTTGTCATTGAAGATGAGCAAATCGCTCGAAAATGTTGGCGAACTCTGATTATCATCAACCAGACGTATGAACAATTCTTCTTTTGTTCCTGAAAATGAAAAACGCAGATAGGCTGAATCACTCTGATAGTCGGTCAAATGCTCTACTCCGCCAATCATAACCGAAGTGCATTCCCACAATCCGATCATGCGCTTTTCGGGCGAACGGAGACTGATTGCAGGGCCATCGTCGTATTTTCCACAGGCACCGAGAAGCAACAGTACAACAGTTGCAAAAACAACACTAGTCTTTATTTTCATCTTTTTCATATGCATTAATAATTTTAGTAACAATCGGATGCCGGATGACATCGCTCTGATCGAGTACAATAACAGCCACTTCAGGAATATTTTTCACCATATTGACTGCATGTACCAGGCCACTGGACTGCGTTTTGGGCAGGTCGATCTGTGTCATGTCGCCGGTAATAATGAATTTCGAATTCTGTCCCATACGGGTCAGAAACATTTTCATCTGCATACGTGTGGCATTCTGAGCTTCGTCGAGAATGACAAAACTTTTCTCAAGTGTTCGGCCGCGCATAAATGCGAGCGGAGCAATTTCGATGGTGCCGTCTTCGAAATACCCCATCAGTTTTTGCTGTGGTACCATGTCGTTCAGCGCATCATATAGAGGTTGCAGATAAGGATCGAGTTTTTCGCGCAGGTCACCGGGAAGAAATCCCAGATTCTCGCCTGCTTCAACTGCAGGACGTGTGAGTACAATGCGACGTACTTTTTTCTCCTTGAGATATTTGACAGCAAGTGCAACAGCCGTATATGTTTTTCCGGTACCAGCCGGGCCGACACTGAACATCATATCCACCTTATCGATGGTTTCGGTCATTCTGAGCTGGTTTCGGGTGCGGGCTTTGATGGGCTGACCGCTGCGGCCGTACACAATTACATCGGCGGGCATCTGCGCCATAGGCTCGGTTGAAGGCGCTTCATCTTTCATGATCTGCACAATGTCGTTGTTTTTCAATTCACCAAAAACATCGAAATGTTTCAGCAATAATTCAAATCGCTGCGAAAATGCTTCTATTTCGGCATCGGAGCCAATAATTTTCAGCATATCGCCCCGCGCCACAATTTTTAGTTTGGGAAAATAGCTTCTGATCAGATTCAGATGCGCATCGCCCACACCGTACAAAGCCATGTGGTCCACCATCTGAAGATCAAAAACCCGTTCTGTCGTCGCCATACATTCGCTGTTTTGGGTACAATAAAAAATTGTAATTTTGGAACAAAAATACAGCTTTTGAGTCAAAAAACCATCACCCTTACAAGCGACTTCGGAATAAAGGATTTTTATTCCGCTGTTGTCACCGGCAGACTTCTTTCTCTGAAGCCTGATCTGCGTATTGTGACGGTTACACATCAGATTCAGCCTTATAATATTTACGAAGCGTCGGTGATTGTACGCAATACCTGGAGTAGTTTTCCGGATGGAACCGTGCATCTGGTGCTGGTAAACAGCACATCGGACCATCATGTGATACAGGTGGCCATTCAATATAAAAATCATTTTTTTATCGGACCGGACAGCGGAATTTTTGGTCTCATCTTCGAAGATAAACCCGAAAAAATTATAGCGTTAGGTGATTCAAGCGAGACTGAAAGCACATTTCCCGAGCTTGAATTATGCACCAGTGCAGCGGTAAAACTTGCCGAAGGCGCAGCCATTGATACACTGGGGACTTCCATCTCAGCTTTGCTCGATACGGTTCCGTTTAAGCCTACCATTGAAAAAAATGCCATTAAGGGTATGGTTATTTATATGGACAACTATCATAATGTGATTACCAATATTACCAAAAAGATGTTCGATAAAATGAATACCTCAAATAAATACACCATTCGTTTTGGAAAATACTTTACGCAAAAAATTTCCCCTACCTATAATTACGCCCCGGAAGGTGAGCTGGTTGCCGTTTTTGGAAGCACCGGCCTGCTTGAAATTGCCTTATATAAAAGCTCGGCAAAAAGTCTGCTCGGCATTCGTGTGAACGATGTGGTGAGGATTGAGTTTGAGTGAGTTGTCAGAAGGCAGTAGTCAGTAGTCAGATTCTGTGTTAATGGCCAAATAATTTGGAAAAATTTAATTTTTCACTCAATCCTTTGACGGTGTTCATTTTGAGGGTTTTTCTTTATCTTTGTTTCATCAAAATCTTGAAGGCGGACTTGAT
>Ga0074193_1001868_pt1 | contig 22239 bp, 17 predicted proteins | sample EPASupsiteHSE605_FD_64523 | JGI IMG/M metagenome (GOLD analysis project Ga0074193, IMG submission 64523) | Bioremediated contaminated groundwater from EPA Superfund site, New Mexico - Sample HSE6-05 | ecosystem: Environmental > Aquatic > Deep subsurface > Groundwater > Contaminated ... | reverse complement strand
ATATATTGTATTTTGTATTGTGGTTGAATGATAATGAGATTATTTGCAATGTTGGTTTGGGATGTGAAAGTGAAAGTATAGATCAAGGAAGGTCTTACATTGATAAAAATATTAATATTTCAAATTGTTTCTTCTCAAGATCTTCATCATACTCGGGATATGGTGGTGTAATATATGTTACTGTTAGTTCTTTCTCAATGAATGTCAATTACTCAATCTTCTATAACTGTGTCTGTTCTGGAGAAGGAGGAGAAATATACTTCTCTTCTTCTAATTCATGTCTCAGAATGATATGTGCTAATAGTTGCTCCGCTCTTAACTATCATTTTAATTATCTTTCTGCTTCTCAAGTGAATCAAGTGGTGTATCTATCAGTATCAAATTGCTCTCACACTACATCTGGACATTATTCTATTCGCTTAGTCTATGGTAATCAGAGAGTTGACAACACAAACAGTTCAATGAATATTGCTTTTCGATACTTTGGTATTGGTATCTCTTCTCCATCATCATTCACAAGCTCACACAGCACTATCTTAAACAACAAGGAATCTTTTAGCAAATACATATTCTTCTATTCTGACTCAGGAACAATATCAATGTTATATGCTAACATTGTTCATAACAACAGTCCATCTCAATATGGAGTTGTATATGTCTATGGAGCAGGATCAAAAAAGATGATGTATTGCATATTCCAGAATAATCAAAACAAACTATTCTGTGTATATGGAGGTTTTCTTGAAGTGTCCCATTCATTCATAGATCACTCTGGATCATTCTCTTCTAGAATAGCAGTATCAACATCAAATAATAATTCATTCACTAATACAATAACAAATCAATTGCAATTCTTCAATTCTCTTCATTGTAATGTTGATATACCTATTGAACAATGAATATTATAAGAAACATTGGGAATGACATGTGAGAGAACAATCCATCAAACAATTAGAGAAGTTTTAAAAGTTATTATCCCAAGTACATTGCCTTTAATGAAAACAAAAATGCCCCAAAAATGGAATAATTCAGTATAGTTCATATTCAAGAATTTGTAAGTCATTATCCACGAATTTTAGATGCCAATTGGTTAACCAAATCGAGAAATACTAAAAGATCACGAATTAGTACCTGGCACACACTAATCAATGCAATTCTCCAATTGTCCTGATTCTTCTGTCTCTAGTAATCAAATAATTATCACAAAAATGCCATTATTTATATTCAGAAAATTGAGCCTATCAAACAAAATAATCGTTAAATATTGAATTCAATTTCAAAATAAGAATAAATTTTCATAATGTATGTGTTGTCACCTACCAAACAGTATGTTTTAGGCAAGAAAATCGGTGAGGGGAGGTATGGAGAAGCTTTTGTTGCTCATAGTTGTGATTTTACAATAGATTTTTGTATTAAAAGGATGACAAAGAATAACGGCGATCCAGGTGTTAGAGACGTTTATAATAGGGAATCAGAAAACCTAAAGAAGATTTCACATGACAATATTGTTAAAATATACGAATATTTTGAGGATAGTGACTACTATTATTTGGTATTTGAGTTATGCAAAAATGGGACCCTTGAAAGTATTTTAAAAAATGAAAATATTGGTTATAATGACATTGTTGCTATATTCAAAGCAATATTATCAGCGATCAGTCACAGTCATCACCAAAATGTTGTTCATCGAGATTTAAAACTAGCAAACATTGCCTTAGATGAAGCATATAGCCCGAAAGTGATTGATTGGGGCTACTCTCAGTATTTAGATGCCAAAAATGAAAGAAAGAGTTTTTGCGGATCATTTCCATATTTCGCACCAGAAATCTTCAGAAAGCAGCAACATGATCCCAAAAAGGCAGATATTTGGTCAATTGGTGTTTGCTTGTATTTTTGCATTTTCAAAACAAGCCCTTGGGGAAATGGACTCCAAAGTGATCAACTTGATAACCTTTCCAAGGCAAATATTCAATTCCCTTCGACAGCAACATACGAACAAAGAGAGTTTCTCACCAAGATGATGAATATCAACCCTGCTAATCGACCAACAGCTGATGAACTTCTTCGTCATGATTTGTTCCAAAGGATAAAAATATCAAGATCATCAACTGATCAAATTAAAGGGATAAGGAGAATGTCTGCAACAGGACAGCGACTCATTAAGCCAACAGGATTAAACAGGACAATACCCCTTACCACCCAAAGAGGGAACATGTTACGACCTTGACGATTATTTTGTAAAATACTATCTGATTATTCTCATTATATCAAATTTGTATCTCGACCCATAAAATAATCAAAAATATAAACAAAGTCCATTTTTTGTGTCAAAGTATTTTATTTCATTGAAAAACCGTCTCAATATAAATGCAAACTGCTCCAAGATATCCAATTCCTGATGGTTTTGAATACATAAGGGAACTTGGTCAGGGAACATTGGGATATTCTGCACTTTTGCGGAGAAAAAATGATGAAAGAAGCATTTTGGTTTGTAAGTTTGTGGAAAAATCTAAACTTGGCAGCAATGAGAAAATTAATCGATTCAAAGAGAGAATTGATCATATAAAATATTTGAAATCGCCATTTATTGTTCCGATCACCGAGATAATCGAAATTGGCGACGTAATGTATTTGATAAGGGAATATCTGCCTTCAGAGTCCTTGGCTGAGTGTGTATCTACTTTCTGCACGATAGATCCTAATTTTATTGTGGCAGTGTGGAATATTCTCGTGAGGACTTTCTCCCATTTGCACTCTCATCATATTTATCCAAGTTTTATTAAGCCAAGTAACCTTTTTTTCGTAATGAATAAGTTTATTATGATTACAGATTTATGTCCCCCTCCAAGTGATTTGAATATGTTGGTACATTCTCCAAAACCAATAGATATTGCTTTCTTAGCTCCAGAATTCTTCTCCCATAAGACTGAACCTAGTTTTGAAGCCGATTATTGGGCATTAGGGGTATTATTAGTGTTTATGCTGACAGGGTCTCTTCCATGGAACAAAAAGAATGTGTTTTCCATGGTTCAATCCATTAATACTGGTAAATATGAGTTTCCTTCTTCTCTTCCCGAGAGTGTTGATGCCATACTAAGAAAGATTCTTGTTGTAAATCCCTCAGAAAGGCTTGCTTTGTCAGCTTCGATAACAACTGTGGTACAATCAAATACTGAAACAAGGCAGATCCAACAAAGTCGATCTGAATTATCTGAAAATCACAAGCTTGATATGATTCCTCGTCAAAGAAGAGCATCAATTGTTATGGCAAAGGCAGCCCATGTCGTTTTGAAAGATTTCAAGATGACTAAAGGCGGTACATCAATGACAAATAGTTTATTATCATTACACTCTTTAAACAAAGTAAGTGGTCCAGATGTTATGGTGAGATGCAGAGCAGCTGACTCATGTGTACCATATGATCCATTTCCCTCAATGAATACAAAATAGATATTTGTACATAAAAATCCGAAACTCCAAAAATGGGTACTTTTTTTTCTTGGAGTGCGAGAACCTCAGGCAAAGGACACTTTTTGCCCAGATAATAAATTCACCTCCATAGGAAGAAATGGAACATTAAGTAATTGATGTGCATTGAGTAAGAACCACCATCAATATATATTACACCACCATTTCCCGAGTATGATGAAGATCTTTTTAAGAAACAATAAGAAAAATTGATATTTTTATCAACATAAAACCTTCCTTGACCAATATTTTAACTTTCACACCACAAACCAACATTGTAAAAAATATCATTATCATTCAACCACAATGAAAATTGAGGAACAATCGGGTAATTTTTGGCTTCTTTTTTTAATAGTGATAAGTGTTGTTTTGGCTCATATAAATTATGAAAAAAAAACAAGAATAAGAAATAATAATGCTTGAAATAGTTATTATCTTGTTAGTAAATGTTTTTTAATTGGTAATTTTGCAAATATTTTAGTTTTTTTGAGTTCACTTATCGAAAAAATCGATGATAGAATAGATTAAATCAATTACTCAACTTGTTGTTTGCACGAAAGTTAGGATTAAATACAAAAGAGTCCTTCTTTTCCTCAAAATGGCTTAGTAAAGCAGCTTTTTACCTTGACAACTCTTCGAAACTTTTAGAATAGGGGTCTCTTGATATGACATTGGACACGGAATTTATTGGTATTTAATACAATTGAATACATCAGTAATCATGATGCATCAATAAATCTAGATATTAATTATGATAATATGTGTCACTTTAACCCTTTTTATCACATTAAGAACTTTAAGATCAAAAACTGGGAACTATTCAATTTTTTATTTTTTCTGAATTGAATAAAAAAAACGAACAAGATTTTGACTTCATTTTCGAAAATGCAAAAAGCGACTTCCAACAATCACAAACTCACTGAACATATGATACTCAACAAAAACAGGGCTAATTCCATTCGTAATATTAAACATCTTAATTTTTGGGGACATGATTTGAATGATGTATCAATCATTGAAGAAATGCCAAACCTAGAAGTTGTATCTCTCTCAATGAACAATATTTCGAGTTTGAAACCATTTTCTAATTTGCCCAACTTAAAGGAGTTGTATCTCCGAAACAACTCGATATCAGATATTCGAGAAATTCATTGGCTCGAAAAGCTACCTAATCTAAGTATTCTTTGGCTCGCAGAGAATCCAATATGTGAAGATAAAGAATATAAAAAGAAAATATTAGCCAAATTACCACAAGTGGATTACCTTGATACAAAACCAGGAGAAAAAACATCAGATTGTAAAAAGACTCAAGAAACCATCAGTTCATTACCATCAGGAAGCCCATCATCAAAACAAGACGCAATTCTAACCGCAATACTAGCTCTTATTCCTGCACTGAAACCCGAATCAATTCAAATAGTATTGGAAGAAATCATGATCAAGTCGCAATGTTAAACAATATCTAATTCTTTGGCAATAAGATGAATTATCCTTTGAGTAATTTCTTCATCCGTGTCCACATTAGAAATAAACACCAAGAATGTTTCATTTTGAAGAGGATCCAATAGTTCTAATTGGTTCGTTTCTTTGGCAAGTCGAATCAAACTCAGTAGAGATGAAAGGGATTCTATGTATTGTATCTCATCAATAGAATCGATAATATCAACAATAAATTTAATCATTCCATTCTCTAAGAAATTCATTTGAACATAATTATCTAGAATCATAAACGAAACAGATAATATTCTTAAGGCAAGTTTCCGTGATTTAAAAGAAATACTAATTGGGAGAGAAAGCAATTTGTGAAAAATTCCATGTACAAAAAGATCATTAACATCGAAGTCTGGCTGGGAAACCAACATAAAAGATGTTTCAAGTGCACAATTTTTCAATGGATCTGTGTCTAAGCATTTATGTATATATATATACAGCGAGTCATCTGCAAAATAAAACCCATGCTTAATACAACTTTGAACCAGATATGATAATGAAATAAGAGCTAAAGAATCCCAATAATCCACTAATGTTAATAAATTGATGAAGCTTTGAGAGGAAAATAGCAAAATCCTCCAATTATGAATAGACACAAAATACTGAAACAACTCAATAACTTGAGCGCACAATGAATCATTGTCATTAAGAAGAAGATCGACAATGATTGGTAACACATCTAGTATAAACTCTTTTGATTCTGAATGATGAGAGATTGATTTGATAACAAGTAAGGCTCCTGAGATCTCGAATAAATCATCAGATTCTAAGAATGTCTTCAGATTATAAGATTCATTTTTGTCCAATATTGATGCCAATAATTTAACATTTGCATGAGACACAGATGCTATGACATTGAAATCATGGTTATCACTCCAGTATTTCTCAATAATTTGTTCAACTGGAAAAGAGTCATTAAAAAAACTTCCTATATTGATTATAATTTCCTTGATACAATTCTCTTGAACATCACTCTCGAAAATTGAAGGGTTAATGGTAATGAAATGTTGAATTGTCAAAATAACACCAATTGGAGGTGTATGAATGCTGGTATATTCGGAAAAAAACTCCAAAGATTGATTTACGGAAGAAACATCATCATCAAATAAAGAATCAGCCATTGAGATTAATATATTCTCTGGAAGCTCATCAAGATATATTTTTGGTCCTTTTCTATAATTTTTTAAACGTACATTAATAATATTATCAAAGCATACAGATGATTTTTCACAAGTATCAATCATAAAGTAACAATATTTATTATATCTTTGTAGATTTGATTCTTGGTGTTAGAATGATTCCATTAATCTTCTTTGGCGATCTCGGAGATAAAAGAGGAGGTTGATGTCTTATTATCCTTGCAGATAGTGGAGCATGTACTTCAGGAGAAGAAAACATTCCCAATGCATACCCTCCTCCCAAAAAGAGAGATTCCTTTCTACGAAAATTAAAGGGTCTTGGATGGACAATATCCATAGTGCTAGATTCACATGACTTTGAATCTGCAATTTCTGATTGAATTGATGATAGTTGTTCTCTTGCAGAAGTTATATAGAATCTTGTTTCAACCAATCTTGAGGAACTAGATTGATATGTTCTGTTAAGATCATCACATTTCTTTGCTTTTTCAATAAGTTCATCATTTAATCTATGATATTCTTCAATTAATTGGGAACCTAATTCAGGATTTTTAGATTGTTTTTCCATATTTGTTTTTTTCCGAACTAATTTTCCATGAATATGATTCAATCTCTGAATAATTAATGACGAATTCAACAAATCATCTGTCACAGCTTGTTTAATTTTTATGAGCGATAATAATTCTGGGTTTGTATTCTCAAGCAGTGTCCACCTATGTATAATAATTGGATTTGACATTTCTTCTTCAATAGCAGCAGCTCTGGAATGGGTCATGCTGATCAGTTTTTCTAACCGAAAGACTTCCTTCCTCAGAGATTTATTTTTGTCAACTTTTATTGACAATTCTAAGTGGAGTCCCTTTAATGCTTGAAGGTGGTTTTTCATACTATCTAGCTCTTGTAGCTTTTCATTAAATAATTTATTCTTAATCCCAATTTGATTGTTAATGAACTTCGATTTTTCTTTAAGCATCTTTGATTCAATTGATTTTTTCATCAAAACATTTGACATCGATGACACTTGTTTATGGATTATTGAAATAATATTTGATACATCATTCTTTTGAAAACATGCTTCACTTAGCAAATGAATGTGCTGATGATACTCCATTTCAAGGTCATTAATAATATTTGAACATTTCCGCAATTGTTGCTCGATTTGACTTTTTTGATCATTATGCTTGGATGATTTTATATTTATTTCCAATTTCAATAAATGAGTCTCTGATATTTTGATAACATCCTCAATCATTTTCTTTTTCTCTTCTTCAGATATCAAATGAAGTTTGACAATATTCTCTTCTAATAGGAGATTCTCTTGTTGTACATTAGCTATTGAATTTAATAAATTAGATACTCTAGATTTCTCTGTTTCTAATTTCTGATTCATATGACTATAAGATTTGTTGATTTCATTGAGTTCTAGCTCTCTATTTTTTTTCTCATTTTCAAATCCTGTTATGATTACATTAATTCTATATGTATCAATCAGTAATTTTGATACAGCAGTTCTTAACGAATCTAGCTCTGTATTTAAACTTGAAATATAAGAACCATCATCCATTTTTTCTTTCAGTGTCTGTTGGGTGCAATTCAATGCTTTTTGAGTCTGAATTTGTTGAAAAGCATTTTCATTGTCTAAATCTTTAATAGCGTTCTCTAATGATTTATTATGTTCATAAATGGTTTGTTGGTTTTTGATTGCCTCAATATTAGAGTTATGTACTTTGGTATCCTTTTTTCTCATTTCATTTAGTCTAAGCCGTGATTCATTTAATTTTTGAATATAAATATCCTTATCCCTCTGTAATAAAACTCTATTCTTGCTTCTTTCTTGTATTTCAATCTCTGAGGCTTTAATAATGGAATGCAATTCTACCAATCGGTGATGAATACCCTTTTTTATAATTTCATTATCATCTATTGAAGAAATCATCGACAATTTCTTTCGGTCAAGCTCTTTCCTTTTTATTCGAATCTGTTTCAATTTATCAACTAAAACCTTTTTGTTAACAAGAATACCTTTTTGTTGAGAATTTTCATATTCCAACACATCATTCAATGAATTTATCGTAGAAGAGAGATTCCTGATTTCGCTCATTTTTTCTTTAATCTGGTTATTTATGGCGAAGATCTCTTGCTCATTACTGAAAATACTTTTTTCATTTGTTTCTATAGTGTTAGAGATGATCATTTTATCATCCTTTATTCTATTGTAATTATCATCAATACAAAGAAGCTCACTTTTTGATGACAACTCTTCTGAAGCCAATTGTTCATTTAATAAGAACAATTCCTTGTTTGAGTATTTTAAACTTTCACATTCATTCTTAAGACTACTACATATTTCACTGTTATGATGGATTTCTATCTTTAATTTTTGAATTTCATGCTCTAATCCTTGTTTTGAGTATTCAAGACCATTTAAAGATGATTTACTATTTGAGATCATCTCGGAAAATTGCCCAATTTCTGTTTTAAGAATTGATATGGTATTTTTGCTTTGAATTTCTTTGTTTTGGATTCTGTCAACCGTTTCCCATGCTTTTTCAAACTCTTTCCTAAGTTGAACCAGAATTATTTGATCAGACTTATTCACTCCAATAATATCTGTAACTTTTTGCGTATTTTTAACTATTTCATCATTCAATTCCCTGCATTTACTAACTAAAGCAATATTATGCCTATTCGATTCTTGAAGAGATTCAAATAACTTCTCATATTGTTCAAAATACCTTTCTAATGATTTATCATTCATTAAATCCCTCATAATCCCTGAAAAATGTTCTTCAATTTGGGGAATGGTTAAATCACTCACTAAAATACTTGTTTTGGTATCAATCATTAATGCTTAAAATTTTTATTCTTGTTCTTAATTAATGAAATTAAAGAATTAAATGGGTAGAATTGATCACCGAAATCATTTTAAAAATGAAAAAATTCTATTGTGATATTACTTTTAATTTGCTTTAGATAGAGATAATCGATTGTTGTTTTAACAATTCTTAATTTTTTTTATTCATTTTGGAGAAAACATTGGCAATTGATTATTGTATTTGATGCTCCATAATTCTACTTTGTTTCACAATAATTTGTAGGAAAAATTGCATAAATTGTGATATTAATGCCTGAATTTGCTTTTGTTTTTCATTTTTCCCAAATTAATGGGATTGACGTTATTAACCAAGTTTGAATTAATCAATTGGATTTAATACTCATGCAAATGCTTTTTATAAAATATTTCTGGTTGTTAACAAATAATACTCAATTTTAGGGGAATAATAACTCAATCTGTGGAGATCCATATAATAAAACATACCAAATCTGAATATCTAGCAATATTCAAAGATACCTTGGTATTCTCATTGATTCCATCAAATTATTTACGCAAATGGTCCCCAGCATGCTTTTTAATAGAGAACCTTCTCATCCAATACGTTCATTCACTTTTTTTTATAGTAGATATAGAGAATCCCAGAGTTTCGATGATTTTGTTCCTTTGAAATACATAAGCAATGAAGAGGCACATATACAAATCACACTTTGTTTTAATCTTTAAAGTTGTTAACAGTTGTTCACAATTTTACATTTTAATTTTCGAAAGAAAGATGGAGGGCACGATCATGTTCTTTCATGGATTAGGAAATAAAACCAATATAAGCAAAATACCCCCCAAAAATAAGAATTTATTGAATGAAACCAAAATTTTGAGAACTTATCGAAAATGGTATGATCATGCGACAATAATCAGTTTTGCATTTTTACTATCGTTTTTCTTTTTTATTATTAAGAAAATTTTGGAAAAAAGTGTTCAAAGAAGCTTTTTGAATTGTGTTTGTCAAGAACATCCCGGATCTTATGATTTTTTTAGGAGTCTTGGTTGTGTAAATGAAAATATTAGTCAAGGAAGGTCATATTCGCAAATGAGTTTAAATATAAACGACTGTTTTTTCAATAGATTTGCTGAATTTTTTGGGAGTGGAGGAGTGATATATGTTAGCTCAGGATCGTATTCAATGATGGCTACCAGCCTGATGTTCTATAATTGTTCAAGCAGTAATAATGGAGGTGCTATAATTTTTATCTCTGAGACTGTATCAATGAAAATGGTGTGCGCATTTAAATGTAATACTGTTAATGAGAATCATTTTGCACTACTAAGAACACAACTGGAGAACCAGGTGGAGTATTTTTCTATATCTCAATGTTCTCCCCAAGAATTAGGACAATATTCAATCAGTTTGTTATATGGGATGCAAAGAGTAGATAATGTAAATAGCTCACTTAACAATTGTGACTTGGCTTCTGGGATTTATATTTCTTCTCCAAGTTCTTTCTCAAGCATATACTGTACATTCTCAAATAACAAATGTTTTCGAGGTATTTGTATTTATTTCAATACAAACAATGGTGGAATGTCATATGCAAATGTATTTCATAATGTGGGTCCTTTATTTGGAATTGTATATATATATAGAGGATCACCATTTTTAACAAATATGATTTTCAATCAAAATACAATTACCCTATTCTATATTCATACAGGATCTCTTAATGTTTCTGATTCAATTATATATCATGTTGGATCTTTCTCATCTGCAACTACTGTGATAACATCTAATAATAACACAATTAATACTTCAGAAACATTTCAAATTGTTCAATCATATCAAATACATTTCTTCAACTCATATTATTGTCACGCTGATCATCCTCTCCCATTAAAAACTCCAGAATTGACACCAACTATAGATCTAACAAGTCAGCCAACTATTAATGAAACGCCATTGATTTCAAATGAGGCACCAACTTATACATCTCTTGATACCTTGTCACATCATAACGAGGACGAAGAAGATAATAATCATAGAATTGAATGGATTATAGGTGGATGTATAATTGTTATTGTATTGGTATTGGTTTTGATTTGCTCATGTTTTCACAAAAATAAAGCTGATAGCGAAGATTCAATATCAGATTCTTCAAAAATTGAGAAACAAAAAACAGAGTGGAACATCAATCTTTCTGACAATTCTCATCCTGACAATCTTGTTATAGCTAGAAGCATTGATTTTGGCCCAAGCCCATATATTTTTTAAATGAAATGCATCTTCTTAAGGAGACATTATACTCAAACGAAACATATTTATTCGATAGGAAACTCTGGAAATGCATCAGAATACAGTTGTTTGAATTTCCTAATGGCATCAGCTGCTTGTCTATAATATATTGTATCTGTAGAGTTAAACTTTTGACAATTAGCACACATCAGCAACATATCTTGGGCAAAAAGATTGGGCCTTTTATAATAATCATGAAACCTTTTCAATCTTCTTTCAATTGTCCATAGATCCATTGGTGTTTTAATCTGGCTAAAATATCCTGGTGCTATTTCTTCAGTTACAGGCCTCCAGAATGTCGACCCAAATTTATCATCATTTTTCATTGAATCAAATATGATTATTAACTTATTCTTCAATCCATTCATTTTGGAATTATATTCTTTAATGCACTTATCTTTGTAATGTTTTGGAATTATCTTGGTCAACGGCACTGAAACAATGGAAGGCTGTTGAGAATATCCAACAAACATTGGCTGAAGCGTTGCGATCGGGTTATTATGAAGTTTAGTACCTGTTTTCTTCTCCAGTGCAATCGTTTGCAATTTCAGAACCTCTGGAAAGTTCAGATAGTCTATATCTGGATATAGCTTGCAATGAACTAGAGTAATTCCTTCATAATCCTTTATACATCCAATCCATCTTTTTGGATCCATCAATATCTCTTTTCCATTAAAGCCTTGTTTCTTAAAATATATTACTGCTTCATTATCGGCACAAGTAAGCATATCGAACAATTCATATGTTTGCATTACTGTTTTAAGGAAATTCATCGCAAGACGACCGTATCCCTTTGCTTGATATCTAGAATCTACAGCACAAAACACTATTTCAGCAAATTCTTGTTCAAAAAACAATCTAGAACAGATACCACCCATAAATCTACCATTGTGCAATATCATTACAGTTTCAGCATTAATATCAAACACTAATCGAGATATATAGGCTGATCCCATATTTGGAAGCTGTCTGGAAAAAATATTCTTAGCATCAACGAGCTGCATCATTAATTGAGTATGAGAAGAAAAACAGTTTCGCCCAATTTTTAGTTGAGCATCGGAATACGAATCAGTAGGTCTAATCCACGGCTTAGGTTTGGTATTCAGCCTTGAAAAGTGCCTTAAACCAGGATGAAACACTCTAGATGTGATTATTGGAGCTCTATTATACCATGAGAGCGGAGAAGAAAATAAATCTGCTTGGCTCATTGATATTATGAATAAGAACTTCTTTCAGCTAATATTATATAATAATCGCGCAATATTAATTCTACTACAAAAATAAATTTTAATACAAGAATTGAAGCTCAAATTGTTATAAAACCAGGAAGTCCGGATGCAAAATCTAGACAAAATGATACTAGAGTATCAACCCCAAGGAGCGAATCGTTTTCTCCGAATAAATCAAGGAATAGCAATCCAAGGTTTTCCAGAACTAAAAAAGAAAAGACTGATGAAGTTTCTCCTATTATTCCTCTGCCTCCAATATCTCCATCAGATGCATTAGCGAGATATTCCAAATTTTTAACCCAATTCGAAATTGAAGAGATTCAGTGCTTTCCTGATATATATTATCTCGGAAATATTGAAAATAAGATCGTATCATCAATAGATGATGAGTCAAACAACTATTCATATGATGACAATAACCATTTCTATAAATCAATAATTGGTGATCATATTGCATTTAGATATGAAATTATTAATCATATTGGAATGGGTGCGTTTGGAGAAGTTTTACTGACTTTTGATCACAAAATCAAATCTCAGATAGCACTTAAGATCTTGGTTAATACTCCCCAAATGAATGAGCAAGGGCAAGTCGAAGCTCAGATTTTAGCGAAATTAAATGGCACTCAGTCGAAACACATAGTTAAAGCCTACGACTTTTTAGTTTTCCGTGGGCATATATGTATTACATTTGAAGTTCTTGGAGTATCCTTGTTAGATATCATAAAAAAAAATATGTACACCTCATTGCCATTAAAACTTGTAAGGCTATATGCTATTCAAATAATATCTGCATTAGCCTATTGTCACAAAAATTGTATATGTCATTGTGATCTTAAACCAGAGAATGTACTGGTGATTCCAGGTAGTAGCACATTGGTGAAACTAATTGATTTCGGAACAGGATGTTTTAGCGGGAAACAGAAGTTTCAATATATACAATCAAGAGCTTACAGAGCACCAGAAGTGATGCTTGGAATTCCATATGGTTATCCAATGGATATGTGGAGTTTGGGTACTGTAATTGCCGAACTTTGTACAGGGAAAACCCTTTTTCCTGGAAAAAGTGAATCTGAAACATTAGCTATTATTCAATCGATTATTGGCCAGCCTCCACTAGAAGTGATTAATAGCGGATCAAGGTCCTCTTGCTTCTTCAATCCAAATGGATCTTTCAAAGATGTGGATTTGGCTAACGCATATAAACCTAAATCACTCGATTTAAGGAAAATTGTTCCGGTTGATGACCAAAGTGTTATCGACTTCATATTAAAGTGCTTAACATGGGATCAGAATAAGAGAATGACAAGTCTTGAGGCATTAAACCATCCATGGATAGTGAATAAGGCACCTACAATTTTGCCTTCCTTAAAATTGAATTCAAAATAATCAACAAACGGGTTAAAGAAATGAGAAACGAAGGTGTGACAATCGATGTCACGAGATCTAAATATCCGACCTCTAGAAACGGGATTAGGAATGCAGGTCTTGTTCCTATTACTGATAATGGGAAAGCTTCTTTCGTTTGGGTGGATGGAGTTTTGACAAGGGATGAAGCTTTGGATCTAGAGCCCTATCAAAAGTGTAATAAGATTCCTGGAATGGATTATATTTGTTATAAATCGACTCTTTTTACGGCTCTTAATGATATTTCTAAATATTATCCTCAACAGTTTAATGTCTATCCCAAAACTTATAACTTGCCACAAGATTTTCTCGAGTTCCAAAGAGAGCACATGAATATTTGCAGTCGAACAACAGTTGCGCCAACATGGGTTATTAAGCCAAGAAATAGTTGTTGTGGATCAGGAATTCTCATTGTTCAATCGGTCCACGACGCTCAACAGTTTAATGCACAGGGTGTTATCCAACAATATGTTAAACCATTTTTAATTGGTGGTAAGAAATTCGATTTTCGGTTTTATATACTGATAGCCTCAATTGATCCACTTAGAGTTTTCTTGTATCAAGAAGGAATAACCCGCTTTTGTACTGAACCTTTTCAAATGCCATCAAGAGCCAACAGAGATGACAAATTCATACACCTTACAAACACTGCAATTAATGTCGAAAACACCAAGGAATCCCCAGAAACATTCACCAAAAAGGCGTCAGTAATCCTTGAAGAAATCGAAAGAACTCATCGGAAAGGTAAATATATATGGAATAGGGTTAAAGAAGCAGTACGTGCTGTTATTGTTGGTATTGTCCCCAAAGTTGTTACTATACTCCCAAGGCCAAGAGAAAACTTGTTACTTCCTGAGCTATTGCTTATATCCAAAAGAGAAAAAGAAAGGAAGAAAGAAGAAGAAAGAATGAAAGCTGAATTACTATTGAGCGACGATAAAACCGAAGAAGAAGCCGAAAATGAAATCGATAATGAAAAGAATTCTGATTCTTTACCTCCACTTAAGAAACCTCGTTTTGATTTGTATAAGAAAAATACTGTTACAATTAAACCAAAAGATTTTAGGTCTTCTGTTCATAATCTGAATTTGAGGATTCCTGTTTCAAATCTATCTTTAATACAATCAAACACAATGCTTTCTTCAAAAAAGAAAGAACTATCTTTGACTGGAAAGAAAAACCCAGTAATGAACATAAATCGTGAAGAAGAATGCTGCGGTGATAACGATACATCTGAAGAAATATCCCCAACATCTTTTGATGAGTTTCCGGAGCAATTATTGAAAAAAGAAAGTGATCAACCCAAATCACAAGATCCTCCTTCACTCAAAATGAGACATCGATATTTTCACATTTTGGGGATTGATGTTATACTTGATTCCGACTTAGAGCCAAAGATTCTGGAATTGAATGACAGGCCTTCGCTCTCTGTAACAGTGGAATTTGAAAAAGAACTGAAAGAATCATTTATTACCGAATGTTTTGAACATGTATCAACAACAAACAAAAGTTTTGGAAATTCTGAAAGATCAAAATGGGAACAAGTATATCCAATGGATCCCGAAGAAAAAGATTCTGCTTTATGGCAAGAAATTGTCAAAAAAGCACTGAATCCAAAATCTAATGGTGAAATAGAAGGAGTAGTGGTAAGTCAACCTAGAGCCCACTCATCTGGAATTGGATCGACCCAATTTGCAGAAAAGAAACTTAAAAAGAAGAAAAAGAAAGGAAAGAAGAAGTCCCATGGAACAACAACCCAAACAACTGTGAATTAAATACTAAGTCTCTGTTTTTTTTGCATTTGCTTTCATCCAGCTATAAAGCAATTCCAGATCATGTGGTTTTTCTAAATCAATAAACAGATTATCAAATCGCAAAGCTGATGGGAATACTTGGAATATGCTTTCTGTAGCATTTAGAAAAACTACAGCAATCTTTAAATCAAATCTGCATGTTATATCATCAAATAGTTTTCTTGTTTCGTGAATTTTCTCTGTTTGGGACCCATTAACTACATAAACCAATGAATCTGCTTGAGATAGATAATTATCCCAAACAGGCCTGATCATTGATCTACCACCTAAATCCCAAATCCTCAAAAATATCTTTCCATCTTCAATTGTATCCGTATTCAAACCCATTGTTGGCAAAATTGTCTTATGCTTTCTTTTGGGCATTACATGACACATAAGTTTCTCAACAAGAGATGTTTTCCCACAGCTTTCGATGCCAAGAAATACAACAGAGGATTTAAATGCTGATCTATCAACAATTTCATTGACAATTCCTTTTATTAAACCCCACATTTTTACTTGACGATTAATGTCTCACCCGGCTCAGTTTGGATGAGAGGATCTTCTGAGCAATTTCGTCTTCATTCACCGAATCCAGATCAAACAGTGGTGCTCCCAAAATTGTTGAGGAGTTTCTGATTTGTAACTCCATCTGAGAGTTTTGGTTTCTCAGCAGTTCAGCTTGTGATTGTAATTTCTTTAATTCTTGTATGTCTGTTGATCCATTATGAGATTTAGGGCAATCTTTGGATGAGCTCTCAAGTTTTTTGGTTACCTTGAGCAGTTTATCTTTGAGTTCTGTTTGTTTGAATGAGTATGATTGCTTAAGCTTTTCTTGCTCTGCAATGATCAAATCTAAGTTGTTCTCTTCTTCATTGAGGGCCTTAAGTCTGTTTCTCATTTCTTCATTCTCTGATGAAGCCACTTTATACTGATCTCTATAGGGTCTAATACTATTTTCAAGCTCAGTGTACTTTTTTTCGATTTCGATTTCCCTTTTTTGCATTTTTTCTATCAATTCTTCTTCTTTTTGTATGGATTTTGACATTTTATCAGTAATAACCTGAGACATCTCATTCAAAGTCATTAATAGTTGTGAATTTTCGGTTCTTAACTTATTTGATACTAAATTTAACGATTCTAATTTGCTATCAATGACTTTTTTTAGAGATTCAAGCTCTTTCAGAGAATCTGAATAAACTGGAAGAAAAGAACCAGGCAAAATCTTCTTTGATAACTCGTGTAATGCTAAAGATACATATTCATTCATAGGATCCTTTGAAAAAGATGGTATATCTGTAATTTCTTCTGTTTTTTTTTCATAAGCGACAGTTCCGAATATTTTAGATTTTAATGCCAAATACCTCGATACTAATTCACTATCATTTAAAGAATTGATGATTTTCTCTGCTAATTGAAGACATTTCTGGGTTTTATCCATTTTATTATAAACGTATACAGTATTATGGAAGAAATCCAAAATCAAGAGCTGGTTCTGGAATATATTAATGAAATTGATGAAATTCAAAAGCAAAGGATTGAGTTACAGAAAAGTATAAGAGAAATAGAGAACAACTGTGCTCAAGTGTATAGAGATAAAGTAAATTATCAACAAAAAACTGAGATTCTGCTAGCTGGAATCAAAAAAAATGGAGAAAACAATGATATAAACAAGGAATTTGTTGATGTAGCCGAAGAAAGCATTAGAATAATTATGGGAATCAACTCTGATCAATCACATGAATATGAAGAAACAGAACTTTTCAAAAAGGAATTGGTTTCAATTCATGATCACATCAAATCTCTCAGCCATTCTGTTCGAGAAAAGCGGGAAAAACTGATAACAAAAATCAAATCATATCAGGATAAGAAAACAAAATACACGAAAGTAATTGCAGAATTTGAGGCAAAAGAAAAAATCGAAAACCAGCAAATCAATCATATCAAATCCAAGCTTAGACATCGCCATGAGAATATTGAAAATCAAATTGATAAAGCAATCCAAGCACATCCTATTATATCAAAACTAGAGCTCCAATTGGCAAAAATTAATGAAGAAAACTCACTGTTAACCATGAAGATTAATGAGTTAAAAAACCCCGATACCTCACAGGTAGAAAAACTGATGAAAAAGAACCTGAAAATGAGGAAGAGGCTAAAAATTTGTTAATTTTACCCTTAAATGAACAACAAGAAGTCTTTATCTCTCCCTTTTATTGCTTTTATTTCGATATTTATAATATCGATATGTATAAACTGCTTAGCATTTATTAATAGAAACGAAGTTCGATATTTTGAGCATTTCTTTTTTCCAAGGTTATCTAGAGATAGAGTGATGAATGAGTCATTACTTTTCGACCAATTTTGGGACGAAGAAAATAGCTATGTAAATTTTTCTGTTTTTCCTGCAATAAATGAAGATGATCCACTAGCAAATAATGTGATCAAGTATAATCAAATACCAAAATCCAGAACAGATTACAATAAAAATGATCTCCAAGAAGCAATTAAAGGATTAAATTTGCCTACATGGTCTAGAGGGCATTTGAATTGCGAAGATCCAAAATCTGAAATAACATGCCAAGAGATAATAAATGCTTGGAGCGTTATCAGAAACTGGGAGCAAACTATTCAAAAGAAAGATCCATCTGAGCTAAAATTTATATCTCGTTCCCTAATGGAGTTTGGGACAGCTAATGTTGTATTTACTGACACATTAGCATTCGCCATTGCTTTGTATACTGGCCGTGGCTATTTACCAGGATTAGAAAGCCATATGACAGATCAGGTTTTGAAAACTCCAGAATCCGAACTACAAAAATTGAGATTATCACAAAGAGGATACTATTATCCTGCAGCAATATACATGTGCCATCAAAAGTGGCACAAATCACCAAATAAGCGATCTGAACCATTCGAAGATGATTTTGATTATAGAGCAACTCATATTGAGAAAGTATTCAAAGATCATCATACCCCAGAATATAATATCCATCATTTGCATTATCCAATTTTTTTGTACACAAAACCAGGAATTGGTGATTTTCTCATTAAGTCTTTTGGAACCCATATGAACTACTTCATTGTCAATTATCTCACCAGAATACCAGAACAATTCATTGAAAGAACCCAAGAGTTATATTCTGCTGTTCCATCAGATGTTACAATATTTGGATGCCAACTGCGATATGACAGGCATGATTCAATGTATCATAGTGATTTTGAACTCCAGACAAATAGATTTCTAAAATTTGCTTTTAAAATGCATCATTTGCATGAAGGAAAAGTCAGATTTGTAGTATGCTCTGATAATGAAAGAGCAATTAATGCATTTGCTTCAAGGCTTCCATCAAATACATTTATCGCCCCCGTATCTGAAAGAAAAACAAAAAATAATGAGTATAATCACATAATGGATATGGCTCTGTTGATTGGTGCTGATATGAGGTTGTTGACACATAGATCAACATACTCAATGACTTGTGGACATCGTATCAACCAACCATCTTGGTATATTGAAAAAGAGAGTCCATATATGTTGCACCAGAGAAATAGCCAAGTCATGTTTTATGATCCCCTAATGCATAAAGACGATATTTGTTTGGGACAAACAAATATGCATGTTCACATGGAGTCTAATAATGATAAGCTTATTGAATATATGTTCAACAATCTGGCATTATAAAATGACAATATTAACTTATTTTTAGTTTAAGGCTGGGAATTGGATTAAAGAAGATGTGTTAGCCCATGTTGGGAATTTCTCAGTATCATAGACAGCATCTGTCAAATACATTGTACAAAATGACATTAAAAACACACCCACAATATTGATGAAAGTACCAGATTTAAGGAAATCTTTGGTGGTAATTCTTCCAGAACCAAGGCATATCAGATTTGGAGGTGTTGCGATTGGCAAAATGAAACAAATTGAAGTGGCAAAAGTTGCTGGTAGCATCAAAAGCCAAGGATGATACTTCTTGGCATTCTGAGCAAGGGCAGCTACAATTGGCAAAACAATATTAGCACAGGCTGTGTTTGAAGAAACATTTGACAAAGCTGAGGTAATATATGTGATAATTAAAATTAACACAAACAAAGGTAAGTCTGTGAAACTCTTCAATTTTTCACCAATCCATTTGTCAAGTTTAGAATCGATAAATCCTTGATTCAAAGCAAAGCCTCCGGAGAACAAAAACAAAATTGACCATGGAATCTTATGTTCAGTATAATCCCATTCAAGAATGGGAACCCATTTCATTGATTCTTCTCCATCAATAGTGAGTTTGCTGAGTACGATTTCATTATCTTCCTCTTCCATTCCATCACTTGAATCCAATTCCAAAGGAGCTTTGTACTTTTTATCAGTTTCTTCCTTTTTCAGCTCCAAATCAACAGTTGCTTTTTGATTTTGTTGTTCTTTCTTCTCACTTGGCTGAGGCACATGAATGAAAAATAAAAGAATGGATAAAATCATAGCAACAGTCCCATCAAGAATATATGATGAACCTGTTGTTCCATGAAGCAATGTAGACCATCCCTTAATTTTCAATGATCCAATATTAAGGTCGGCTCTAAAAAGCCATAACAAAGCTAAAGATACAAAAAGAGTCGTAATAACAGTTTCAGCAGGGGACATTGGTCCTAGTCTATCATAATTATCCCTAAATACAGATTCATCAAGATTTGGTGGGAATTTGACCTTTCTCATATATACAAAAACGAAATACATGTACATAATAATCATAAGAAGAACAGACATTGGGAAAGCAACAAAGAAGAAATCACTAAAACCAATAGCTGGTGATTTGGGAAATTGCTTCAATGCTGTTTGAGCAAATATAAGGTTAGGAGGGGTTCCGATCAATGTTGCCATACCACCAATACCGGCTGAAAATGCAATACCCAGGAACAATGCTTTGGCAAAAGGAGCAACCATTTCAGGATCACCTGTAATTTCTTCTAATTTGGCTACAATAGCAAGAGCATTCGGTACCATAGTCAAAGCAGTGGCTGTATTAGAAATCCACATTGACAAAAACCCGGTTACAAGGCAAATACCTAAAAGTAGCAATCTGGGCCTCAAACCAAAAATAATGACTGTTTTCAGCGCAATTCTTGAGTGAAGATTCCATTTCACCATTGCTACACTGAAAATAAAGCCTCCTAAGAAAACAAGTGATGTATCAGTAAACATTGAAGAAGCAATATCTTTTCCTTTGCTTACACCAACTAGTGGAAGCCCTAATATTGGAATAAAGGCGGTTACAACTATAGGAACCGGTTCCAAAATCCACCAAACTGCAGTGATAATAGTTATTCCTAAACATTGAGATGCAGGCTTGGTTTTATCAATAACAACCCAATTAAACAAGAAAGGAATGGCAACTAATAGTGGAACAACAATCTCGATCCACCATAGGACACGTTTCCATGTCGGCTCCATCCAAAAATAATCCAATCAAAAAGACATCGTTTGGAGAATTGTTTGGGCCTAGAAAAATAATGTAGTTATCACAAATTTGGAGATAATTCTGAGGTGTTTAGATATTCTATCGTTTGAAATTGTTAACGTATGATTGGATAAAAGTGTGTGGTCAATTATTCTCTTGACTTCATGTATTCGTAAAGAGCAGATTTTGAGTGGTTTCCTAAAACCTCAAAATCTATAGTTATGGGTTCTTTGCTCATGTTCAAGAATGGTTCTGTAATTTTCAATATCTCAAGAACATTATACCTTACTTCATTTATGTTGTCTATTCTTTTCAGGATATATTCTGCGACACTTCGGTTTTCATATTGTGTTGGCGGCGCCACATTGCGTGTGCGTTCAACAATATCGAAAATAAGTGGATCAACACCTTGAGATATGGGGCTCTTTCCTGCCAGCAAAATGAAGCGCTTCATCAATTCATTTACATGGTTTATCCATGATTTTGGCGACTCGATTTTCTGATATCTTATCTCTTCGCTAAATTTCTTTTCGGAATATTTTGCAATTTGATAAAGAACATCTTCTGGCTGGTTAAATATTAAAGCATTCCCAAATATTGTCTTAATATCATCTGACCATTCACTAATTGATTTATACTTGTTACTAATCAAGTTTTCAAGAACCTGATGAAACCACATTGGTTTTTTTATCATTTCATAATACCCAATCGTACTTTCAGGTACTTTATCCAGAAAATATCGATGCATTGGTTTGGCAGCAAGTTTCCTGGTTATGAGAATACACTGATTTTTTACTGATTCGTTCATTCAAGTTTACAATTGTAAAATTATTAATTTTTCTGTTCATTTTTAGCTATTTGTAAATTCTTCAAATTTGTCTAGCTTTTGTTGTTGGATCACAACAAAGTTCTTGGGATTAAACACGAATATTGGGAAGCTTGGCAATATGAGTGAGTACAGAATTTTATATGTTTATTTACCTAAAATACAAATTGGAAAAGAATACAATACTAGAGGAATTCGGGAATAATTAGTTATTTCCGAATAACTGACATATTCCCGAATAAGTAATGAATTTCCGGATAACTCGAATTTCCGGACGGTTTGTATTCGGAATAAAATGAATTTCCGGATGATC
>Ga0074193_1001867_pt1 | contig 22240 bp, 19 predicted proteins | sample EPASupsiteHSE605_FD_64523 | JGI IMG/M metagenome (GOLD analysis project Ga0074193, IMG submission 64523) | Bioremediated contaminated groundwater from EPA Superfund site, New Mexico - Sample HSE6-05 | ecosystem: Environmental > Aquatic > Deep subsurface > Groundwater > Contaminated ... | reverse complement strand
ACACTTATTGAGGGAAAAACGCTCTGGCAAGAGAAGGTCGGACAGCTTAATTAATCGGACAGGCAACGCCGTCAAAACGGAGTGACTGTCAGATCCAGTCTAAACTAGTACACTTCACGGAAGCCAGCCTTATCCGTGAGCTTGAAAAACGCGGCATTGGCCGTCCGTCAACCTATGCGGCGATCATAGACACCATTTCCAGCCGGGGCTACGTCACCACGGAAAAACGCTTCCTCGTGCCTACGCCCCTTGGCGAAAAGGTTGTCTCCGGCCTCTCCGGGCATTTTTCCTTCATCGAGTACGAGTTCACTCGCAATATGGAGCAATCCCTTGATGATATTGCGGAAGGGAAGGCGCAATACCGCGCTGTTATAGCTTCGGCTTATGACCAGCTTTCCAGAGAGGTACAGGCTTTTGCCAAGACCACGGGCAAGGTCTGCAAAAAATGCGGCAAACCTATGGTGCATCGGGTGAAAAAGCCCGGCAAAGACGGTAAGGGCGGCTATGATTTTTGGGGCTGCTCCGGCTGGCCGGAGTGTGACGCAAAGCATAATTAACGAGAGGACGCCCGCCGATTCATGGTAATACTAATTCGGCGGGTGTATTTTATAAAGTATAAAGCGCCTGCAAACATCTGAAACGCGAAAATCAGTCCTGAATAAAAAATGTTTAATGGTGATACGCAGTATAGGGCAAGCCCTTTTTTTAACTCTCGTCGAAAACAAGCCTGGGATGGCCGGGCCGCGCATTCTAGCTGGCACACGAAGTGTTATTTTTGAGTGCTATTTCTTGTAACCTCTTTTGTTTTTCGTGCTGCTCACTGCGGCAACGAAAATCTTCGCAAAAAGGACAGCCGTTGCTGTCGCTCAGGCTTTCGATAATGCCACACCCCCCGTTTTTTCCTCCAGAACATTTGTGCTGCAAATGCTCTAACTGGGCTTTCAATTGAGTCAGTGATTCTATCTGCTCTTCCACGTTGACGATGTGTTTTTGGACAAGAGTACCCACCCAATCGCAATTTGCTTTCGGGGTATCTCTGAACGCCAAAAGCTCACGGATTTCCGAAAGTGTCATGCCATGGCGGCGACAATGCCTGATGAAGCGTAACCGCTCAATCTCCTTGTCGCCATAAAGCCTATAATTGGCTCCGGTGCGATCCGGCTCTTTCAAAAGCCCTTCCTTTTCATAAAACCGTATCGTGACGACCTTGCAGCCAACCATTTTGGCAAGCTCACCGATTTTCACTTTCATAATGCCTCCATAACTGCCCAATAAACCCTATAGTAAGTATGGGGTTTATTGGTGGTGTCAAATTTTTGCCCTAACGGCGAGTACGCCACGAAAGTGCATCCCCAAAATCACTCATCTGTTCTTCGAGCGAAAGCTAATCTCTATACTCACTATAGAGTCAACGGGATGCAGGCTAGGTATCGCTCATTTTTGCTGAGTCAATTCAACATTTCGAAATTTTAAGAAAATATTTTTCGTGAGAGTTTTACAAAAAGCCTTGACCCTATACTTCCTATAGACATTAGTCTGCACTCAGGGATGATGGCTCACGGAAAAATAATTTGAAAATCAGCTTGACCCTATAGCCTCTATAGACACTAGTTTTAGCAAAAAGATGGATGAGAAGGCAATAACGCCCATCAATCTCAATCATATGCCCGGAGAAATCCATGAGTAGTGTAACAGTAGCGTGCCCTTGCGGTTCCCTGCATCCGACAGGGTTTCTTTGTGAGAAGGCCGCTTCGCTTCTTGCCTCACAAAAACACGATTCATGCGGTTGTTCCCACAACCATACCCAAGAAGTTTACGAACACACCCGCAGCGAATCGTGCAACCATGATCATACGGAACATGACCATACGCATGAACCGGCCCATGCTCACAGTCACGACCACGCTCATGCGGACGGCGGTTGCTGCGGTCATGACCACGCTGAAGCCGCGCCAGTTGACCTCGCCGCCATTGGTGAGGCTTCCGATACCCGCGCCATCTACCGCATCATGAATATGGACTGCCCCATGGAAGAAGCTCTTATTCGCAAAAAACTGGGGGGAGTTCCGGGCATCACCAACCTTGATTTCAACTTGATGCAGCGTGTTCTGACCGTTGACCATGAATTGCCGTCCACGGAACCCATTATCGCGGCCTTGAAAGCTATCGACATGACGCCCGAAGTAATTAGCGCGAACCAAGGCACGGTAGCCATGTTCTCGGTCAACGGCATGGATTGCCCGGTTGAGGAAAATCTGATCAGGGCCAAGTTGAACGGAATGCACGGCGTGTTGGGACTTGAATTCAACCTGATGCAGCGCACGTTGAAGGTGCGGCACGAGCCGTCGGCTCTCCCTTCCATTTCCGAAGCTCTTATATCTCTGAACATGGATGCCAAGCTCATGGATATGGAAGCGGGAGAAAGCAACGTTATTCCCGAACCCAAGATTCCCTGGGGCAAGCTGGCAATCGCCGGTGTTGCAGCCGGGCTTTCTGAAGCCTTTGAGCTGATAAGCGAATGGGGGACAAAGCCATTTGGGGTTGATATCAGAACATGGCAGATAAACGGCTTTGACGTATCGGAATGGTTACCTTTGCTCTTTGCCGTGCTTGCCATCGCTTTCGCTGGTCTTTCCACATACAGAAAGGGTTGGCTGGCTATCTCCAATTTCAACCTGAACATTAATGCTCTCATGGCCGTGGCCGTAACCGGCGCGGTCATCATTGGGCAATACCCCGAAGCCGCAATGGTCATGGTACTGTTCAACTTGTCGGAGGCAATTGAAGCCAAGGCACTGGACAGGGCCAGAAACGCCATCAAGGACTTGCTGGCTCTCGCGCCGGAAAAGGCCACTGTTTTACGGCCTGACGGCGCATGGGTGGAAATGGATATTCGTCAGGTGGCCGTTGGTAGCCGTGTGCGGGTAAAGCCCGGCGAAAAGGTCGGCCTTGACGGAACCATCGTGCAGGGCCAATCCGCCATCAATCAGGCACCCATTACCGGTGAAAGTATGCCGGTTGAAAAAACTATCGGTGATACCGTTTATGCGGGCACCATCAACGAATCCGGCTCGTTCGAATTTGAAGTAACGGCAGCGGCCACGAATTCCACACTCTCCCGGATTATTCATGCTGTTGAAGAAGCGCAGGGAGCGCGTGCGCCAATGCAACGGTTTGTTGACCAGTTCGCAAAGTATTACACCCCCGCAGTGTTCCTGACCGCCATCCTCGCGGCTGTTATTCCGCCACTGTTCATGGGGGCCGAGGTTTACCCCTCCATTTACACTGCGCTGGTTATCCTCGTCATCGGTTGCCCCTGCGCCCTGGTTATTTCCACGCCGGTCAGCATCGTTTCCGGCATGGCCGCGGCCACACGCTATGGCATTCTGATCAAGGGCGGCACTTTTCTGGAACAGGGGCGACTTCTCACATGGCTGGCGCTGGATAAAACCGGCACCATCACCCACGGCAAACCGTGCCAGACGGATTTCGTGGAAATCGGCAACATGGGCGACTACAGAACAACTGCTCTTGCCGCCAGTATTGCCGCCCGTTCCGACCACCCTGTATCCAGAGCCATCGCGGAAAAAGCCGTTGAGAACAAGATTGAGCTGTTGGGTGTGGACGATTTCGCAGCAATTCCGGGCCAGGGCGTCTGCGGCGTAATCGGAGGGCAGAAGTGGTATCTCGGCAATCACCGCATGGTGGAAGAGTTGAAGAAATGCTCGACCACGCTGGAAGAACGTATTTTCACACTGGAAAAAATGGGGAAAACCGTCGTCGCTCTTGTCGGAGAAAAAGGCGTGCAGGGCTTGTTCGCCGTGGCCGATACATTGAAAGACTCCAGTATTGAAGCTATCCGCGAACTCAAGAAGCTCGGCGTCAAGACCATGATGCTGACCGGCGACAACGAGCACACGGCACTGGCTATTGCCGAGCAGGTGGGTGTGGATTCCTTTAAGGGCAATCTATTGCCTGAAGACAAGCTCCGTGCCATTGAAGAGCTTGAAATGGCTGGTGGCAAGGTCGGTATGGTGGGTGACGGGATCAATGACGCCCCGGCTCTGGCCAAGGCCAATATCGGCTTCGCAATGGCGGGCGGCGGCACGGACACGGCCATAGAAACCGCCGATGTTGCCCTGATGGACGATGACCTGCGCAAGATACCGCGCTTCATCTGCCTGTCTAAATCCACATACGCCATTCTTGTGCAGAACATTGTCTTTGCCCTTGGTGTGAAGGCGTTGTTCTTCGCTCTGACCTTCATGGGTCTTGCGACCATGTGGATGGCTGTCTTCGCGGATGTAGGTGCGGCCCTGGTGGTTGTCGCCAACGGGCTGCGGGCAATGCGCAAATAACAGAAAAACCTGCTGGGGAAAACTATTGTTTGTTCTTTCCTGCAATAACCCTATGAAATAGATTCTTCTACGGAGATAGACATGTCACAACAAAAAACAGGACATATGTATTCTGACGCATTCGCAAGCTACAAGGCAAGCGACGGTTACCCCTGCTTGTCAGCTGATTCCAATCCTTGGATAACTCGGCGAGCGCGGAAGTAGCTTTCGTCAACCTCAACTTCGCCCTTTACAGAAGATTCAGCCTCGCAGAAATGGGCCATGCCCTGGCGAAATACCGCCAAATACCTATTCACAGTATCTCGGTTCACACCTGCGATTTGCGCAATCTGTAAGGCATCCAAGTCAACGGCAAAAAATCTCACGATTTAAATGACTTTGGCTTCTAAGATTTTCGAAGGAGTCGCATACTTGTTTTTTTGATATACTTGGCTAAGCCAATCATGGTTGGCTTAGCCAGGCAAGACACCATTTTTATTATTAAAAAGGATGATAGTCTTTAAACTTTAGGTAGTTAAAATGCAGTGATTGTGATATGATTCACTGTGTTTTCTATCGTCAACGCATCATAAGTGACAGGGGGGAGAATGCGTTCGTCAAATTCAGAAATTATGTGCCGTGAGTTGTCAGATCTTCCTATTAAATTGCAAAGTGAGCTTGTGTTTTCAGATATTCACATGGTGCCACGTGATGGTGGAATTTGGCTGATAGAAATAAAAACAGAAAAAATATTTGAGCTACTTTTTTGTCGAGGCGTGCAATATTATAATCCAATAAAATTACAGAAGGTGTGTGATAAAACAAAAAATTCAGATATTGTATTTTATTATCCAACAATAAATTATAAACCATGTGCATTGAATAGCTCTATAGAGTTAATGGATGGACGACATCATTTGTTGGTGTTGCTTAAATGCTTCCCTGATGTTAAAATGCTTCCATTTGCTTTGCTTAAAGACGGAAATAAATTAGAGTTTATTCTTGAGAAAATTCGTGAGGAGTATGGGGAGGCAAGGGTAATCACTTCATGTTAACGATATGCCATTTTTATCCGTTGCTGGCCACACTCGTCCAATCTCGTTCCGTCTGCTATCTACGGGAAGAGGAGGCTGAATTCGACTTTGAGTCGTAGATATTTCTATGGGTGAGCGCAGGGGGGATTTCTGGGGAGTTCGGTGGTGTAAATTTTAAAATTAAACTCCAGAAGTGCATCTTAGAATAATGTTTAAAATGTTATTATGGTCAACATGCAATTAATCATGATGATATGATAGTTGTAATACGTTGTGGTATTTTTTTTGTTTGGAGGTAGAATGAAAAATAAAATAGATGAAATAGATGAACGTATCATATATTGTTTAAGAAAAAATGGGCGTATCACCATGAAAGAACTAGGTGATATGGTGCATCTATCTGGCCAAGCTGCAAAAAATAGGGTCGAGAAGCTTGAAGATATTGGTGTGCTTCAAAAATATACTATAAACATAGATTGTCCAGTTTTTGGTTTCAAAATTCATGCACTCATACGCTTGCAGATGGAAAATTCAAACCTTAGCAATTATGAAAAAAAATTAAAGAATGACAGGTGCCGCATGATACATTGCTACCAAGTTACGGGAGAACAATGTTATGTCTTTGATATGGCATTCCTTGAGATTGAAGATCTACATTGTTTTCTCAAGGATATTGAAGAAGTTGGTCGTTGTGAAGTAAATCTTGTTTTAAAGAACATGCAAGATTTTGAAGACTAAATACATTGAAGTCCTGTTCCTTTAAAAAGTTATCCCCCCATCCGAGCTGTCATAAAAAATACTGCCAGAGGATGGGGGGCTGTCGGGGAGTTTTCTCCGTTCAGATGTGTCGAAATCAGAAGCTGTAGTCTTCTCCGTCATTAGGCATGAAGACTTTGTTCCATATGCCGCGCTCTGTCAGACGTTCACGCATGGTTTCCCTGGTGATCGAAGCATGCGCCACATTATCCATATGGCTGATAATGATATTGGACTCAGGGCAAGCGATATAAACTTCATTGACATCATTATCGTCCATAATTAGCCGCCCTTGGTCAATAAATTCTGCTGCGCAGGCATTGAGGATGATAACATCGGGATTGAATTTCGTTAGCGTATCGGCCACTCCCGAATACCAGATAGTGTCACCAGCAACGTATAGTTTTTTTTCATTCTGGTGCTCAAAGATTACACCGCAGGATGGCCCACAAGGAATTTTTGTTCCGTGCAGGCCAGGGGTCTTAATAAGTTTAATGTCATGGAAAAAGGAATTTTCTGACAGTACGCTTACTGATGTGAAACCTGACCGCTTCAGAATCTCGCCATCATCTTCACTCTGCACAAAAACCGGAATATTTTTATCCATAGGAGCACCAACTGTGCCATCGGCGGCCATGTCAATATGGTCCGGGTGAACATGGGTCACGATGTAGGCATCGACGCCTCTCAAGATTTCTTCAACGGACATTGGCAAGTCGCACATGGGCATGGCAATCTTGGCTTGCTCTGGATTGCAATAGCGAAATGATGGGTCAGTAAAGGGCCCCATGCTGCCTTTTTCCCCCAACCAGGGGTCAGTCAAAAAGGTTTTTCCTGCATAATCAATGCGAACCATAGCACTCCGAATTTGCTTAATATTCATAAGTCACTCCTTAAAAGTTGTTTCCCGCACTCATTGGTGAGGAAATGTTTCTGATTAAGAGTGACCTTATCATTGTGGTTTTTGTGGATACAGGATCTAATTCTAAATTAACGATGTTTTTTCTTGAAAAAATCAAGTGAACCCCAACTTCCCCCTAGTATCCGCTGTTGACCCTCCCTCAGAAAAGTATGCCATTGAAAAGTTAGTGATCCTGTAAAAACTGCGCTCCGGTTCTTCACGGACGTCGGATGCACAATCTCTGACTAATGGCCTATTATTATGGGCCTGAAAGATGTTGCCAAAGTCATACGAGAAGCCCCAGAAGAAACAAAGATCATTGCTTCCTATCTGGACGCTGTAGATCATGCAATGGTTGGCAGAAAAGAAGTCCGCCAGTCCATTAAGGTTACAACCGCACCTTCAAAGTTGTTATCCCCAAAAATGATGACATGTTGAGATTTTAAATCAAATGTAGAGGGCTCAAGCAGCCCCCAAATTTCGGGACACTACATAGGATCGTCTCAGAAAACAAAAAAATCGTACGCTAGGTCCGTCGTTGAACGCGCACTCAAAGGGGAGCTCTTTGCTGCTGCCGAAACTTTGCTGGCGTACAACCCGCTTCACGCTTGAAAAACTTGCTGAAATTGGTCGCCTCTTCGAAGCCCAGCTTCTCGGTGATTGCTGCGACGGTCAAGTCCGTATGCACGAGCAGGCGCTTCGCCTCCAGATTGATCCGTGCTGCGATGAAGGCTTTGGCTGTCATGCCCATCGCCGCTTCCACTGCGCGCGCCAGGCTTTTTTCAGTGTAGCCAAGCTGGTTTGCGTAGTTGGCCACCTGATGCCATCTGGCGAAGTGTTCTTCCACGAGTTGCTGGAACCGCTTGAAGCGCTGTAGCGCTGGGGAGACCACGGACTCGAGAGCAGGCTGTTGACCTTGCAGAACGGAGAGCCGCGTCAGAAGTGCATGGAGTTGGTGGCGCAGCAGCGCATGCACGTCGTCGAGTGGGGCTTTGAGCTGCGTATCCTCGCGCATCTGCTTGATGGTGCCCATAATTACCAGCAGTTCATTGTTGCTCAGCACGATGTGCTCCGGCAGCTTTTCCAGATCGACGGCGAGCTTGAGGTCGCGAGGCGTTGTCAAAACAGGTAAGACGAATTCCGGACGAAACAGAACACTCCAACCATCCCAATCTTCATTATGTCCGTAATTATGAGCCTGCCCCGGCCGCAACACGAGCAATGATCCCGGCTTACAGGAGATCGACTTGAAGTCGACCACCTGAGTACAGACGCCTTGCGTGACGCACACCAAGGTGTAGAACTCGTATCGATGCGTAGTTTGCATTTTCTCCTTGCTGCCCCGATTCCGCAGGTCGGCCATGGCAAAAATTTCAAGGTCGAGCCGGTAGGGCGCTCGCGGTCGATAGCCTAGATACTGAATATCGGCATTCACCGTCGTAAGCCCTGACGTGGATCGCGCAGCCTTCGCGGTTCGATATGGTCCTCTCTTGGTGTTAACTGTCTTAAAAGTATCATTCATTGTCAGATTATTACCTTTAAATTAGTTCAAACATGTCTAATAATGACCATATCAAATCAACTTTAAAAGGACAAGCAATGAAAGCAGATATCAGAAAGATTACCGATACCATCCTCTCGCTGGAGCGAGGGATAAATGACCGTTGGGGCAAGGGCGATGTTGATGGCGCGCTGGAGGTGTACAGCGAGGATGTAACCTATTTCGACCCGCTCACCGAGATGCGGCTGGAAGGCCGTAAGGCCGTTGAGGCGTATTTCCGCCAGTTCTTCGAAGGCAAGCTCAACGTCTTGCGCGGCGAAATGCCCAACCCGCAAATCATCGTCAGCGATAACGGTGATCTCGCGGTACTGAGTTACAACCTGCTCAATTTCGTCGGTGACGGGCAAGGCGGCGAGAAGCAGGGAACCCCCTGGAATTCCACCCAGGTCTATCGCCTCATCGATGGAGAGTGGCGGGTAGTACACGTGAACTGGTCGTTCACGCGCCATCCGGCCGCCATGCAAGGTTTGATGGCCTGATTTCTCGCAATGAAATCAACATCTGCCGAAGTTAGCTCGTCGTCTTTTCCGAACCGACAATATGGCCGGGCTACACCCCGGCACTATCCGCATCGAGGGCGGCAAGATCGTTGAAGTTCGGTTGTTTTCTGGCGATCAAGTACAAGAAGACATCTTCTGGGGAAAGTGAGCTACTGCCCATCACGTTGCAAAGCGCATCCTGCGCTGATCGGCTAATACGAGAAACGGAAGCTGGTTGGTCTGCAATGGCAACCAGCTTCCGTTTCTATTGAGCGGATCAAGGTGAGTACCATGAAGTTGGCCAAAATCGAAGCGAAGACACTGATACAGAAGTCAAAGATCCCCTCTATAGACTATGTAATCAATCCGTATACCGGCTGCATGCTGGCGTGCGCCTACTGCTATGCGAGCTTCAGCGGACGATTGGTTGGGGAGCCTGTCAAGGAGTGGGGAAACTACGTCTATGCAAAAAAGAATGCCGTGGAGTTGGTGCGTAAGGAGCTTCACAAAATGCCGGACTCCAAGCGTCTCGGCACGATTCTGCTCAGTTCGGTCACCGATCCTTATCAAGGCTTGGAACGCAAGTTGCGAATCACGCGGGGTATTCTGGAAGCATTGGTTGAAACACAATATCCGGGATTGGTTCGCATACTCACTAAATCCCCTCTGGTCCTGCGCGACATCGATCTGCTCAAGTGTCTACCGCATATGGAGGTCGGCATGACAGTCACAACGACCGACGACCAAGTGAGTCGCTGGCTGGAGGTGCGTGCACCAAGCGCATCGCGACGCATTCGAGCGTTGACCGAGCTTCACTCATCCGGAATATCCACTTTTGCATTTGTCGGCCCGCTCTTGCCGCACTTCGTCACGAGCCCTGAGCGTCTTGACGAATTGTTCCGGCGACTGGCTCTGACGGGTGTTCGCGAGGTCTATATGGAGCATATCAACCTCAAGCAATACATCCGCGAGAGAATGAATCCCGTGCTAGCCCGCGAGCCGTTAGCTATACAGGAGGCATACGTCCAGGCTCGCACCAAGGGTTACCGTCACCGACTGGATGGTACAATTGTCCCATTGCTTATCAAACACGGCTTGAAGCTGCGTTTTGAGACAGTCGTCTATCACGACGAGTTCCAGAACCTGACCACCACCAAGCCATCGGTCTCAGCTTAGTCTTGAGTTGATGGTTTGGTGCAACCCCGTGCTTTTTGCTGACGATGGCGTGCACAGTCGGGACAACTATCCCCCTTATTCAGACTGTCGATTATCCCTCGGCCGGGTTTTTTTCTGGCGCATTCCAGCAATTGTTCCAACTGCCACTCCAGGTGGACAAGTGATTCTATTTGCATTCGCACATTGACAATATGTTTTTTTACCAGAGCATTGGCAAATTCACATCTTGCTTGTGGGTTATCTTTGTAAGCCAAAAGTTGACGAATGTCGGACAATCCTATGCCGTGTTGGCGGCAATGTTTTATGAATCGCAGCCGTTCAAAATCTTCGTTCCCATAAATTCTGTAATTTGAATTGGAGCGGACAGGAGCATCCAGCAAACCTTCCTTTTCATAAAACCGTATCGTGACAGTCTGAATCCCAGATAATTTTGCCAACTCACCAATTTTCATTATTTTCCCACCATAAAAGATATTTGTTGGATTACCTTGACCTTATAGTGACTATAAGCATTAAAATTTTCAAAAGCTAGGACTGGCTGTGGCGTTAGCTTCAACACTTCAAATGCGAATGAGATCCCCATGAAAAAAGCATCTATTGGCCTTGCGGTTGAAGGCTTACCATTCATTCTTTTGTGCTCTGTTTCCGCCCTGATATTTTCGCTTATTGGCTGCTGGCCGTTGACACTTGTTCTGCTTGTAGCCACGTGGTTTTCCAGCCATTTTTTTCGTGATCCTGAAAGAGTCGTTCCAATCGAAGAGGGGATTGCCGTCAGCCCTGCGGATGGGAAAGTTGTTAAAATTCAGGAAGCACCAGAGCCGTTTACGGGGCAACCTCGTGTTTGCATCAGTGTCTTTATGAATCTGTTCAATGTGCATGTGAACAGGATGCCAGTAACGGCCAAAATATCCGCTATTACCTATTATCCTGGGAAGTTTTTTAACGCCTCACTGGATAAAGCGTCCAAGTACAACGAACGGTGCGCCTATTCCATTGAAAGCTCGGATGGAAATTTTGTCATGGTACAAATTGCGGGATTGGTGGCACAGCGCATCGTGTGTCGTGTCGATGAAGCGGATGAACTAAAACGCGGTGAACGCATCGGCATGATTAAATTTGGCTCCAGAGTAGACCTGTATCTGCCAGAAAATTACTCCCCAATTGTTTCAATAGGGGAGAGTGTGTTTGCCGGACAAACTGTTATAGCACAGAGGAAACATCTCTGATGGCAGGCAATGACGCAATCTCGCTAAAACACGAATTAGACGGGGGAGCTATCGATCCCTGCCCGGATGATATGCTTGATTCTGTTGACCGCCGCATTCTCAACATTATCCAGAGTTCATTTCCGCTAGAGTCTCGACCCTATGCCGTTATCGGGCGGGCTGTGGGTGTGTCGGAGGAAGAGGCTTTTTCCCGCGTCCAAAAAATGAAGGGGCGGAAAACCATTCGTCGGATTGGTGCAAATTTTGACGCGGCCAAGCTCGGATTCAGGAGTACGCTCTGTGCTGCAAAAGTGCCGGAGGCAAAACTGGCCGCATTTGTGGCCGAAGTTAACGCCCACCCTGGCGTTACCCACAACTATCTACGCAGCCACGAATATAACGTTTGGTTTACTTGCATAGCACCTTCATGGGAAATGCTTTGCGCTATTGTTGACGGCATAGCAGATAAAATGGGCATTGCCGTTCTGAACCTTCCAATGACCAGACTATACAAGGTCAAAGTGGACTTCAAAATGGAGAAATAGCAAGCGGATAGTAATTCGACTTACTGTTAAATAGGAGAATTTGAAAAAGAGCGAACAACGCTAAGTTCGCCGTTACGAGCGAATTGGCAATGAAAAGTCTGCCCAAGCTGCTGCGCACAGTAAGGCATTTAACATCAGCATACTGCACGTTGTATGTCTTTGATGCCTATGTGCGTTGACTCTTGAGAAATGGATCAGCTATTTCTCTCTTGTGGCTTTTATAACCGCTTTGTACTTGTTACAGGCGGTTTTTTTGTATGGAGCTGCATCGTTGCGGTGTGCGGAAAACTCCAAAAGGAGTTTTTGTATGGATAGGGACAAAATTGAATTGGAAAAATTAGAACAACTTTGCCGTGAAGTGATTAGTGGGCTTTTGCTCACATGCGAATCGGAACTAATCAAGCATGGTGGAGAAATAAAGGGTCTACCATCTGCTGCAATGGCCGTGAGAGAATCCATCCTGACTTTTTTGGCTCTGATCAGTCTTGAATAGCATTCCTCACAATTTAACCCGTGCCGACATTTGTGGGCACGATAATCTGCATTAGCGACATCCCTGGCTGTCAAACAAATTTCACCTACTCGTCTATTATGTCTAATTATGGCAAATCGACGAGTAAAAAGAGTCCATATTTCGGCGAAGTATTACGCGCTTACAGGATTGAAAGGCAGCTCACACAAGAGCAGCTTAGTGAGCGTGTTGATGTTTTGCGAAGTTTTATCAGCTCGCTTGAAAACGGTACAAGACAGCCAAGTTTTGAAATGATATTTCGACTTGCCAAAGCCTTGGACATAACCCCTGGAAACCTGCTTGATCCTGTCGCGGAGAAAATGGAGCAAAAGTAGTCACCGCTCCATATTCTGCTGTTGTTTCTGGGCTTGCTCTTCCTCCAGCTTTGTCCCCAGCCGCACTATTTTATTTCCCTTCACTTGTGGGTTTTTCCCCCACTTTTTCTTTGCATACCGGACGGCGATATGCCGGACGGCGTCATTGCTGCCCGAAAAGAATATCTCCTTTCCGCTGTCCATAATTCTTCCGCCGTCGGGCAGGGAGAAGATGACGGTTCCCTTGCGGTCTATTATTGCAGAGAAGTGGGCGGCAATCTGCTCCATGCGCAATATCGTCAAAAGCTGCTTTTTGCCCTGGCAGCTCAGGTTTTCATTCTTCAAGGCGGCTACTTCCTTGGCTGCGTATTCTGCCTGGATTTTTGAATGGTTCTCTGCGAACTTTTCCTTGCTGTGCTGTGACCATGCTTTTGCTCCAGTGGATTGCTGTTCCCGCTCCGGCTCCGCAGTCTTCTGTTGGGAACGCAAAATGGCTAAAGCGATTTCATTGCCCTGATCAGCTTTATATTGCAGGAAACCATTCCATGAAGTGAACGGAACCTTTCCACGAATTTCTTCACGGGAAGATTGAAACGGCAGCTCGCCCCTTGCTACTTCCTCGGCTTCATGCTTCCAGGCCAATTGCAGCAAGTTACGGCGGTTTTTTTTAGCTATGTTGAGCCGTTCCAATTCACGGCGCTTGGCCGCCCATTTTTCTTTGATCGCAACAATAGCAGCGCCTTCCTGATCCTTGACGGTGGCCAAGCCTGATTTTCGTTTTTCAATGCCTTGTTGGTATTCCGCATACAAAGCGCCGCGTTCTGGAGAACGATGCAAGGGGGGGGCCTGATACCGGCTTTGCTCTGGTATTTTTTCCAAGTTCCGCGTTGGAAGGTACCCCCCGAACTTTCCCTCCAGCTTTTTCAGTGACAAGGCTCTGTCTACTGCGCTGACTTTTACGGTATGCTGCTGATTATGGCGATCAGCCAAAATCAGACCGTTCCCACGTGGTTTTATCACCAAGCCATGCCGGGCAAGCCCCTCATGAAGTGTTTGCCAATCCGTTGCCACTGTCAGAAGATGTAAAATGATGTCTCTGCGGCCCTTGGCATACGACTCAAATGATTGCTGGCCAGTATGGGTTTCAATGAGCGTGGCTTTTTCGCTCAAAGGTCGTTGTTTGTCTTTAGTTCGGCCATTATCTACAGTAAGACCATATTCCCGCTCCAGTTTTCGGCATATTTCGTTCCGCTTCCAGTAATCGCGGAATGGTTCATGCCGAGTATATTTCTCCGGGTGGATCATGCTGTATGCTATGTGCATATGGAGATTGGCCGTGTTTTTGTGGACGCCGCAATGTCGCTGATGCTCGGCATATCCCAATGCGGTGGCAAAGCGTTCTTCGATGGCCCTGAAAAGCGCTGGCGTCAGCTTAGCCTCGTCCTCGGGGCGGAAGCTGATTATAAGGTGATAGGTCTTGCCCTGTCGGCTGCGAGTGTTCATGGCCTGAACATCTATGACTTCGGCAATAGCCTCTTGGTAATCATCGTCACCAAGGCATCCGGCACACCAGTGCATGAGCCCTTTTTCACCTTCATGACCGACGCCAGCAATGTAGTCAGCAAGGCGGGCATAGTTATCACTTTGGGGACGGATGCCTATTTTTTTGCTGATCATCGTATGGCCGCTATGGCTTGCTGAACTTCCCGCTGCCGGGCGTCCAGTTCATGTAAAAGACGGTGAACTGTCTGCCTGTCCGCGCCATTTGCCAATGCCTGTTTCACCAGCCCGCCAAGTCTGCCGAGGTCGCCTTTTAGCCGTCGTAATTCAATCCTTGCCTCCTGATGTTCCAGGCTTGGGACGGAAAACCCAAGGCACACCCTTTTGCTGAACGTGGAAAGGGACAGCCCCGCCTTGCGGGCCGATGCTCTGATCTGTGCGTGTTCCTCTGGGGTCAGATAGGTTCTGAGAATCAACTTTTTGCTCGGCACAAGGAGCCTCCTGAATTCTGGAGGCTCCTAGGCCTGCATAGTGACGATAAACGAGCCAAGCGTAGCGCCTGCCACGCTCCGGGTCTGGGGAATGGTATTTGCCCACGGCTTTCCAGTTCAGTCCGTGCCGGGCGATCTCTTCCGCAAGTATCCATGTACCCCAACGCTCATTGGTGGCTGGGTCGAGCAGTAATAGCGGGTCTATGCCGTAACGCTCCATCCACCATGAGTTTATCTGCATTTTGCCAACGTCAAAAGACAGGCCAGCCGCAATCGCCCTTTGTATGAGCTGTTCCGCTTTCTCTCGCGTGGCAGGGGAATAGGATCTTCCGGCTATATTGACCGCAAAAGGGTTTAGGCCGGATTCCTGAAGGGCGATAGCTTCCACCAGTTGGGCGGGCGGCTCTGGCTTGGCGTAAAGTTCCGCTGCAACTGTTGGCGTATGCAGACAAAGCAGAGCTACCAGCGTGAGTATTTTTTTCATTGGGCCAGCCCTCTGATTATGCGTTGAGCGGAACGCGAATAAGCAGCCCCGCAGGGCAGGGCAGGAATGGAGCCACTGAAGGTGGGTACACTTCCTCTGTCCTGTCCTCTTAAATGCCAATACAGTAGCAGAGGTAAAAACATTTAGAAATACAGCTGCATACATTATGCTTATTTATTCTTGGCTATGGCTATGGATTACTGTCTATGCTTGGAGATGCTGAATTATGGATATGCTTCATCTGTGTATGGGAAAATATGCCTCCGTATTGCTATGGGCGGTTGTGTGTAAAAAAACGCCGTCTGTTGACGGGGTTTTGCTGCTGGCTTAGAGAAATATGAACAATCTCAAGAATCCTTGACTGTTTGATAAAGCTGCCACTTTAGGCACAGGCATGATTCGCCAATTTGGCAATAGCCTGTTGCCAAATTGCATAACACGATAAGATCTATGAAAAATGACAAATTAACCCTGCTGCCGCAGGGGTATGACGATCTCCTGAAAAACCTGAAAGCGCGTGTCCACAAGGCGCGTATGTCTGCCGTGCTGGCTGCCAATGCCGAACTCGTTGCCCTGTATCTGGATATTGGGAAGGCAATTCTTGAGCGCCGAGACGCGGAGGGGTGGGGTACAAAAATTATCGAAAGGCTGGGGAAGGATCTCCGAGGAGCTTTCCCTGACATTAAAGGCTTTTCACCAAGAAACTTTAGATATATGCGGCAGTTGGCGCAAATTTGCGCGGACACTCCAATTTTGCAACAGGTTGTTGCCAAATTACCTTGGGGCCACACAATCACCCTGATCGAGAAGCTCAGGGCCGACAATGAGCGTCTTTGGTATGGGCTGCAAGCTATCGAGCATGGCTGGTCACGATCTATTCTGCAAATACAGATTGAAACTCAGCTCCACGCCCGCCAGATTGATGCCATCAAGGTCAGCAACTTCAAAGACCGCCTGCCGGAGTTGCAGTCGGACATGGCGCAAGAAGTCCTGAAAGATCCGTATATTTTTGATTTCTTGTCTGTCGGTGATGAAGCACATGAGCGCGATGTCGAACGCGAATTGGTGAAGCATATCACGGAATTTCTGCTGGAGCTTGGAAGCGGATTTTCCTATGTAGGCAAGCAGGTGCATTTGGAAGTGGCCGGGGAAGATTTTTATATCGATCTGCTTTTCTATCACCTCAAGCTGCGTTGTTATGTTGTCATTGAGTTGAAGGCCGGAGCCTTCAAGCCAGAGTATGCGGGCAAGCTGAATTTCTACTGCTCGGCGGTGGATGATCTCTTACGCCACGAAAACGACAATCCGACTATCGGGTTAATTTTGTGCAAAAAGAAAAATGGTCTTTTGGCTGAGTATGCTTTGCGGGATATGGCGAAGCCCTTAGCCGTATCCGACTATGCGCTGACTCGTGCTGTTCCAGAGGATTTAAAGACAAGTCTTCCGACTGTTGAGGAGATTGAACGAGAGTTGGAGCAAGGATAATAAACGTATTTTTAGTGATTCTGTGATGACGATGGTTGAAGATGCGGAAAAACTGACAAGTGAGGGGATATGCCATCTTTCGTTCCCAATGGCCCCGACATTCCTGTCGAATTGCTTCATGCACATGAGCAGGGCAACGTTGTTTTCTTTTGTGGGTCTGGGGTAGGCGTTCCCTTTGGGATGCCAGACTTCAAAAAGCTTATTTTAAATATATATACTGAAATTGGTTATAACATGCTGGCTGAAGAAAAAAAGGCTTTTCAGCGGTATGAGTTTGATCGTGTATTGTGGATGTTGGAAAAACGTCTTCAAGGTTCAGGAAGAATTCTTAGAAAAAGTCTACATTCAATTCTTGCTTGCAATAAAGAGTCAACTACGCATGAAGCTCTTTTACAACTTGCAACGACAAAACAAACAGAACAAAGCTTAAGAATAGTCACAACAAACTATGATCATATGTTTGCTGAGGCCGCTAACAGGCTAAATTTAAATATAAAAAGCTATCAAGCTCCGATATTGCCATCTGCTAAACGAAGTCGATGGAATGGGATAGTTTATTTACATGGTTTTTTGCCGGATAATACTGAAGAAAGGGCACTGGACCATCTGGTGTTGCATAGCGGTGATTTTGGGCTAGCATACCTTAATGAACGTTGGGCCTCTCGCTTTATCACCGAACTATTCCAGCACTATACCGTTTGCTTTGTTGGGTATTCGATTAACGATACGATTATGCGGTATATGATGGACTCTCTAGCAGCAGAAGCTATGCTCGGAGAAGTACATAAGGTAAGTTATGCTTTTGTTAGTGCAAAGCCAGGAAAAGCTAGCACTGTAGAGAAGGCGTGGTATGAGAAAGGTGTAGTTCCCATTGTTTATGACGTCAAAAAAGGGGAAAGAAAACATCATTTCCTGCATAACACGCTTCGGGCTTGGGCCAAGGCTTATGGTGATGGGCTAACCGGTAAACAAATGGTTGTTGTGGAGCATGCACCATATAAGCCTTCAGGAACGGACAGAAAAGAATACCCTGTAGGCAGAATGCTTTGGGCTTTAACAAATTTGCACGCTGCACGGTTCTTTGCGACCCTCTCGCCGCCCCCTCCCCTAGAATGGTTACAGGTATTTATCGAAAATAATTACTCGGAAGATGACCTGCCCCTCTTCGGGCTACCATTGGAATCTCCCAAAAGAGAGCTTAAATTTAGTCTATTCAATCGCCCTGGCTCATACCAGACATCTGGTTGGCTAAGCATAGTTGCCACGCAAGCGATGGCTCGGCCCAAGAGTGACGAGATTATGGAGGCTATGGTTCAGTGGCTTTTAAAACATCTGAATAGCCCAGATCTACTTTTTTGGATGGCTTCTCGGTTTGCGAAAGTCGGCCCCTTGTTTCCTTTTCATCTTTCACTTGAGCTTCACAAACAATGGGCGCAGGAAGAAAAAAAAGTTTATTTGCAAAAATACCCAGATGCTATTCCTGAGCCACGGATGCGCCAACTATGGGAGTTATATTTAGCTGGCGCGATCAAAAGGGAAAGCTCGAACGGGTTTGGCTCCTTTTTTTATGAGGGGGCTCGACCATCGCTTTCATTATTAGTCAAAGACGAATTACTTAAGCTACTTGAACCTAAAATCGAGGTCAAAAGGCCCGGGCCATTTTCATCGCCGCGTGGTGATGAGGAGCTTGCGAAGATAACAAGCGTAATTGAGCTTGATATAACACTGGCTACAGATGATCCATTTTACAATGGGTTTGACGTTTTTTTGGCATCTTTCGATGAAGATCTTGTTGGACTTCTTGATGACTTTGTAGGGCTTTTACGACGGTGCATGGAACTGTCTGAGGTCGTTGGCAAGGCCGATTATAATTTTGATCGCTCTGCAATATATCAACCACACATAGCCAACCATCCCGATAATCGCCACTCCAGAGCTTGGACATGGCTAATTGAGCTAGTACGGGAAGCATGGTTATTGCTGCAAAGGAAAGACCCTGTTCGAGCAAAGGAAACCGCGCTTTCTTGGTTCAATTACCCGTATCCTGTCTTCAAACGATTAACATTATTTGCTCTCAGTAATAACGAGGCATCTGGAGATGAAGTATTTACATTATTAGCTTCAGATGGCTGGCAATGGCTATGGTCAGGAGAAACAGCAAGAGAAGTTGAAAATCTCTTAGGCTCCCCACGTCTACTGTTAACAGAAGAACAGAAAAGAAAAATAGAGAGTATAATTCTCCTCGGCCCGCCTGATACGATGAAGCCAGAATCTGATAATTTGGATGACTGGTTGAAGAAGAAGGAAAGGTGGAGAGATGGGACACTATTTACCATTGGTGGTTGCTGGCCGCTAGGAGCAGAGGCTAAGAAAGTTTTTGAACAATACCTGGCATCTGTAAACGAGAGCATAAAGCAGCATGTAGCGCCTTCTGCGCCTGAAGCAGCACCTCAAGATGTACCAGAATTATGCGAATGGTTATTAAAATATCCAGAATTTACTCATTATGGCGATGATTGGAGTAATAGATGCACTAAAACGCCAAAAATTGCATTGAGCGCTTTAATTAACCTTGTTCAGCAAGGGAGATTTCTGAATTATCGATGGCACCAAGCTCTTTCGGAATGGGCGCGACTAGATGATATAGATACCGTAAAAGTTTTATGGCAGAGTAGTGCGGAAATTTTAAGCCAGCTTGATTCAGATAATCTCAAGATGATCTCAGATGCTCTGGGTTTTTGGCTTGCCAAAGTAGCATCACTAAAACTCTTTGTGGAAGATATATATGAAGAATTGTTTATCAAGTTAAGTCTTTCTGCTCTTGAAGGCTTTAAGGTGAAAGAATTTGAAAGCCGGAGCATGCTTGTTAAAGGTTCTCATGAAATCGCCCAAGCTTTTTTTGCTTATCTATTGTGGATAACGCAAAATGGCAAAAGTGTAGATTCAGTTCTTGAGTTACTAAAAATAGTGTGTGATGTAAGATACCCTGGATTGCAGCCAGCAAGATGGATGATCGCAATGAAAGCACCATCGATGCTCGAACTCGTTCCCGAATTTACTCGAAGTTCCTTGTTACCTCTTTTCGACTGGCAAGGTATAGCAGAGCACGGCGAAACAAGTGAAGCGCTCAATGCTTGGGAAGGATTTCTGTTTGCACCAAGTATGCAAATAGAGCTTATTTCTGAATTGAGGCGTCAATTACTTGATACTGCTAAACATTGCTCGTTATTTGAAGACGAGGGGGTAAGCTACTCAGAATTTTTAACATTCTCGGTACTTAACTATGGTGCAGATCTATATCCTATAGTGGCATTGCGAAATGCATACGAAATGTTGAACGAAAAGGCTTATGGGGCGGCAGCAACGGCAATATGGAGAGCTGTGACAGGAGCTGGTGACGATAAAAAAAGCTTCTATATCAATCGGGTCTCTCCGTTTATAAAGCTGATATGGTCCACGCGGACGAGCCCTGTCCAGCAAGCAGGGGAAAAATTTGCTCTCATATATCTTGAAATAGGAGATGATTATCCTGAAAGCATAAATGAAATTAAGCCGTTGTTACGATTTACGGAACCGCCGTCTTTTCTCCTCCACATGATAGAGCAAAAGAGTTCTACATCTCCCGAAATTTGCCTAAATCTTTTGAATTTAGTTGTAAATCGCAGATATCCGCTTATTGGGTACTATCTGGATAGAATTCTATCGGTAATAAGAGAACAGCAACCCAATCTAGCCTCTGATTCACGTTTTTTGCGACTTTTAAATTTACCTGGAAACTAGAAATAAGCTGTCCAAAAAAGTTTGCTTTAAAAACAACAAGGCAAATAGTGGTCAATAATATTGCCTCCAGGTTGATCTATGTACTATTTATTAGTGCATGACCAAGTCATACTTGGAGTTCCCCCAATAGTCTTTCCCCTCATTGGCCGCGCCGGGGGCGCATGTCTTTCAACTCTTTAATTATGGCTAATTCGCCATAATTAAAAACAAGCAGAAGGTGAACGAACATAATCAAATTGGCTTCCTTCCTTTTCTCTTTCTTAATTTCTTGCCTCTTGGTCTTTATGCGCGACACCTACGGGCCAACTATGCGACACTTATTTTTGTGGTGCTGGCATGGCAGGTGAATAAGTCACCGGCATGGGCAATTGGGGGCAGAAATTTCGATTTTGACGGGGTAGGTAAGGGCAAGAATGGCCCAAAAATCAGAAAACGGCCGCGCGGCCAGACTCACAAGCTCTGTTATGCACGTCTGCCGGGGCTGTTGTCGACGGGTAATCCGAGTTCCGTATTTGTTCGTCGTCGGCACTCGTCTGGATCGAGGTCAGCAATCATATATTTCGCGCACGTCATGTTCCAGCGCCGTGTCTCTTCATCACGCTTTTCTTGCTCTGCGCGCGAGCGTTGGGGCTTGAATGAGAATGAGTTGCGAAGCCCTATGGTCATTCGCCGCATCAAGTCAGATACTTTACGATGGGCTTTCATGGCCTTGCGCTGTAGCCTTTTGCTGGCTCTGGCCCTTTCCCTCTGGAGCATCGGCCCAAGGTTCAGAAATTCAAAAAAGAGCGTGGTCACAACGCGGATTGCCCGCAGGCCCACATAGTAGCCCTGGTCGTTGATGGCGCGGGGCTGCTTTACCTTCATAAAGCCCGCCTCTTTCAGCAGGGCAATAGCCCGTTCGCACCGGCGCTGGCCGATGCCGGAATCACGGACTATGGTTCGCATGTCTATGTCGATGAAGCCATTCTCCAGCGTGGGCGTACCCAGGCAGAGCGAAGCAAGATCAAGGTGGGACAAGATAGTCTCAATGACGATCTGACACGCCTCGCGCCGTTCTGAGCGCATTTTTCGCTGCGGGTGGGATTGGAGCAGCTTGCACTTTTTAGGATGGTAGTACCACGCCTTGGCCCTCTCTGCGGCCAGTGACAGGATACGCGGCAAACCGCCTTTGCCTTTTCGGATAGGTTTGGCTGGGGAAAGCCTGGGGTGCTTTGGGTCATGCCCGCAACGGTTGCCGGTCATATTTCCACCCCGTACGGGGAGAAAACCCGGTCATGCTCGAAATCCGCTAGAAAAGTGATTCCGTTGCCATGCTCTAAATAGGCTAGAAAAGCCCTTTGGACGCAAAACAGGGGTTTAAGTGCTTTTTTTACACCTAAACCCCTGTAATTTATGGAGCCAGCTGCGAGAATTGAACTCGCTACCTGCTGATTACGAATCAGCTGCTCTACCAAGTGAGCTAAGCTGGCAAATGCCTGTTTTGTAACACTTTTTTTGTCACTTTTACTGTGACTTTCTACTTTTAGCCAGTTGACAAGCTGGTCTATTACGAATCAGCTGCTCTACCAACTGAGCTAAGCTGGCAACCGACATGAAGTGCCAAAAAACAGGGCCTTTGTCAAGCGGATAGGTCTGTTCGGCTTACGCGCATTCCACCACGAGGGGGATGACGTGCAGCTCG
>Ga0074193_1001866_pt1 | contig 22254 bp, 17 predicted proteins | sample EPASupsiteHSE605_FD_64523 | JGI IMG/M metagenome (GOLD analysis project Ga0074193, IMG submission 64523) | Bioremediated contaminated groundwater from EPA Superfund site, New Mexico - Sample HSE6-05 | ecosystem: Environmental > Aquatic > Deep subsurface > Groundwater > Contaminated ... | reverse complement strand
ATGTCGCCGCAGGCATAACAGAGCTTCTCGCTGAGCCGACCTTTCATAAGCGCGCCGTCCTTTCTAATTGTTGATGCTTGCCGCGGTTTTGAGCATTAGCGGAATAATTCGGTCAATCTTCTCGCGGGTCATCCGGCTGCTTGCGCCGGAAGTACCCAGCGAATACCGGCAAACGCCTTTCTTATCAAGGACGGGAACGGCCACGCACCTGATATGCTCACTGAGCTCGCCGTCGTCAATGGCCCAGCCCTGCGCTCGGACGCGTTCAATTTCAGCGTCAAACTCCTCGGCGCTGCAAATTGTTTTGTCTGTATATGATTCAAAGGTAATTCCGGAGAGCATCTTTGCCTTTTCTTCCTCGGTTGCAAATGCCACAAGGCATTTGCCGACAGCCGAGCAGTGCAGCGGCTCGCTGTTCCCGATTTTGGCGTTGACGACCAGGAGCGAGTCGGACATGGTCTGTTCTATGACGACCGCCTTGCTGTTCGCGCATACGCATAGGTGTACGGACTCGCGAATTTCCAAGGCGAGGCGGTCCATCAGAGGCTTTGCCTCGGCTATGACGCTGTAGTTTTTGTAATACTGCTCCGAGAGCTTCAAAATGGCGGGACCCAGCTTGTATTTCTGAGTGTCCTTCGTCTTTTCCACCATGTTGGCCTCAAGGAAGGTATCCAGGATGCGGAATGCTGTGCTCTTGTTTATGTCCAGCGCCTGAGCAAGCTCCGTTACCCCCACGCTCTTGCGCGTTGCCAGAAACAGCAGGGCTTCTATGCCCGTTTTCAACGACTGGCTCATGGCGCCCTCCTTATCAATTCAGGATAATGTCCCTTATCTTCCCTTCGCTTCCGTAATCGCGTATAAACTCAACGAAGGCTTTATGCCCCAGTACCGTTTCGAGAATGCTTTTATCGATTTTCTCCAGTATTGCGGCAAAATCCTTATGTGTTACACTGCTGATGTCCTTCAGAAGCTCGCGGCTCTCCTTCTGGCTTTGACTCCGGTGCGGGGGATAGCCGCGTCCTGCCTCGTCGCAAAAGAGCTTTTCGAAAATATATCTGAGATTGATGTCAGCCGCCCAGCTAAAGCCCTTGTTCAGCGCCAGCGAGACACAGTTGCCGCCGTTTATCTGCGAAAACAGCCATGCGTCCAAAGGGTCGGTTATATGCCCGCAAAAGACCCCCGGATACTGCATTGCGGACAGCAGGAAGCCCATTCCCGTGCCGCAGCCGCCTATGGCGAAGTCCGCCGCTCCCGTTTCCAGCGCGAGCGCCGCAATTAGTCCGGTGTGGATATACGTAAGCTCCGGTTCGGAGCCCCCGTCGGTCATGCCGATGTTGAAAACCTCCGCGTCGATTTCCCGCAGGGCTTCGATTATATAAGGGTTTTTATCCCTCGCTGAAACTTCACTGATGACTGCAATTCTCATATTTCCTCCTTATGCACTTTTCTGCTTTTTCGACTATGTCCCGCGCCGTCAGATGAAAGCGTTCCTGTAAATAGTCCTGCGTGCCCACTTCGCCGAAGCTCTCAAAAACCGCCACGCGCTCCAACGGTACGGGGCATTTTTCCGAAAGCACCTCGGCAGCGGCGCTTCCCAGCCCGCCGACGGCGTTGTGGTTTTCCGCCGTCACAACCGCGCCGCAGTTTTGTGCGGCTTTGACGAGGGCTTCCTCGTCCAGCGGCTTAACGGTGTGCATATCCAGAACCGCCGCCGTAATTCCCTTTTTCAGCAGTATTTCTCTCGCTCGAAGCGCCTCGAGCACCATAATCCCGCAGGCAACAATTGCGACGTCGCAGCCTTCTTCAAGAATATTCGCCCTGCCGACGGCAAACTGCGCGCCGTCGCTGTATATGCGCATGACCTTGCGGCGGCTTGAGCGCATATAGAATACGCCGTAGGTATCCGCCATATGCTTTACCACCGTCTTATAAATAGCGGTGTCGGCAGGTTCGATAACCGTTACGCCGGGGATGGCGCGCATGAGCGCCAAGTCCTCAAAAGGCATATGCGTCCCGCCGTTTCCCGTTGCCGTAACCCCCGCGTCTCCGCCGATGATTTTCACGTTTAGCTTTTGGTAGGCGCAGGAAAGGAAAATCTGATCGAAAGCGCGCCGGGTGGCAAAGGTACCGAATGCGTGGAAAAACGGAACAAGCCCCGTCGCCGACATTCCAGCGCACATACCGACTGCGTGCGCTTCCATGATGCCGCAGTTTATGCCGCGGTCGGGGAAAGCGTCGTAAAAGCGTTTGGTACCCATGGAATACTGAACGTCGGCGTCCACCGCGACAATGCGCGGGTCCTCCCGCGCCGCCTCTATCAGCGCGTCACAGTAAGCGGCGCGCATTTCACGCTCATCCATTGTCGGGCTGTCAAGCAGAAAGTTCATCGTTAAGCCTCGCATCAATATCTGTTATTGCTTCTTTTGCCATTTCCTCGGTGACGACCATGTAGTGGTTGAATCCCTTTATCTCCGCAAAGAAGCAGCCGTGCCCCTTCTCTGTGTCGAGTATGACGACGGATGGCTTCTTCGAGCTTTTTGCGGCAAGGAGCGCGTTATAAATCTCGCTCACATCGTGACCGTTGACCTCCGCCGCTTGAAGTCCAAACGCCGTGAATTTTTCCCGCAGGCTGAAGGGTCTGCAGATGTCCTCGGTAAACCCGTCGAGCTGGCGCCTGTTATTGTCCACCAGAAGCACAATGTTTTCAAGCTGCCTGTGGGCGATGAACTGAACCGCCTCCCAGTTTTGCCCCTCCTGCAGCTCGCCGTCGCCAACCATTGCAAAAACCGTGCTGTCTATGCCCTGGAGGCGGTTTCCCATTGCCGCGCCGACGGCGAGGGAAAGGCCCTGCCCGAGCGAACCCGTGGAAAGGTCAATGCCCGCCGTTTTCAGCCTGTCACAATGGCTGGGAAGGCTTGTTCCGTTGGCATTGAGCGTTTTCAGGAGCTCCTTGTCAAAATAGCCGCGGTAGGCGAGGGCGGCATAGAGCGCCGGTCCGCAATGCCCCTTGGAGAGCACAAACCAGTCGCGCTCGCGCTTTTTGCAGTCGGCAGGGTCGATGTTGAGAATGTCCTTGTACAGCACGGCGAGCGTGTCGCAAATTGACATACTGCCGCCTATATGCCCGTAACCCGCCGCCGCCATAGCCGTTATTGTCAGCTTCCGGATTTCAGCGGCGGCGGTTATTGTCGCTTTTCTGTCCATGTCTATCTCCCTCCGTGCAGAAGATTTCCTATAAACCCGCGTTTTTTTGGCAGAGGCTTATCCTCGTACGAGTCGAGGTATACTTCGGAGCCAAGCCTTGCCGAATCGACCGCCGCCAGCGCGAATTTGAGCACTTCCCTGCCTTGCCGCCCGCTGAGAACAGGCTCGCGGTTATTTTTTACAGCGTCTGTGAAATCGCGTGTGGAGGCCTCAAAGGAATCCGCCCAGTCGCTCTTCATGTCCCAGAACTCCGTCAGCTTGCCGTCGCGGTACATGATAACGGGCGCGACCTCGGGCAGCATGGTGGCCGTGCAACGCGTTATCCATATGACGCCGCGGGAGCCGGTGATTTCCACCCGCTCGTCGCAGGTATAATACTTGCTTTGAACATACATATCGTCGGAGCTCATAATATCCCATACGCCGTAGAGCTTTTTGCCGCGGTGCTTCCACATGATAACGGCGGGAGAGTCGTTGTATACACCGGGAATCACCGGCGTTTTGTCTATCCATGCCGAAACCTTCTCCACATCGCCCAAAAGGTACATAACCGTCGAGAATTTGTGGTAGCCGTCGTCAAAAACTGTGGGACCGCCGCCGGAAAGTGTGGAGTTGAGCCGCCAGAGCCATGACTTGGGGTCGACCTCCCAGCCGGTTTCCGTGACGGCTTCCGTCTCGGGATCGCCCTTTTTCGGCTTGCTGCCGACAATGGGGATATTGCGCGAGGCGAGGGAGGCGTTGTTCATCTTGAGGCGTATGCCGACAGGCTCGCCGATTTCGCCGTCGTCCAGCAGCTTTTTGGCAAATCGGTAAGGCGGGTAGAAAACAAAGTTTTCAAAAACCTTGAGCTTAACGCCGTTTTCATCCGCGGCTTTTATCATCTCGTCACACTCGGCAAGGTTTAACGCCATGGGCTTCTGCACGGAAACGTGCTTGCCTGCCCTGCACGCCCTGACCGTGTACTCACAGTGGAGATGATGGGGCAAAAGCAGCTCGACAGCGGTTACTTCCCTGTCCGCAAGCACTTCGTCAAAGTCCCTGTAAATTCTGGGAACTCCGTGCTCCTGGGCAAATTTCTTCGCGGCGGACGCATTTGTATCGCAGACTCCCCAAAGCTCAGCATCCGGATTGTCCTTATACCCGGCGGCGTGGAGCGTGGCAATCCTGCCGCAGCCGACAAGGACGAATTTCATTTTTTCCATGACATTTCCCCCCTGCTCCTCGGAGCAGCTCTCACATACCGGCCGTCCTCCCGCTTCGGAGCTATACGGTTTCCTCCGCCGCTTCACGCTCATACTTTTCGCGCTTACCGTCCATATAGGAAGGGATGGGAACGTCCCACCAGCCGAAAGCCTTCCCGCCCGAATTCGGGTAATCCCTGCAGACAGTCACATTTATAAGCGCAGGTGCGTTTGATCTGAGGGCGTCCCTCAGCGCCGCCTCAACGCTCTCCTCCGTACTCCCTTCATAAGCTTTTATCCCGAAGGAGCGCGCCAGAGCCGCAAAATCAGGGCTGTAGCTTTTTCCGTCACGAGTGGTGAAGTCGTTTCCGAACACGCATTTTTCGCCGAGAACGTCCATTTGTAGGTCGCTTATCGCAAGCCAGCCGCTGTTGTCGGCAACAACTATTACAACCGGTATGTCATACTGGGCGATTGTCGAAAGCTCCTGAACGGTCATCAGGAAATCGCCGTCGCCCATAAGCGCGACAACGGGCTTTTCCGGCGCGGCGAGCTTTGCTCCGATGGCGGCCGGAACCGTCCAGCCCATGGTCGAAAGGCCGCCCGTCGTGAGGTTGCAGTAAGGCTTTTTATAGCAGTATTCCTGAAACAGCTGCGCCTGCGTGTTGCCGGACGAGGTGGTGATGACCGTGTCGTCGGGAAGCGTATTCTGGAGCACGGCAATGAGCTGCGAAATGGTTATCTTCTCCGTTTTCGCTGCCCTCACACCGTCAAGATAGGTAAACCACTCATTTCGAAGGCGCGTGATTTCGGTAAGGTACTCGGCATTGATATCAAACGCGGGGTTCATATCCAGAACCGCGCTCAGAAAACCATTCAAATCCGCTGTGACAGCAACGTCCGGTTCATAGTTTTTGCCGAGCTCGCCGGGGTCTATATCGACATGGATAAGCTTTGTATCCGGAAAATTGAAGGCAATTCCCTTTCTGTAGGAGCAAGTAGTCTCGTCCGCAAAGCGCGTGCCGAGAGCCAGAATCACATCCGCCTCGCGGCTGATTTTAAGCCCGACGGCAGTGCCTTTCGAGCCGGTGTGGAAGCAGTATTGCCCGTGCGTCTCCGCAACCGTACCCTTTGCCGCAAGCGTCGTTATGATAGCGGCGCCCCACTTTTCGGCAAGAGCAGCAGCTTTTTCGCCCGCCCTTGCGCCCAGCGCGCCCGCGCCGAGCAGTATCAGCGGACGCTTTGCCGTCTTCATAAGAGCTATGGCGCTCTCGACTGCGGCGGTATCGGCGCAGGGCTTAAATACGTCGCTTTCCCTGGCTCCTCCTCCGATTTCACAGTCGCAATAAGCACATTGAACGTCCATCGGCAGAGTAACGACGCACGGACCGTGCCGCCCCGAAAGCATCTGACCGAAAGCGCGCTTCATAATTCTGGGGAGCTGACGAACGGACTCCGCGCGCCAGCTGCGTTTTGCAAGCGGCTCAAGACTCCTTATGACGTTGCTGTCCTGATAGCGCTCAAGCTCCTGCAAAACTCCCACGCCCTTCATATGCACATGCGTGTCTCCGCACAGCGCCAAAAACGCCGTTGAATCGGCATATGCCGTGCCTAAGCCTACGCTCAGGTTGAGCGTTCCGGGACCGATAGACGAAAATACGGCAAGCGGTCTGCCCTTGATACGGAAATATCCGTCGGCAATTGCGGCTGCCGACTGTTCATGCTTAACCTGTAAGTATTTTATATTGCCCGCGGCCTCTTCTTTCCTTACGGCGTCAAACAAACCCAGAACGCCGTGACCCGGTATTCCGATTATATACGGAACGCCTTCATCAACAAGCTGTTTAACAACGATTTCCCCGCCTGTATACTGCATTTCGGCAACCCTCCATACCTTGATAATATAAGTGTATATAGGTCGCATCCCTTTTTCAATAGTTTTTGAAAAAGGGGTTGCGCGATGAGCAACCAAAATATTCGTCGTTTACCGTCGCCGCCTCGGTTTGAGCAGAACCTCGACATCCTTTGGCTGCCTCAGTCGGAAGCGCGAACCTATGCAGGAAAAAGAGCAGCCGTAAGCTGCTCTTTTTCTCAAATCGTAATTATTTCTTTGTTCCCCAATTTTTACGATACGTAAATCGGCAGGTTTTCGATTGCCCGCGCCATTACCGTGTCGGTTTGCTTCTCCGCGCTCTCCTTATCGCGGTTGAGCAGCGCCGTGTAAAGATCCAGCTTGATTCTGTACAAGGTCTGGATTCCGCTTTGTTTGCAGAAGAGCGACCACAGATAGACGCTCTCCGGACGGAACGAATGGTACATCAGCGGCAGCAGTACATTTCCGGAGAGCACAGCCATTTCATGATGAAAGCGGAAAACCTGCTCCGCCGCTTCATCATTGTCCTTTGCATCCTGAATACCGTCAAGGAGCGGAGCAAGAGACGAGAGCTCCTCATCCGTCGCTTTTTCGACCAGAAGCCGAACACAAAGGCACTCGAGGGCGTCTCTCGTCTCCAGCAGGGACTTGACTTCGTTTTTCCGCATGGCCCCGCCGTTATAGCGCATTATGGCCACAAGAGTTTCAAGGGTGCCTTTTCGGCGGTAATCGCTTACGAAAACGCCCTGACGCGGATGAATTTCAACGAAACCCAGCTTTTCCAATTCCACGACACCGGCGGAAATCACCGGTCTGCTGATACCCATCCTTGCGGAGAGTTCCCGCGCCGCAGGCAGCTGTTCTCCCACCTCCAGCTCACCGGAAAGTATCATGTTTTCGATTTGCCGGACAAATAAATCAGTTAAAGACAGGGTGCTGATTTTCTGAAAACCCATAATATCACCAATTCTATTTCTGTATGTGGTATTACCACGTTATTTACCGTATAATATTATAGCAGATTTGCTGTGCTGTCAAGGTTAGCGTTGCTAAATTGCCGAAATTATAACAGGCACCTTGAACTTTATTTTGATAGCGTATATCATTTATATACACAATATTGGTAATACCACAAATCAAAGGAGGAGTTACATGGAAAATCAGTTTGATGTGATCGTGGTCGGCGCCGGCAACGCGGGGCTTGTCGCTGCCGCCACAACCGCGAAAAACGGACTAAAAACTCTGCTGCTCGAAAAACACAATCTACCAGGAGGCTGCGCTACAAGCTTCAGGCGCGGACGTTTCGAGTTTGAGCCGTCCCTGCATGAACTGGCGAGCGTCGGCACGGCAGAAAACCCCGACCTGGTATACAAAATCTTCGACGGGCTGGGGGCGAAAATCGATTGGCGCTACGAGCACAATACTTTCCGCGCCATTGTCAAGGGTAAAGACGGCTATGATGTGACCCTGAAAGCCGGCGTCGAAGCGTTCTGCGATTCCATGGAAAAGGCCGTGCCCGGCTGCAGGGCCAGCGTAAGTGCGCTGTTCGACCTTGTAAAAAAGAACAACGAGGCGCTGGCGTACATAACAAAAATGAAAGGCAAGCCCAACGGCCTGACGATGCTGCTCAAGCACGGCGACTTCATGCGGGTTGCCTCTCACCCCGTGGAAGACGTTATGAAAGCACTGGGTATGCCCGAAAAGGCGCGCAATATCATCAACACCTACTGGGGCTATCTGGGCGTCCCGACCGACGAGCTCAACGCCATGCATTTCCTGAGCATGCTCAACACCTACGTTGTCGACGGCGCAGCCATGCCGTACAGGCGCTCGCACGAGCTGTCCCTGTCGCTTTCAAAGGTTATACTCGACTCCGGCGGACAAATCTGGTACAACAGCGAGGTCACAAAATTCCTTTACGACGAGGGCGGCGCGGTACGCGGCGTCGTTGCAAACGGCAGGGAGCTTTTTGCAAAGGAAGTCGTTTCAAACGTAATCCCTCACAACGTATTCAATATGTCGGACTTCGGCAAAATCCCTGAGACAGACCTTAAGCTTGCGAATGCTCGCAAGTTCGGCATTTCCGTTGCGACCGTGTATCTCGGACTTGACTGCACGATGGAGGAGCTGGGCATCGACGATTACACAGTGTTTATTATGGGCGACGCCAACCCCCGTAAGCAGTACGACAACCGGGAGCGCGACGGAGTTTACATTGTCAACTGCCTAAACAAGGTTATTCCGGACAGCTCGCCCAAAGGCACCTGCACGATGTTCTTCACGGTTCCCGTGTTCGGCTCCGACCTGCCGAAGGAGCTTAGCCCGAAGGACTATAAAAAATACAAAAACGAGATAGCGCTCAAGTATATCAAGGACTATGAGAAGCTGATGGGGATATCCGTCATGCCGCACATTGAGGAGATTTCTGTGGCGACACCCGTCACGTTTGCACATTATCTCGGCACCCCGGAAGGCACGATCTATGGCTACATTCTCTCGGACTGGGACAATCTTCTTGCCCGCATCTCCTGCGAAAAGGACGAATACACCATTCCGGGTCTAACTTTCTGCGGCGGTCACGCCTTCCGCGGCGACGGCTACAGCAGCGCGTACGTCACCGGCGATACGGTCGGCAGGCGTATAGTTCAAAAGATAAAGGGAGGTAACTGAGATGTCAAAGCCGAACATACGTTCTTTGAACAAAATGGACTTTCTGAAGGTCGTCCCCACAAGAAAGCGGAAGATAAGCGAAGCTCCGCTAAAGCCGCTGCCTCCGACCTACGCCTACAAGGCAAATGAGCTTGCATCCGCGCTGCATCCGAAGTGCCAGTATCTGCGGGTAGCTGAAATTATTGAGAGCGCAAAGGATACAAAAAGCTTCATTCTTGTCCCGGACACGGAAATTGGTACCAAGGCTCTGGCGTATTTCAGCGCCGGTCAGTATCTGACTGTCTCCCTGACTGTTGGGAACGCCGTAATAACGCGTCCGTATTCTCTTTCCTCATCTCCCGGGGAATCCCTTGGGGGAAAATACATGCTGACGATTAAGCGGGTGGACGACGGTCTTGCGTCTCAGTATATCTTCGATAAATGGGCGGTAGGCACGAAGGTGACGGCGTCAGAACCTCTGGGCGTGTTTACCTATGAGCCTCTGCGGGACGCAAAGCGGATAATCGGTATCGCCGGCGGAAGCGGCATCACGCCATTCCGGTCGCTGGCAAAGGCGATTGCCGACGGCGACGAGGATGCTGAGCTTACCCTTATCTACGGCAGCAGGACCAAGGCCGATGCGCTCTTTCAGGAGGAATTTGAAAATCTCGCTGCCGCCTGTCCCAGCTTCAGGCTGGTGAACGTACTGAGTGACGAGTCCGCCGAGGGCTGCGAGCAGGGCTTCATAACCGCAGAGCTAATCAAAAAGTACGCACCTCGGGATGAGGACTATTCGCTGTTTATATGCGGCCCTCAGGCCATGTACGATTTCGTTGACAAAGAGCTTGCCTCGCTGAGTCTGAGAAACAAATTCATCCGCCACGAGCTTTTCGGCGAATACAGGAACCCCGCCCGTGACAGCGCCTATCCGGCGGGCAAGGGCGATAAATTCGAACTGACCGTGATAATCTGCGGTGAGGAAAAGAAGCTTGAATGCAGCGCCAACGATTCGCTGCTCGTTACAATGGAGCGCTGCGGCATCGCCGTGCCCGCTCATTGCCGCAGCGGGATTTGCGGCTGGTGCCATTCAAGACTTATCAGCGGTGACGTTTACGTCCCCGAATCCGTGGACGGACGGCGCTTGGCCGATCTGGAGTACGGCTATGTCCATCCGTGCTGCACCTTCCCGCTGAGCGACGTCGTCATCGACGTGCCGCCCTTCCAGGCATAAACAGACCGCAGAGAGCCGCGCATAGTGCGCGGCTCTCTGTTCTTGGCCATATATCTGAGCCGGTCAAGCTTCTCGCAAACGCCTTTATTCGACCCAGTCCGGAAACGGAAGCATGGCTGTAAACCAGTCTATAAGCAAGTATTCATATAATCGAGTGAACAAAACATAATGCTGCCGCCCGCAAGGAAAACAGACCTTTTTCCCTGCGGGCTTGTGAAATATTTGATAAGAATAGCATTTATCTCTTTTCTTTCTTAGCTATTTATACTATACTTAGGAGTAGACTGGTTTTATGAAATGAGTTGGGAGACAAGTCCCGGTACAGAAAAGCAAATATGGAGAATAATTGGAGGAGTACAAATGGCAGTAAGACAAAACCTGATTGAGCTATGCGAAAAGATGGCTCACGGCCACTATGAGATCAACGAAGATTGTGCGGAGTACAAGACTTTTGAAAAGTGGATGACGGATGAACAGATAAAAATCCTCATGGCGATGGAACTTCTGACTCCGGCTCTCCCTGCGTCCGTTGCATACGACATCGGCGAGTCTGAGGAGAAAGTCACGGATATGCTTCGCGAGATGGCGGACATTGGCGTTGTACAAAGGATTGAAAAGGGCGGCATGGAGCTTTTTGTGCTTCTGGTTTACGCTCCCGGCGCATTTGAATTTATGCTTGTTAACAATGAGTTTTGCGAGGCTCATCCCGAAGTGCCCGTATCCTTCGCCGGACACGCGACAAAGAGCTATGCAAAAGTTATTCACAATATCCCTATGGGCGCCGGTGTCATGCGCGCTATCCCGGTCGAAAAGGCTATCCCAGTTAATACGGAGCAGGTAAAAACTGACCGCCTGAGCACCTACATCGAAGCAAATAAGAATCATATCGCTATTCTCCCCTGCCAGTGCCGCCGCGTTCGCCGCTTCATGAATGAAGGCGCCGGTGACCTTGAAGGCGGTGCAGATCTCGAAACCGGTATGTGCATGTTCCTGGGCTTCGCCGCCGACATGTTCATTGCCAATGGCAAAGGCAAGCAGATTACCAGCGATGAAGCCTATGAAAAGCTTAAGTACTTTGAAAAAATTGGCTGTGTCCACCAGATAACCACCCTGCAGCCCGGTAAATCGGTTGCTATATGCAACTGTCTGCCCGGTACCTGTCTGGCGCTTGGTGCAACTCAGTACTTCAACACTCCTGACGCTTCCCGCAGCAACTATGTGGCCGAAGTCGACAAGGAAGCCTGTGTCGCCTGCGGACAGTGCGTTGAATACTGCCCGGACAACGCCCTTAAGCTTGGACAGAAGCTATGCACGGAAAGCCCCATCGAATACAAATTTGCGGACCTTCCCAGAGACACCGAGTGGGGTTCGGAAAAGTGGAACCCAGATTATCGCGATAACCGCGAGAACGTCGTCCCCACAGGCACCGCTCCTTGCAAGACTACCTGCCCGGCTCATATAGCCGTTCAGGGATACATAAAACTTGCCTCTCAGGGAAGATATATTGAAGCGCTTGATCTTATTAAGAAGGAAAACCCGTTCCCGGCAATCTGCGGACGCATCTGCCCCCATAACTGCGAGAACGAGTGTACCCGCGGCAGCTTTGACGAACCCATTGCTATTGATGAGATAAAGAAATTTATCGCCGATCAGGAACTCAAGCTCGATGGTATGTTCATCCCCGAAAAGCTACACAATTACGGCAAGCCCATCGCTATCGTCGGCTCCGGCCCTGCCGGTCTCTCCTGTGCATATTATCTCGCCAAGGACGGCTATAAGGTCACCGTTTTTGAAAAGGAAGATAAGCCCGGCGGCATGATGATTCAGGGAATTCCCTCCTTCCGTCTGGACAGGGGAGCCGTTAATGCAGAAATCGAAGTCCTGCGCAGGCTGGGCGTCGAGTTCAAGTGCGGCGTTGAGGTCGGAAAGGACGTCACGCTGAACGACCTTCGCAAGCAGGGCTTTGAAGCTTTCTATATCGCTATCGGTGCTCAGGCCGGACGTAAGCTGGGTATCGAGGGAGAGGACGCCGAGGGCGTAATTTCAGGCGTTGATTTCCTGCGCAAGGTAAACCTTTGCAAAAAGATTCGCATCTCCGGCAATGTGGTGGTCATCGGCGGCGGCAACGTGGCAATAGACGTGGCTCGCACCGCTGTACGCATGGACAAAACAGAATCCACCAAGATGTACTGCTTAGAAAGCGAAAAGGAAATGCCCGCCCTGCCGGAGGAGCAGGAGGAGGCAAAAGCCGATGGTATCGAAATTAACAACGGCTGGGGTCCCAAGAAAATCGTTGTCGAAGACGGCAAGGTCACAGGCGTTGAGTTCAAGAAGTGCGTTTCCGTGTTCGACGCGGATGGTAAATTCGCTCCGAAGTATGACGAGAACACCACCATCACCGTACCGGCTGACTATGTTCTCCTTTCCGTCGGTCAGTCCATCGAATGGGGCGGACTGCTGGAGGGCAGCAAGGTCGAGCTGGGACGCGGCAACACCGCTGTCGCCGACAGCCTTACGTATCAGACCGCGCAGCCCGATGTTTTCGTCGGCGGCGACGTCTATACAGGACCGAAGTATGCTATTGACGCTATCGCAGCAGGCAAGGAAGGTGCAATCTCCATCCATCGCTTTGTCTGGGAGGGCCAGAGTCTGACCATTGGACGTAACCGCCGCATATTCAAGGCACTCGACAAGGGCAACCTTGATAAGAATGCAATCGTTTCAGGTTATGACAATACCCCGCGCCAGCGTCCTCTTCACGATGCACAGAAGGCCAAGAGCTTCAGCGATGACCGCATCACCTTTACCGAGGAGCAGATGCGGAAGGAAACCGCTCGCTGCCTGGGCTGCGGTGCGACAATAGTCGACCCGAACAAGTGCATCGGCTGCGGCGTCTGCACAACAAAGTGCAAGTTTGACGCTATCCATATAAAGAAAGTGTACAATGTTGAAAGCGTTGAGTTCTTCAGCAGGAACGAAATATTTGAAAAGTATGCAGATGAGCGCAAGCACAACATCGCAGTCCGCAAAGCCGCGGAAAAAGCATAAGAACTCGAAGCCGGGGGCATATCTGATTCAATATCAGGTTGGCTAAAGGCCTTCGGAAAACAGAACAAACGAGGATCTGGGAAGCTGCCTTCCCAGGTCCTCGCAGCTTAGTAAGGTAAGCGTGAAACGAACCGATACCTTCAGAGTCAATAAGGTACATTAAGCTGCGCAAACTGAAAACAGCACATATCAACCGTTAACTCGGCTGATATGTGCTGTTCTTTTGGTGCGGAGGCAGGATTTGAACCTGCGGCCTTCGGGCTGCGAGTTGCGGAAAAAGCCCTTATTCTTAGCTCTCGCACTTTCCTGTAACTGTTGATATTTATTGACTTTATTAAATTGGAGCTTTCTTGTTATTTGGCGCACAAATTCGGTTTTTGAGAACCTAGTGCGCTTAATCCGACATGTTGTTTCGCATTGGCAAACGCCAAAAAACTGTTGCTAGTGGCGGAAACAGCTGAAGAGTATGATTTGCCGACTGGTTTGTGTCAGTCATTGTCGCTTGCCGCTACGGTCGGGGTCTTCCGCTTCAAATATCGGCTAGTACTTCCTCCACTTTCGAGCAATGAGTAATAAACTTCAGCTTTATGTCTTCAGCGGCGTTTTCCATAACAACGGGGCACCCGACAATATCCAGCATTTGCAGATCGTTGTAATTATCACCTATAGCCATAACGTTTTTAAGCGGTATGTTCAAAGTCCTGCATATGCTCGACAGCCCCATGCCTTTGTCAGAAAGCGTAATATCTATCCATCTCTCTCCTGATACCGCAACTTGATAATTGCTGCCCCACAGATCCTGGAGTTCTCTGTAATAGCGATCTGACCCTTTCTCACAATAGGCTGTCACTTTCAGTATGTCCTCCGGTACTTTCTCCGGTCCGTCAACTTTTACGACATTGTAGCCGATGCCTTCCAAATGCTCAGTCAGATTGATTTTCTTGGGGCAGATGTAATCCGTGTTCACTCCGGCAACTACCAGTTCGAAGCTGTCCCGTGAAAGTATACAGTTACATAAGTTCTCTGCCTGCAGGCGAGGCAAAACGGTCTTTGAAAGAATCCGTTCCGAAAGGATACCGCCCTTATCAGGACCGAAGATTATTGCTCCGTTATTGCATATGTAGTAAATCTTGTCAGCAATCGGAGCAAACAACCGGCGCAGACTGCCGTACTGCCTGCCGCTGGCAGGGCAGAACAATACTCCCTTTTTTTGCAATCTGGTGATTTGCTCAAAGACTAAAGGACGGACTTCCTTTTCTCCTGCACGCAGCAGCGTTCCGTCAATATCGCAGGCAACAAGCTCAATCATTATATAGGGTTCCTTTGCTTTCTCAGTTTAGATCATTATAATACCAAACGGCGCCGATGTCACGAATTACGCCAAAGTCTGCCACTCATAAAATGAGTTTGAATTTTAATTCCCTGCGGCTAATTACCTCTTTTGCAGCCGGTGCAATATATCCGCTTGTCTTTCCGAATTTGTTCGGCAAAAATTTCTGTTCTCCGACTTCGCTCAAATAGTCGCGAGTGCCTATTCTTTTCATCGGAGTCGGACACAACTCCGTCAGAATTTCAGCAACAGCCGAGCATACCCCATACTTTTTATCGAAATTCAAAGCGCTCCTCGGCGTTTTACAAGCATTGACATATTATACATATCGTTGTTATAATAACATGCGTGAACTTAGTTATTCCAACAGATATTTGCAGTGCTTTTGTAACCATATATTGATACTTCATTCGATCTGTCTTTTCTAAAGGAAACCATGAAAATTCAGGCTATAGGGTGAGGCCGGAAACAGCTTTGCCTCCCATTGCGGAAAGAATGAACCATAATGGCTCAGGGATACCTGGGCTTTGACGGTCAGTCTTTCGCTGGCTGTATTTTTATGTCATTTTATATGCCGGAGGCCGAATTATGAAAAGAAAATCCCTTGCGCTGATGTTCCTTGTTTTAACATTTGTGCTGTTGGCGGCCTGCACGGGAGACACCAAGCTTGATTTTTCCAATGTGGATTATTCGTCAAGCATTTATAAGCACATCAACAACGGCGGTGTCGCCGACGAAAACGGTCTGCCCTATGACGTTGACGCAATAACGAGCGCCACGCTGACAGTAGAGGGACCCGGCGTTGTCGCGAGCATACCGCTTTCCATGCGCGAATTGGAAAACCGGACGGAGGGTCTTTCCCGGGGCGTCTATTCCGACAAATCCGGCAGATACATATACGAGGGTATAGACCTAGCCTACTTGCTGCGCGATATGGTCGACGGCGACAGCGGCATAATTCTCACGGACAAGGCTTACCTTGTGGATTTGAAAGACAGCAACCGCGAGACCATTGCAACCTTTACGCTGGACGATGTGAGCAAAGCCTCGGCCGACGGACGGCCAATACTCCTTGCCTACGGTAAAGGCACCAGGGACGGTACGCTTGCCGCGCCCTTTGTTTTTGACGCCGTTAGCAAGTCGGAACACTCGCTCGGCTATATTGCCAAGCTCAAAAATGACGACGGCTGCCTGCGGCTGGTCTACGACCTGAAATCCTACGGCGACAACAAGGACTATAAGAGCTTTGACAACGTGGCATATGTTTATGTCCGAGAGGCCTCGGAGCCGGGCTTCAAACACACGGAGGCAAGCGGGGAAGCCTATGGCGCATCCGAACTTGCCGACTATATTATTTCCTTCCGCGGCGACGCTCTGGGGCAGGAGATGGACTTTACCGTGAAGCAGCTCGAAGCCCTGGCACACTACGGCAAGGACGGAAATCCTGTCGAGGGCGGTATCGGGTATTCCGATTTTTACAGTCTTGCCAACACCACTTACTGGTATGTGAACGAATATGAGGGTCTTGACCTCTACAAGCTCCTTAACTATCTCGGCATGGACAGCGCCGAGGATATGGGTACGGCTGAGGCAAGAACCACGTTGGTGAGCTTTTTGGCGGCCGACGGCGTGACAGCGGCCGAAAGCTTCTCTGTGGACACACTATCCTATCCTGACGCCTTCGGTTTCTATAAGAAAAATGCTGCGGATGTGGGCGACGGCAGCTATAAGCCGACCAACGCCGACCTTGTTAAAACAGGCTATCCGGTACTTCTTGCCTACGGAGTAAACAATTATCCCTATACAATCGGCAAGTCCGATAACGGCTACCTCTCGGGGCTTGCCAACAACGGCGGACCCATGCGCGTGGTCTTCGGCAAGACCCAGTATAATCACGCCAACGGCTCCGATCAAGTGCAGTATCTGAGCGATGTTATCGTTGGGAACAACGTATATTACAACACTCACAAATACACGGACGATACGGCGCAGAGTGAGCTCGCGGACAATAAGCTCTCTATCCATGTCAACGATGAGGACGGCAAGACCCTGACCGATACATCTATGACTGTGGGTGAGATAGAAGACCTCATCTATGGCGGGGATGTGCAGGGCAGCACAGTCAAGGCAGCCAAGGTAAAGGATTCATATGAGGTTTCAGAAAATGGCAAACCGGTAAGCTCTGTTTACGAGGGCGTCGGTCTTGAATATCTCCTCATGGATGTTATAGGTCTGCCCGGCACCAACGGTACCGTGACCTTTTCCGACGGCACTCAGGAGCTTACCGTCACCATGGCGGATTTATTTGCCAAGGGCTGCAACACTTCGCTTAACCGCGAGGGGCTGTCATCTCTGCTGGCGTTCGCAAAAAACGGCTCGCCCATGGTCCCGACCTCTCAAAGCAAGGGCTATGTGAAAGAGTTCGCGCTGAAACCGCTTCTTGACTCGGACCCCGCTTTTTATACTGTGGACAACGACGGCGGACCGCTTGCTGTCATCGTCCCGAGCTCCGATGCCGACGCCTGCAACGCTCTGTCCGTTATGAATGTTACCGGCATCACGGTCAATCTGGAACCGGACGCCTATGCCCACACCGCCGCTCCTTACGCCGAAGCTGCAGACAAGTCCGTCCACTTTTACGGCGAAGGGCTGAACGCGGAGAAGGTCTACTCCGTTTCCGACCTTGAGAGTATGCAGACACGCGCCGTTACGAGGGATTACAGCATATTGAACGAAAACGGCGAGCTTACCGAGGTCCGCTACCGGGGTGTGTCGGTCTATGACCTCTTCACCGATATTGGCATAAAGAACAACGCAGGAGACGTCACCGTATATGCCGACGACGGCACCCGCGTGACCTTCTCCCTTTCCAAGCTCAAAAAGCAGACCTTTGTTGATTACGTCTCGCCCGGTCAGGAGCCTCTCGGCGCCATCCTTGCCTACGGGTCCGGCAAAGCCGACGGCGATATAATGGACGGAAAGCCGCTCGTGTCTGATGAAAGCTCCTCAGGCTATGACGCCGCCTATAAAAACGACGACGGCCCGCTGAAGCTGATTATGCCGCAGGAATCCGGGGATACCGTCAACTCCGGCCTGTGTGTGAAAAATGTGACGGCGATTGAGGTTTCCGCCAACGACATCGACACCTGGGGTCATGCTATGAGCGACGTGTACTCCGAGTTTTTGGACCATAAGTTCACCTTTACCGTCAAAAATGACGACAGCGAGTGGACGCAGGACTTTACCGTTGCGCAGCTTGAGTCTCTCCCCGGCATCAGAGTTCGTGACAAATACTCCGTCCTCGACCTCGGGGAATGCGAGGGCGTCGACATCTGGGATTTCGTTGAGCTAATAGCCGGAGACGTACAGGGTATCGACGAGCCTGTGTCCGTTACCGTATACGCTACAGACGGCTACAAGAACGATCTTCTGAGCGTGTTTTATATGGACGGGCTGGCCAACGGAGTGGAGGACGAGAACGGCGACCGCAAACCGCTCATCCTCGCCTACGCCGTGAACGGCTGCCCGCTGGTGGATTCGGAAAGCCACGAAGGCTATACCGGTCTTGCCAAAAATTCCGACGGGCCTCTGCGCGTCGTGGCGGAGACCAATCAGGGCGCTTCGGTGAAATATGCTTGCAAGCTGGTCGTTACAGTTCCGGGCTCCGGCAAGATAAACATTACTGTGGATAACAGCCTCTTCCAAACCGGCAAATAGGGGGATAGTCAGCATGAAAAAAGCAGTATGTCTTTTACTCGCCCTTGCGCTGCTGCTGTCCCTCTGCGGCTGCGGAGCGGGAACGGCTGTCTCCGCAGTTTCCGGAGCGGGAACCGTTACGGACGGCTCCGGCGCGGTGCTGACCATACCCGAAAACAATACGGAATCCACCATCGCCTCGGTCTATGCCGTATCGGTACCCTTTATTGTGGCGCTGGGACTGTCGGACAGAGTTAAGGCAATTAACGTCAAATCCAGGTTCTGGACAGACAACGACGAGGCGCTGGCCAAAGCCGGCACCGTGGGCCGCGGAGCGGTGGATCTCGAGGCGCTGGCGGAAATTGCGCCCGATGTGCTCATTCACCGTTCCAACGATACAAAAACCGTTGAGGCGGTGTCCGCCCTCGGCATCGACGTGCTGTGCATCAAAGGGGAAAACCTTGACGATATTAAATACACGCTTAGCCTGATGGGAGAATACTTCGGCGTTGCGGGCAGGGCGGACGAGGTTTGCAGGTGGATGGACTCCAAGTTCGCTTACATCGACTCCATAGTTGCAAGCATACCGGAGGACGGAAAAGTGACAGCTCTTGTCATGGGCGGGGAGCTGGGACGCGTCGCCGGCGGCGATATGCTCCAGTCATGGATGATTGAGAAGGCCGGCGGCACATGCGTGGCTGACGGAATTGAAGCAGACCACAACTGGACAGATGTCGGTCTTGAGACTGTTTTCAAATGGAACCCAGATTTCCTGTTCTGCACCGGCTCGACAGCGCTGGAGTACAGCGTGGACGGGCTGTACTCGGACTCGTCGTGGAGCGCTGTGAAGGCGGTGCAAAACGGTCATGTGTACCGCGTTCCGGCGTCTATAGACGCCTGGGATATGCCCGGTATCAGCTGCGTCATCGGCACTATGTATATGCTCTGGCGCATGTACCCCGACTATTTCTCCGCCGAGGAGCTTCAGACTCAGATAGATGAATACTACACCTTTATGTTTGGGAAGACCTTCACCACCGATTACCTCGGATACGATTTGGAGAGCTGAGATTGGAACAGAACACCCGGAAAAAGAAAAAACTCAACATTGTCTTCATTTACCTGCTGTTTCTGTGTCTGCTGCTCGCTGGCACAGTCCTTGCAGTCTGTGTCGGCAAATACTCGGTTTCACCGGGGGAGAGCATTTACATACTCGCTAGCCGCCTTTTCGGTCTGCCGTGCGAAAAGCCGGAAATGATGCAGAGCGTAGTCATGGGTCTGCGGGTGCCGCGCATCCTCGCCTCCGTCGTGGTCGGCGCGGCGCTGTCCATGTCCGGCGCAGCCTATCAGGGAATCTTTAAAAACCCGCTGGTTTCTCCCGAATTTCTCGGCGTTTCAAGCGGAGCCTGCATAGGCGCGGCGGCGGCGATACTTCTTTCCCTCACGACGGTATTTATCTCCCTGTTCGCTTTTATCGGCGGCGTCGCGGCCGTACTGCTGACCGTCAGCATTCCGGCGCTAATTAAAAATCGCTCAAATATCGTGCTGGTGCTGTCAGGCATCATCGTAGGCTCCGCTTTGTCCTCCGTTTTCGGTTTCATAAAATACATCGCCGACCCCGAAACACAGCTTGCCTCCATAACCTACTGGACGATGGGCAGCTTCTCATATATCAAACTGTCGGAGCTGCTGGTCATTCTGGCGGTCATTGCCGTTCCGGCCCTAATACTCATTTTAATGTCGTGGTGGATAGATGTGCTTTCACTCGGTGAAGACGAGGCCCACTCCCTCGGCGCCAACGTAAAGCTGGTACGCGGCATAGCGATTGCCTGCTCCACGCTGCTGACGGCGGGTTCCGTCTGTATAGCCGGAACTATTGGATGGGTAGGCCTCATCATCCCGCACTTCGGCAGGATGCTCGTCGGTCCCTCCAACCGCCGCCTTATTCCCATCTGCGGGCTCGTCGGAGGGCTGTTCATGCTCATTGTGGATACGCTGACCCGCACCATCGGCATTGAGGAAATGCCCGTCAGTATACTCACGGGCATCATCGGAGCGCCCTTCTACTGCTGGCTGCTCTTCCGCCAAAGGAGGACGCTGTCGTGAGTGTGCTGTACGATATCAGGAATTTGTCCTTTTCCTATCCTTCCCTCGGGAGAAAGGTGCTGGACGGCGTTAGCCTTGAGATTTCGGAGGGCGAAGTCGTCTCGGTTCTCGGACGCAACGGCGCCGGTAAATCCACTCTTATGAACTGTATGCTGGGACTGCTGAAGCCGCAGAGCGGCGAGGTACTCCTTTGCGGGAAAGATTTGCGTAATATGACTGAGCGCGAAGTTGCTTCTGTTGCCGGCTATGTACCTCAAATTCATACTCCGGCCTTCGGGTACACGGTTTTTGACTTCGTGCAGATGGGCTGCGCCTCCCGCATAGGTCTGTTTTCCCATCCCGGCAGGAGAGAGCACGACGACACCGCGGTGGCCCTCTCGGAAATGGGCATTGAGCAGCTTGTCGACCGTCCTTACACGGAGCTGTCCGGCGGTGAGCGTCAGCTGGCAACTATCGCCCGCGCCATCGTAACGCACCCACGCATTGTCCTTTTTGACGAGCCCACAGCACATCTTGACTTTGGAAATCAGCTCCGGGTATTGAGAAGAATAAAGCGGCTCGCCGGCAAGGGCTTTGCCGTGGTTATCACCACGCACAACCCCGACCACGCGATGCTCCTCGGCGGGCGTGCCGCCATTCTCGACAGACAGGGACAGCTTGTTTCCGGCAGGACCGACGACATTATTACCGAGGACTCCCTCAAAAGCGTCTACGGCTCCGACCTTATGCTCAAATACGTTGAGGAATTCGGACGCAAGGTCTGTGTGTACCCGAATCTATAAGCAAAAACTCTTCGAAAGAAGAATTTTGAATATCATTTATGATTGAAAGGAAATCAAAATGAAAAAGACTGTTTCTCTTGTTCTTGCGCTCCTGCTTGCAATTAGCCTTGTCGGCTGCGGACAGAATGCAGCCGAGCCCTCCGCCGCCGCGGGACCCGTGGCAACAGAGGTTAAGGGCGTCACTATCCCGGCCTTCTCCGTCACCGTCAACGGCGTGACCGTCAATCAGACTGCCATGGCCTCATACCCGATGTATTCCGTACAGGCAACCAGCACCAACAGCGCCGGCACCGAGTCCACCACCACCTATGTGGGTTTCGCAATGAGCGATGTCGTCAAGGCCGCCGGACTTACCGAAGCTTATGTATGGCTTGAGGCAACTGCCGACGACGGGTACGCTGTCACCGTCACCGGCGATACCGTTCTTGCTGATACGACACTTCTCGCAATGACCAAAGACGGCACTTCTTTTGAATCCTCGCCTTGGCTCGCGCCCTGCTCCTCCGCCACCACCGGCGACTACCTTAAGGGCTGTGTGTCCATCCTCGTGAACACCACCGAGGGCGCCCCGGAAATCAGCGCCGCCCCCGCAGCAAGCGGAAGCGGCGATGCCGCCCCAACCGGGGAACTGCCCGAAATTCAGGACAAGACCGACAAGGTCGAGTTCGCGGCCTTTTCTTTCCTCGTCAACGGCACGGCGGTCACTAACGACACGCTCAAGGACCTCCACATTTACAAAATCACCGTGAACGTTACCAACAAAGCGGGAGAGGCTTCCGAGTCCACCTATACCGGCTACAAGCTTGCGGAAGTGCTTAAAGCCTGCGGAGCCGAGTCTCCCGCCTCCGTCAAGGTCAAGGCAAACGACGGCTATGAGACTGAGCTCACAGCCGAGCAGATAGCAAGCGAATACACTCTTGTGGCTATCGAAAAGGACAAGGAAACGGGCGAGGACGGCACAATCTGGGTCGCCCCCTGCGCGGAAAGCTCATCGAGCAGCTACTGCAAGCTGGTCGTGGAAATTACGGCAAAATAAGTACATATAAAATGTTATGGCATGGGGGGGGGGGCGCGCCCCCCCCCCCCCCCCTAAAAAAAAAAACCCGCGAAAAAAAAAACACTTTTTTTTTTTCTCTTTTTTCTTTTTTTTCTTT